>ERZ772805.377-NODE-377-length-53192-cov-8.846868_pt1 | contig 53192 bp, 46 predicted proteins | sample MGYA00511344_ERZ772805 | MGnify/ENA primary metagenome ERZ772805 (study PRJEB29015, sample SAMEA2737730) | human gut metagenome | biome: human gut; feature: human-associated habitat; material: faeces | place: China | collected 2012 ...
CGGCCTGTGGGGGCGTGATGGCATGGTTCTACCCACACATACCCCCGAAGAGCCAAAAAAGCTCGCGTTGCCGAAGAGAGGCAACGCGAACTTTTTACTCTTGCGTTCCGCAATTTCCGATCAGCAAACAGGTAAATACACTGACCTGAATCAAACATCCCTAAGATTTTCTTCTCACTCAATATATCTCGCAGGCATAGGATGAAGCGAGTTCGGTTTGTGACTGCCTGAAGTATGGAACGGAGTGATTACTTGCGGACCAAATCGAGGATGAGCTTTTCCCAGGCACCCCAAACACGATCCGCCGAAAAAGCCTTCATGTCATCTTTCCCTTGCGCTCCGAGCCGGCGACGAAGTTCTTCGCTTTGCATGAGCCTCGCGAGCCCTTCCGCAAAAGCTTCGGGCGTGGGATCGGTAAGGAGACCGTTCTTGCCATCTCGAATAAGTGTATTTACCGCGGGACAGTCTTTGCGTCCTACAGCGGGTAAGCCCATCGCAAATCCCTCGGCCAAAGCCAGACCAAAACCTTCAAAAGCTGAGGGGAAAGCAAAAATCGATGCGTCACGCAGTTGATTTGGCACATCGTTTGTCACACCCTTGAGCAGGAAACGTTTTTCCAACCCTTCACTAGCGATCAATTCTTCTATTTGCCTCGTCAAGGAGAGATTTACCGAGGTTTCACCCCACCATTCACATGTCCAGTCAGGGAATCGATCTTTCAAAAGCGCAAAAGCACGAACCAAGAGTTCTGGATCCTTTTGAGAATCGAGGCGAGCGATGTTGATGATTTTCTTCTTTCGTAGATCAGCGCTCTCGTTGTATTGCGGCGCGACATTGGGAATAACGATGATTGGAGCGTTTTTTATGTACTTGCGTGCCTCTTCGACAAACTCAGGTCGCAAGACCTGTACGACACTCGATTCTTCTACCGCATTATTTAGAAACGAGAAAGAGGAGTTGTTGCAGTAAAAATCAGGGTTCCCGTGAAACATCGTCACGATCGGCGCCTTAACGTCGAGCAATCGTCGCAATACAAAAGTGGTTTGGATTTGGAAGGAAATGAAAATGTCGACGCCCTTCAGACGGTCGAGTGTTCTCCCAATTCCCTCTTTGTGCTTACGGTATTTCAGCAGGAACCGGTTAATTTTGCGTTGTTTCTTACTTAGACTCCAACTACGCAGCCTGATTGCAAACTTTCCATCAAATGGCGAGGGGCAGATGCCGTCATGCGCGTTTATAAAGCGCACGGCTTCATCGAGAGGATAGCCAGGTAGGTAGCCCTCTATTTTCATCGAAACAGATAGCAGAAACTTCAAACCCTCGACGAGCAAAGGCGTTCGCCATGTCACAAAACACTTTTTCTGTACCACCTTTGGCGTTAACAACACGCCAAATATCAATCAGAACAACATGTAGACGGCGTCCCGAGGCGGGAAAGGAGATGGAGGGCGAAGTAACCATAGCACTTAAACTGACGACGACACTCCTGTTCTCTGTTCACCACTAATCTGTAAAAGTCAAACGTACACAGAAGTTCAGGTTGATGGGGTGCGAAATGGGACTCGAACCCACGACAACCGGAATCACAATCCGGGACTCTACCAACTGAGCTATTCGCACCATCCGAATTTTTTGGCCCGCCCGGCAGGAATCGAACCTGCGACCGCCGGCTTAGAAGGCCGATGCTCTATCCAACTGAGCTACGGGCGGCCGTATCCGGTGGTCGGGGTGAAGAGATTCGAACTCCCGACATCCTGCTCCCAAAGCAGGCGCGCTACCAGACTGCGCTACACCCCGAAAGGGTGCATTATAGGCATGGGACTCAAGTCGCTCGCGAGAGGTTGCATTTTGAAACGTTTTGCAAACATTCGGTTTAGCACGAAAGTCTCACGTGAGGAATTTCTTCGCTCGAATGCAGACGTTCCGATACAATAACGCGCGACTCAAGTCATCCCTCCCCCCAAACAAAAGGAACCGCTATGAGCTTTGAAGAAGATTTTTCGAACGACCCGTTGCACGCCAAGAAGAAGGCCTGGTCCGGCCGCTTCTCGGAACCCGTCGACGCCTTCGTTCTCCGCTACACCGCCAGCGTGGATTTTGACAAGCGCATGGCCTTCGCAGACATTCAGGGTTCGCTCGCCCACGCCGCGATGCTCCAGAAGATCGGCGTGATTTCCGAAAAGGATCTCGAAGACATCCGCCGCGGCATGGCGCAGATCAAGGAAGAAATCGAAAAGGGCGTCTTTGAGTGGCAGCTTGAACTCGAAGACGTGCACCTCAACATCGAAGCCCGCCTTACCGCTTTGATCGGCGACGCCGGCAAGCGCCTTCACACGGGCCGCTCGCGCAACGACCAGGTCGCGACCGACATCCGCCTCTATCTGCGCGGCGAAATCGACACGATCGTCTCCCGCATCGAACACCTCCAGGAAGTGCTCGTTGCGCAGGCCAAGCGCGGCAGCGACATCATCATGCCGGGCTTCACCCACATGCAGGTCGCCCAGCCCGTGACCTTCGGCCACCACATGCTCGCCTACGTCGAAATGTTCGAACGTGACCGCGAACGCTTCCTCGACGTGCGCCGCCGCGTCAACCGCAGCCCTCTCGGTGCCGCCGCTCTCGCCGGCACCACCTATCCGATCGACCGCGAATACACGGCCGAACTCCTCGGCTTTGAAGCCGTCGCTCAGAATTCGCTCGACGCCGTTTCCGACCGCGACTTCGCGATCGAATTCTGCGCTGCTTCGTCGGTTCTGATGATGCACATCTCGCGTCTTTCGGAAGAACTCGTCACCTGGATGAGCCAGCGCTTCTCCTTCATCAAGTTGCCAGACCGCTTCACGACTGGCAGCTCCATCATGCCGCAGAAGAAGAATCCGGACGTTCCGGAAACCGCCCGTGGCAAGTCGGGCCGCGTCTACGGCGACCTCATCGCGATGCTCACGCTCATGAAGGGCACGCCCCTTGCCTACAACAAGGACTTCCAGGAAGACAAGGAACCGGTCTTCGACACGATCGACACGGTGAAAGATACGCTTCGCGCCTTCTGCGACATGATGGCGGGCGTTGAACCGCGCGCCGACATGATGCTTCAGGCCTGCCAGGCGGGTTTCCCCACCGCGACCGACCTTGCCGACTATCTCGTTCGTCACGGTGTTCCCTTCCGTACGGCCCACGACATCGTCGGTCAGACGGTCCGCGAAGCCGCCAACCGCAACTGCGGTCTTGAAGAGCTTCCGCTCGATGTTCTGCAGAGCTTCTCGAAGGAAATCGGTGAAGACGTTTACGAAGTCCTCAAGCTCGAAGGCTCCGTCAAGGCCCGCAATCACCTCGGCGGCACGGCGCCCGAACAGGTTCGTAAGCAGGTGGCCCGTTGGGAAGGCATCATTGCCAAACGCAACGCCAAGTAATGCGAATCCGATTGCTTTAGTTTCCTAAAGTGTTGAGCGGCTCCGAAGATTACCCTTCGGGGCCGCTCTTCTTTTTGATCTGCTCTCGTAGCGTCCGCTCAGTACACAAAGTGCGGTTTGTACCCGGCAATGCGCAGGGCATCCACCCACTCGTTTGAAACCTTCATGGTTGCGTAGAGCGCCCCTTCCGACTTACCGTCGGCTGTGATCTTGAAGCGCACAGGCACACGTTGGTAGATGCGAAGGTCGTCCGACACGGCCTTGAGATCTTCCAGAGCCGGAAGGTTGTTTTTGGTGACCTCCACTTCCAGGTACTGTGCCACACGACGGCGCAGTTCCATGAGGTTCCACACTTCGTCCGCTGTGACGCCGAGACGCTTTGAGAATTCGTCGTAGCGCACGCGTCCCGTGACGCAGACGAGATCGTCCACGTCGAAGGACCCGCGAATACGGTCCCAGATTTCGCTGTAGACCACCACGTCCATCACTGCCGTTTTGTCGGTAATGGTGATGGCGGCCATGCGGCCGCGCTTTCCCTGAATCGCACGCAGGCCCGTCACGACACCGCAGAGACGAACTTTCTCGCGACCGGCCTTGAGTTGGTTGAGCGTGGTGGTCGTAAAGTGACGGGCTTCGCGTTCGTACACGTCAAAGAGGTGTCCCGTAAAGCAGAAGCCGAGCATCTTCTTTTCATTCACCAGGCGCTCGCGATCGCTCCAAGAGGGAGCATCCACCCACTGAACCTGGCGTTCGACCTCTTCCTCCATGTCGCCGAAGAGGCTGTCCTGCGTGTCGTTTTCCTGCTCAGCACGCCCCAGATTCAAGGCGTGCTGAATGTTCCCGAAAAGCTTACCCCGGTCTTCGTCGAGCGAATCAAAGCTCCCCGCCTTGATGAGGTTTTCAAGCACGCGGGCGGACATGCCCTTTACGCGGGCCGTGAAGTCAAAGAGATCCTTGAAGGAGCCCTTTTCCTTTCGGACCCGCATGATTTCCTCCACAACCTGTTCACCTACGCCCTTCACGGCCCCGAGACCGTAGCGAATGTGCCCTTCATCCGGCACGGTGAAGAACCAGTCGCTTTCGTTCACGTCCGGCGCCAGGAAGGCGACGCCGTTTTCCTTGGCGTCTTCAATCAGGGCGCAGACCTTGTCGTTCTGGTCCATCACCATGCAAAGGTTGGCCGCCATGAAGGCCGCCGTGTGATGCACCTTCAGATAGGCCGTCTGGTAGGCCACATAGGAGTAGGCTGCAGCGTGCGACTTGTTGAAACCGTAGCCCGCAAACTTTTCCATCAAATCGAAAATTTCGGTCGCGGTTTCGGGCGTGACGCCTCGTTCGCCCGCACCCTTGATGAAGACGTCGCGCTGACGCTTCATTTCCTCGACGTTCTTCTTCCCCATGGCTCGACGAAGCAGGTCGGCGCCGCCCAGCGTATAGCCGCCGATCACCTGCGCCACACGCATCACCTGTTCCTGATAGACCATGATGCCGTAGGTTTCTTCGAGCACCTCCTCCATGCGCTTATCGGGGTAGTTCACCTTTTCCCGACCGAACTTACGGTTGATGAAGGAGGGAATCAGATCCATCGGGCCCGGACGATACAACGCGTTCAAGGCCACCAAGTCTTCCAGACGGTCCGGACGCGCCTGCTTCAAAAGGGTTCGCATCCCTTCCGATTCGAACTGAAAGACGGCCGCCGTGTTGGCGTCCTGGAAGAGCTGATAGGTTTCTTCGTCCTTGATCGGAATGCGGGCAAGTTCAAAAGGAAGATCCGGATGAAGCTTCTTGATGTACTCCACGGCCTTCTTCAAGATCGACAACGTCGTAAGCCCCAGGAAGTCGAACTTCACGAGGCCGACGTTTTCGACGTCCTTTTTGTCGTACTGACTGACCGTGTTTTCAGGCTTGCCGTCCGAGTTGTAGAGAGGACAAAAGTCCGTAAGTTTCCCGGGGGCGATCAGCACGCCGCCCGCGTGCATGCCGAGGTTTCTCGTCATGCCTTCAAGCGGCATGGCGAGACGAATGAGTTCCTGATAATCCTCTTCCTTCTCAACGGCCTCCTTAAATTCGGGAATTGTTTCGAGCGCCTCTTTGAGCGTGATGCTTTTTCCAGGCTGTTGCGGAATGAGCTTCGCGAGATTGTCCGCCTTCCCGTAGGGAATAGAAAGAGCACGCGCGACATCGCGCACAACCGCCTTGGCGCCGAGCGTACCGAAGGTAGCGATCTGACTCACGGCATCGACGCCGTAGGTCGCCTTCACGTATTCGATCACGCGGTCGCGGTTGTACTGACAGAAGTCGACGTCGAAGTCAGGCATCGACACGCGTTCCGGGTTCAGAAAACGTTCAAAAAGGAGATCGAACTCCAGAGGATCCAAGTCGGTAATCCCGAGTGCGTAGGCAACGAGTGAACCAGCACCCGAGCCGCGCCCCGGTCCCACGGGAATGTCGTTGCGCTTCGACCAATTGATGAAGTCCTGAACGATGAGGAAGTAGCCCGGAAACTCCATCTTCTTGATGATGCCGAGCTCATACTCCAGACGCTCGTCGTATTCCTTACGGACTTCCGCCTGTTCGTACTTGTCGGGATAGAGAAAGTCCAGACGCTTCTGCAGACCTTGTTTTGCGAGAAAGTCGATGTAGTCGTCCAGGGACATGCCGTCCGGCGTCGGGAAGAGCGGCAACTGAGGCTTCGAGAGAACGCCGTCCAAATTGCAGCGCAGTGCGATCTGCACCGAGTTTTCCAAGGCCGAGGGAATATCGGCGAAAATGCGACACATCTCCTCCTCGGTCTTGAGGTACATCTCTTCCGTAAACGTCTGATTGCGTCGGGGGTCGTTGAGCGTGTACCCCTCCGAGATGCAACAGCGAATGGCGTGCGACTCGTAGTCTTCCGGCATCAAAAACTGTACCGGGTGCGTCGCGACCACCGGGACGTCCACTTCGATCGCGAGGTTGACGAGTTCATGAACGAGCGCTTCATCTCCGGGGCGTCCCGCACGTTGCAATTCCACGTACAGACGATCCTTGAAGATCTCCTTGTAGCGCCGCAGTTCCGTCACCGCGAGAGACGGGAGTTCGTGCGCATAATGACGTGCGAGCGCCCCTTCGGGGCCGCCCGTCAACGCAATGAGGCCTTCCCCCTGCTTTCCTTCGAACCACTCAAGCTTGATTTGCCCGCGCAGACGGTCTTCTTTCGTGAGATACGCTCGCGTCAGAAGTTCGCACAGATGGCGATACCCTTCTCGGTGCATGCAGTACACCGTCAGGCGATCCGGTTCGTCCGGCATGGCGGGATTGTGCAGGCGAATGTCGCAACCGATGATGGGCTTGAGACCGGCCTTCATGGCGTGCGTGTAAAAGCGCACGCCGCCAAATAGGTTCATGATGTCGGCAATCCCGAGCGCCACACCGCCGTGCTCGAGCACCTTTTCAATGATCGGATCGATGCGCACCATCCCGTCGATGATGGAGTACTCGGAATGGAAACGAAGGTGTACAAAGCGGGGATTGGCCATGACAACAATTGCAGAGAAAAGAGAACGAAATCAACGATAGGTTACGGAGAGCGTTTTATCCGTCACGGTCAGGATGGGCCGAAGGGCTTCACTCGCAAACACCCGCTTCAAATCCGAATGCATCAGTACGGCACGGATATCTTTGTGAGACGACAGATACGCTGTCGCGGCGTCCCAGCCCATGGCAAAGAGTGCGGTGCACCACGCATCCGCTTTGGCGCCGTTGGCATCAACGATGGAAACGGAGGCAATGTCCGTCAAAACGGGACGCCCCGTCTTGGCGCTCAAAATGTGACCGTAACGCTTGCCGTCTTTTTCAAAATAACGTTCATAGGCGCCCGACGTAATCACGCTCACGTCCTTGACGTTGACAACGGCGAAATAGGTGTTGCGCGCCTGATCCGGACGTTGCAAACCGACTCGCCAGGCACGATCCTCAGACTTTCCGCCGAGTGTAACGACGTTTCCGCCCAAATCCAAGAGCGCATGTTCGGCACCTTGGTTGCGAAGGAGCTCGGCCAACTTCTGGCCGATGTAACCCTTGGCAATCCCGCCCATGTCGAGGTTCTGTCCTGGTGCTACACGAATTTGCCAACCGTCCGAGGTTTCGCGAACTTCAACCTTTCGATAATCCACCGACCCGACGGCCTTTTGGATAGCTTCATCAGAAGGTACCGAATCTCCACCAAACCCGATCTTCCACAAATTGACGACCGGACCGATCGTGGGTTCAAAGGCTTGATTCGAGTCTTTAGCCACCCCCAGCGCTTCGAGCGTCATTTCGGCGACTTCTTCCGGAACCATAACCCATTCACCGGAGCGATTGTTCACTTCGTTCAGAGCCGTCTTTTTGTGCACCGACATCATGTCCTCATAGCGAACGATTTCGTCTTCGACCATCTGACGAAGCTTCAGGACTTCTTCTTCGCTCGAACCGAACACCTTGCCGGAAATGATGGTTCCCATGTGAAGGCTCATCCACGGCAACTCGTATTCTTCCTTTTGCATCTGAGCCTGAACCGCCTTCGTGTCGGTTGCCTGAACCGTGCTCACCCCACCGCAGGCAAGAAAGAAAGCCATCACGGAAACGGCCCAATATCCTTGTCTCTTCATAATCTCCTTAACTCCTCTTTTCTTACGTATGACATTCATACGTAAGAAAAGAGGGACGGCACCAAACGTGTCAATCCCTCTTTCTCTCATTCGTCAACGGATGCCCGTTACGAGCGTCCGAACGAAATCATTACTGGGCCTTGGACAGGGCATCCTTCACGGCAGCCTTAATGCCGTCGCTCGAGAGCGTGGCGCCGGCCACGCTTTCCACACCGTCCACACCGTTCTTTTCAACGATGGCGGGGCAGAGCGTTTCAGCGGCGGCGGCGAAGATCATTTCGGTTTCACCGTGCTTCAGAACCTTGACGGCGGCAACCTTGCCACCCTTGACGTCCACCTGGACCTGAATCTGGGATTCGCGGCCCTTGCCTTCACCGGTGTAGGAACCGTCCTTGTAGGCGGCCTGAGCGCCGGCGGCCATAAGAGCGGCGGCTGCGAGAACGATCAACTTCTTCATGATGATTTCTTCCTTGACGTAGGGAACTTCATTTTTGTGCAGGAGGCGGTCCCATTCCAAACGTTTCCAACTCTTTGAAACGATGCCCACCTCATCCAACTCTTCGACACAGTCGACATCAACGCAGTTCTGCCGACTGTCTGAAGAACGGATTTTTTCAACGGATCACCCCGCAGAGGGTTACCCGCCTTGGAAAGGATCATACCACAGGAAAACCTCTAAGCCGCTCAAGACAGCTCCTTCAAAGGAGGTACTACCTTTCTGCAAGGTTCTGGAGGCGGGCGACTGCTTTTCTTAAGGGTAGTCGTCCCACAGTCTCCTTTTCGTTTACTTACCCCAAGAATCCTTCAAGCCAACCGCCAGGTTGAAGACGGGCTTGCCGGGTTCATGATCTACGCGATCGGCGACAAAGTACCCGTTGCGTTCGAACTGGAACTTGGCGTCCTTTTCGACGGTCGCCAGAGAAGGTTCGACAAAGCTACTCAACACCTGCTTGGAGTTGGGCGTGAGGTTGTCCAAGAAGCTTCCTTCACCTGAATCAGGATTCGGCACGCGGAACAGACGATCGTACACTCGGATTTCCGCGGGAACGGCCGTCTTTGCATCCAACCAATGAATCGTAGCCTTCGTCTTCACCGTCATGGAACCTTCCGTGCCGGATTTGGTTTCGGGCAGGTAATTCGCATGCACGGCCACGATTTCACCCGCTTCGTTCTTTTCAACGGAGGTCGGCACAACCACATAGCCGTAACGGAGGCGAACGGGCTTGGCGGGCGAACCGTCGGCAGGGATCGTAAGACGGCGATAGCCCTTGGGCGGCACTTCCGCAAAGTCATCACGCTCAATCCAGAGTTCACGCGAGAAGGAAATTTCTCGAGTGCCCATTTCGGGCTTCTGGGGATGGTTATTGGCGACCAACTTTTCGGAAGCGTCTTCCGGATAGTTGTCGATGATGAGCTTGAACGGATGCAACACGGCAATGCGTCGTTCCGCCCGATCTTCCAGGTCTTCGCGAAGCGACGCTTCCAGAACCGAGTAGTCGATCCAACCGCCCGCCACGCGGGAGACGCCGCAACGTTCGGCAAAGTGCTGCAGACTTTCGGGCGTGAAGCCGCGGCGACGCAGACCGACGATGGTCGGCATGCGGGGATCGTCCCAACCGTCCACGTAACCTTCCGTCACGAGTTGGATGAGCTTGCGCTTGCTCACCACCACGTACGTGAGGTTCAAGCGGTTGAATTCGTACTGATGGGAGAGCAGGAAGAAGTTCGGACGAACCACTTCGAGCGCCGCCTGAAGAAGCGGTGTGAAGTTTTCCGGGTATTCCTTCAACAGCGCGAAGAAGGCGGTCACCCCATGGTCTTCGATGGAATCGGGAATCGACTCCCACTTCGCGAAAATTTCACGAACTCGTTCTTCGGGAATGGAGTGCCCCAACTTCTGTTCCGCCGCCTTGGCCGCACAGACAAAAGCCATGGCCCGGCTGTCGCCGCCGCTCGCCATGGAGGTAATGATTTGCTTTGCTTCTTCAAACTGAGGTGTGCGCAGAACCGGAACGATGCGCTCCAACGCCCAATCGTAGAAGGCACGCTGATCTTCAAATTCAAGCGTACAGATTGAGTGGGTAATGTTTTCCAGCGAGTCTTCAATCGGATGCGCAAAGGTGTACATCGGGTAGATGCACCACTTGTTGCCGGTCGCATGGTGTTCAGCAAAGCGAATTCGATAGATGGCCGGATCTCGCAGATTGATGTTGGGGCTTGCCATGTCAATCTTCGCGCGAAGTACCATGCTGCCTTCGGGGTGCTTGCCGTCACGCATTTCACGGAACAAACGCAGGTTTTCTTCGACAGAACGGTCGCGGTACGGAGAGTTACGGCCGGGCTCGTGCAACGTCCCGCGGTTGGCCTTCATTTCTTCGGCCGTCTGCTCGTCCACGTAGGCGTAACCAGTCTTCACCAAATGCTCGGCAAACTCGTACATGTATTCAAAATACGAGCTCGCGAAGTAGAGGTTCGATTCCTTTTCGTGCACCCAGTCAAAGCCCAACCAACGGACGCTGTCGAGAATGCCGTCGACATACTCCTGATCTTCTTTCACCGGATTGGTATCGTCAAAGCGCATGTGGCAATAGCCGCCGTAGTCGCGGGCCAGACCGAAATTCAAGCAGATGCTCTTGGCGTGACCGATGTGCAGATAGCCGTTCGGTTCCGGAGGGAAACGAGTGCGGATCTTGACGTGATCGGGCTCTCCCTTTTCCAACTGTTCGGAGTACGGAGCCGGATGACCGCACCAGTAACGGGGAAGATTGGCTCCCTTGGCCAAGTCCTCCTCAATGATGTTTCGAATGAAATTCGTTGCAGGGGTTTTGAGGTCTTCTTTGTTGTTCATGGTCGAGTTTCCTTGGTGGAAGGGTGGCGTCTTGCGGGACGCCCGCTACCCTGCAACCAAATCTTGTGCCACGAGGGCGAATCGAAAGGAAGATTGATGGGAGCTTATTTTAACAAACGGAGAATGAGGCTTGAGGTATCCAAGCGCCCACCCCCCATCTCTTGGACTTCTTTGTAGAAGCCGTCAACCGTTTTCGTCACGGGAAGATCCGCACCGTTCCTCGACGCTTCGTCAAGAACGATCCCGAGGTCCTTGCGCATCCAATCTACGGCAAAGCCAAAATCAAACTTTCCTTCCAGCATCGTCATGCCACGGTTATTCATCTGCCACGAGGAAGCCGCACCGGAACCGATGGCGGCGAGGACTTTCTCCATGTTGATGCCGGAACATTGCCCAAAAGCCAAAGCCTCAGCCAATCCCTGCACACAACCGGCGATACAAATCTGATTGACCATTTTGGCCAATTGACCGTGTCCAACTGGACCGATCCTGGTAATGGAAGAAGCGTAGGCCGAAACAATCGGACGGATGAGGTTGACGGTCAGTTCATCGCCTCCACACAGAACGGACAACGTGCCTTGTTGGGCGCCGGATTCCCCACCGGTGACGGGCGCATCCACAAACGACACGCCCTTTTCTGCGCATTTCTCAGCGATCTCTCGCGCCAACACGGCGCTCGTCGTCGTATGGTCAACCAGGACACTGCCCGGGGACATGCCGGCCAACACGCCGTCTTTTCCGTAGACAACGGAACGAACATCGTCGTCATTCCCCACACAAAGGAAGACAAAAGAGGCATGTTCTGCCGTTTCACGAGGTGTTCCAGCCACTTCTCCGTGAAAGAGCTCGGTCCAACGCTCAGCTTTCGCTTTCGTTCGATTGAAGACGGTTACCTCATGACCTGCTGTCTGAAGATGCCCGGCCATGGGAAACCCCATGGTTCCCAGGCCGATGAACGCCACGCGGGACGGAACGATGTTTTGCATACTCTCAATTCCTGTTATCAGAAGCCAAAGTGTTGTTGTCTCTGACGAAGCAATTCATTCAGAACGGCATCCAGAGACACAAACAGAGAAGTTCCCGGCAAAACGTACTTGGGGTGGGTCAAATACGCAGCGGAAAAAACTTCCTCCAGGCTTTTCTTCACGTTCCGACGCTCGAAGCGTTGCTTGTCTTCTGTAAGTCCCCACCCTGCATAAAATGGTTTGCCGTACACCGTGACTTTTTTGCCGAGCATCAAGGCTTCAAAGCCCATTTGGCTCGTTGCCACATAGACTTCATCCATCTGACGAAGAAGAGAAATAGGGTTGCACATCTTGTCCAAAACGTGCAACTTACCTTGGAATTCACGTTGCTGTCCGAGAGCAATCATGTCGGGGTGAGTTTTGAAATAAACCTCACCCCCCGCACTGATGGCATCGTGAATCATCGTCTCGAAGACGTCATCGCGAACGCCGCCAAAAACCAACGACATATCCCCGTAGTTCTGCCCGATTACGAGAATTTTTCTCTTATCGGAGGAAGAAGTAATCTTCTCAGAGAGTGGTTGGTTGTTGTATTTCGAGAGGTTGTTCTCAACAATTTTACGAATCAACGCCTCTGCTGCGATCTTTTCTTCATCGGAGAGACTTTGCTTCCGAATCAACTTTTCGAGATCGGTCTCCATATCACCACAGTAGTAGGGAGCACACCGATCCACGGAAAAGCCCATGCCGAAACGCAAAGCAGGCTCCACCCCGGAAAGGTTGTTGTACAAACTCCGCACGAAGGCGTCTTCGAAGTAAAAGAGAGGCTTTTTTCTCCGAACAGCCTTGCGCATCAGAGAGATCGTTTTTTTATTGATCCCCCAAGCCATATAGCCGTCGGCGAGAAAATCCCAGTATGTCGTCTGAATTTTGCCGATCAAACACTGTGTGTGCTTCTTCTTTCTGAAGGGAAACCAATAGAGCTTCATGCGGAAAGCGTCATCCAAGCTGTAGGCCCGGTTGATTTCCGCCACTTCAGGCTGTAGTTGGCAAAATTCCTCGTACAAAGACGGCATCAGCGCTTCCCCTTCCAAGACATAGCCACTTCAACAACCTTTCGGGCCAACACTGCCGTCGGATCCACCACGCAAACGGTTTTCCCGGCAACGAGGAAGTGATCGTCTTCGTCCAGGATCAACGGCAATTCCGTGCAACCGAGAATGAGGCAGTTGCAGTCATAGGTCTTGACGAGGTATTCCGCCGCAGAAACGAGATCGTCGCGGCATACGCCGTCCGTGTAGCCGGCCTTGGCACCTTGAGGACCATAAATGGCCGCCATTACGCGGGCCTGATGTTCTTCGTCCGGCGTGAAGATGGGCATGCCCATGGCCTTCGCCTTTTCCGCGTAAATGCCAGTCTGAATGGTTCCACTCGTGGCGAGGAGACCGATCCGGGCATCCTTACCGAGTTTGCGCTGAATTTCCTCCATCGTCACTCGCTGCATGTTGATGAAGGGAATCTTGATGTGGCGTTCCAGGAAGGGAACAAAAGCGTGAGCCGTGTTGCAGGGAACGATCAACGCGTCGCACCCGTCCTTTTCCAGACGCTTCGCACAGTCGTAGAGCGCCAGAGTCGGATCATCGCCACCATGCAACAGACAGGCGGTACGATCCGCCGTCTGCGGATTCTGCTCCACCACCACCTTGATGTGTTCCTGGTCCGTCTTGGCGGGCGTAAAACGTGTGATCTTGTCGTAGAGGTCAACGGTCGCGGCCGGTCCCAAACCTCCGATCATCCCGACCTTGAAGGGTTTGGCCAAACGCTTCCATTCGTGTTCGACAACGTAGTCCCCGATCAAGACATAGGGATTGCAGACAGGGAAACCCTTTTTTTCAAGCACCGAGAGCGCTTCAACGGCGTGTTCGCACCAAGGCAACAGCAATTCAGCTCCTTGCGCCTTCAGGTCCTCCGCCACACGCACGACATACGTTGCGAGATCTTCGGGACTGCAACAACACCGGATTTCGTCAGAAGGAAAGACGAGTTCGAGGCCTGAGAAGGCGGCAACAAGGCCCTTCTTTTCCGCATCATCACATCCGCCAAGCACGCCGATCTTGGTGACGTCTTGCTTTCGTGCATAATCAGCCACAACCTTCCACAGGGACACAACCGGAACCTGCGTCTCGGTCTGCACTTCCGGAAGGAAGCTTTGAGCCTTCAACCCCGCCACCAACACGGCAGCGACGCCTTCTTCGGCCAAAGCCGATACCGCGTCCATCACTGTAATTTTTTGATCGGCCAATGCCGTACGGGCATCGGGAGCGTCCACGGGCGGGATGCGGTCGTCCATCACCACTTCCACTTGCAACCCCTTGTGCGTAGCTGCAGAAAGAAGAGCGGACTTCATGGTCACGGCCCCCTTGGGAGCGAGACCGGAAACAATACCGTAGGTCTTGAGCATAAATGCCTCACATTCGGTTCTCGGGAGAATTCTGTGGTTCTTAGTCTAGCGCCGGCGCAGTGCAATTACGACGAGAAGTTCTCGCCTAGGCGTTCTCCCCACTCATAGAGGAGCTCCAATTTCTCACAAACGGTTTCATCGTCGAGATGTTCTTCCTGCAGTCGGTCGATTTCGTCGAAGTACTGGGAAAAGGTTCGAGCTCCGCCTTTGCCGTCCCGCAAGGTCTCGGCACAGTGTTTGCGCCAGCTCCTGCGTTCTACTTCATCGAAAGTATCGGGAGCGTTGCGACCTCGGCTACGGAACAGCAGTTCGTTGAAATCAGCATCATCAAAGGCGGCATCTCCTTCACCGAGCTCCGAGGCCGAAAGAGAAGCAATCCGCTTCTTCAGGTCCCGATCATGTCTCGTGCAGTCAAATCCTTTTTGATAAAGCGCCACATCCGCATCCGCCGGTTGAGCTTCTTTTCGTTCACAGTGCGCGGTCACCGCACCGCCCAATTTCGGAATCACATCGGTCAGGATCGCGGAGTGTATCTGGCAACGAGCCTTATCAATCCCGTACTTTGCCGCCCGTTCGTCCGAGAGAACCTTCAAATTGGAACATACAAAGGGACAGGAGCTGACGTTGATACGGTAAATCGGCAGACGCTTTTCACCTTCCTGCAGCGTGCCCTTCTTGGCAAAAAGAAGACGCTGCCAATCCTCCTGCGTCAAGTTTGGAAGATGGGAAGGATCTTCCGAGAGATCCCAAACCCAGACCTCATTTGGGCTTTGTGGATTGACTGCCAATTTCTGGACGATGGCCGTATACCCTCTTTGCTGACCGAAAATTGTCTTTACGCAGACAACCGGACCTTGCCCCAAGGCTTCGATGACTTTCGCTTTGGTTCGATTTTCCAAAGCCCAACGCCAAAACTTCGGAGCTTTTTCCTTCAGGAGCCGTGCCAAACCCACGGTCGCCAACACATCGCTCAGAGCATCATGCGCATGATCGTGCAAAATTCCGTTGGCCTTGGCGAGTTCCTCCAAACGGAAGCAAACGCCATTGCGTTCTTCTTCCGGATGCCTGACCGTCACGTTCTTCCAATCCGGCCAAACGACCCCGTCTCCCCGAAGCGCCCAGTACGCGACGATCACCGGATACAGATCCCAGACGCCGCAACCGTTCATCCACTGGTGCGCATAAGGATCTTGGAAATTTCTCCAGAAGAGGAAACGACAAACCTCGTTGTCGAACCCGAGCGTGTTGTATCCGATGCTTATGGTGCCCGGAGCATTGAAGCGACTCCACACCTCTCGGGCGAAGTCATGCTCGGGGAGTCCTCGTTCCTGGCATTCCTGAGGCGTAATCCCCGTCAGCAAGACACTTTCGGGAGAGGGAAGATAGTCTTCGCTCGGACGCATGTACAACGTTTCGCCCGAGCCTCCCTCCAAGAAATTCAGATCTGCGTCGGTGCGGCAACCAGCAAACTGCGCCGGACGATCACGTCTTCGATCCAGTCCAAACGTTTCCAGGTCATACCAGTAAAAGGTATGCGCTGCCTCTTCCATCATTTTTATTCCTTTTATGCCAGGACGACGTCGTAATCTTCCTGGTGATAGCTCGATTCCACTTCCAAGAGCACCGGTTTTTGCACACAGTTTTGGAGAAGCTCCAATGCGGCGGACTCTTCTTCGAGCAACATGTCGATTACCACTTCGCTCGCCACGATGCGAAATTCTTTGGTTTCTTGATACTGACGCGAAAGCCGCACGATCTCCCGCATGATCTCGTAGCAGACAGTGCGGGCCGTCTTGAGTTCTCCACGACCACCGCAGACGGGGCAAGGTTCACAGAGAACATGCGCGAGAGACTCACGGGTGCGCTTTCTGGTCATTTCGACAAGCCCCAGCTCGGTGAAGTCACTCACCGTCATGCGGGTGCGGTCCGAAGAAATGGAGCGACGAAGTTCCGCCAACACCGCCTCACGGTGCTCGTTGCAAGCCATGTCGATGAAGTCGATGATGATGATGCCGCCGAGATTGCGCAAGCGGAGTTGCCGTGCGATGACCTGCGCCGCCTCCAAATTGGTCTTGAAAACCGTGTCGCTGAAATCACGCTTTCCGACGAATCTCCCCGTATTGACGTCGATGGTCGTCATGGCTTCCGTCTGATCGAAGACGAGATAGCCGCCGCTTTTCAGATCCACACGACGCTCTAGAGCGCGGGCGATTTCCTCATCGATGCCGTGCAACTCGAAGAGCGGACGTTCACCTTTATAGAGCTTCAAATGTCCCCGAACGTCCGGAACGAAACGCTCGGCAAACTCCACGAGTTCCGCATAGCTCTTTTCGTCGTCGATCTCGATCGCTTCGGTCGTTTGGTGAACCATGTCGCGAAGCACACGCTGTGCCAGAGACAAGTCTTGATAGAGCAACGAAGGAACCGGTTTCGTTTCTCGGCTCGCACGAATCTCCTTCCAGAGTCGACCGAGGTACGCCATATCCTGCTCGAACTCTTTGGCGGTAGCTCCCTCTTCCGCACTGGTCCGAATGATGTACCCGCCTTTCTCCGTTTCAGGACGAATGCTCGTGAGCAACTCTTTGAGATGCTCTCGCATCGCTTCGTCTTCGATTCGCTGAGAAACGCCGATGTGAGGATCGCGCGGCAAATAGACAAGCTTGCGGCCAGCCAGCGAAATAGTTGTGGTGAGACGAGCCCCTTTGGTTCCGATCGGATCTTTGGCAACTTGTACCATTAAAGCTTGACCTTCATGCAGAACGTGCTCGATAGGTTTGGTTTCCCCTCCATCTAAATGGGCTTCAAACAAATCCGCCACATGCAAAAAGCCGGTTCTTTCAAGGCCAATATCTACAAAGGCACTCTGCATACCGGGTAGAACTCGTACCACTCTTCCTTGGTAAACATTTCCTACCAACCCTCGTGCCGAAGAGCGTTCCACAAATACTTCCTGTAACTCTCCATCACAAAGAATTGCCACTCGGCTTTCTCTAGCAAATTTATTTATGCAGACAATATTCATAAGCACTTTTAGGCACATCGAAAATTAAATTCAACCACCCATCCCGGAGTCACAAAATTAAAATTCATGAAGCCATAAAAATTACGGAAAACCGGATTCTCACTCAAAAGCTTCTCGACAGCATTCATTCTTTCTTTTTCTCTCAACAAAAAAACAAAACGCAACAAATCTCTCTCCTAACCCACAAAGCAAAATCCTCTTTACATATCGAACAGGGAGTTCAAAAAAAGCGTCATCTTTACGTATCTGATCCCGAACCTCCTTCATTTTACCCCAGTATTCTTCCCCAGAATTATTTTTATACAACTTTCGCATCGTCGCCCACCAAACCCTAACAACATATAACAACAAACTCTTTCGGAATCCCGTTTCAAGATTCACAGACTTATACGTTGAAAGAAGCCACGAAACAAACAATATTTCACTATCAACATCACGAAGATTATGCGTTAAGGATCCCTTTCTTTGCCTATAAAGGTATGTAATCTCTCTCGACACGACCCCTTTTTTTATTTTCTGGAGCGCCCGAAGAACAAATTCTTGATCTTCACAAACCCTAAGATCTCGACGAAATCTCATTCCACTAACAACAGCAGAAGAAAAACATCTATGTCCTAGAAGATTTGAGGTAGCCTCTGGTAGCTTTTTCTTAAGACAAGGATCTCCGGCAAAGTGAGCCAATGCCTCGATTTGACTGATGACATAACTACCTTTCTTCTTCCCTTCCAAGGGTAACTCTTGGTCCCTAAACCATCTCCAAAACCCGGTCACAACATAATCCGCATCGTATCTCTTCATTAAGGAAACATAAGTTTCCAAGAAATTAGACCTCACAACATCATCAGAATCAAAGAAACAAATCAAACCAACACCACAGATTTCATCTATATAATCCAAAGCTTTATTTCTTGCTGCAGACACACCTTCGTTTCGCCCCTCCATAACAACTACGCGCTCATCTCGCTCGGCGAATCTTTTCAACAATTTCAAAGAATTATCTGTAGAACCATCATCAACAGCAATTAAAATAAAATTCCCATAAGTCTGCCTCAATATTGATTCAACAGCTTCAGAGAGATAAACTTCCGTGTTATACACAGGCATAACTACAGCAACTTTCATACCCCCCTCTCCTCAAAAAAAAACACTCATTCAAAACCATGGTATTGTTTATCACAAAACAGACAAATGAACTTATCGGATAATCGTCCACACAAATTTTTAGATCTTTTGAGATCAGCATTCACATCTTTACCAAGAAGAGTCTCCGCCGCAGAATCAATAGCAATTCGCATTGATGTCCCCTTCAAGGAACTCCGTCACCACTGCTGGAGTTAATGAATATACTTGACTCTTCTTCCAGAATTTTGAATCCCTAGAAAAAAGAAAAGAGTCAACCGGCTCCTTAAAATAATAATCCACCATTTTCAAAGCTCTTTCCGCCGCTCTTTTGGAAATCCAATAACCTTGTGTCCCCCAAGGACAAGGGGAAAATATACGGATCAATTTATGAACCCGATCTTCACCACCTATCTCTCTTTTTCTCAAAGCCCGAAAGATTTTTCCTTTTGGATGTTTTTTTGAAGGCCAGTACGACAACTGACAAACATCAACACACTCAGGAATCCATTTGTCATCACAAATAAAGTTATAAGCAGACGATGAAAATTTCACATCGTCCTCAAAAACAAAACCACCACGTTCAGAATTTTCAGATATTCTCTTCCACGCCTCAATATGACTGCAAAAACAACCAATTGCCCCAATTCCTATTTTACCACCCCCCCCCCTCTTTCTCAAGCTCTATTATCTCTTTTTCTGAGATTCTTTTAGCTTCAATAATCTCAAAATTTAACCCCAATAAATCAAATTGCTCTTTCAACTTTTTCCTGCGATCATATGCTTCAGGAAGACTCAAAACATATCTCACACCCATATCTTCACCTATTAAATTAACACTCAACAATGCAAACGGCCAATCCTCCCTGACTCGTTTCTTTGTATTTGCTTTGCATGTCTTTGCCCGTTTCATACATCGTTCGGATCACTTGATCCAAGCTGATGTAGTGCGAGCCATTTCCGCGAAGAGCCATGCGGGCGGCGCTGATCGCCTTCACCGCGGCGATTGCATTTCGTTCGATACAGGGGATCTGCACCTGCCCAGCAACCGGGTCGCAGGTAAGCCCCAGATTGTGCTCCATGGCAATCTCGGCGGCGTTTTCCACCTGTTCCACCGTTCCTCCCATGACGGCGGTCAACCCGGCTGCCGCCATCGAGCAGGCAACGCCTACCTCACCCTGACAGCCGACTTCCGCGCCGGAAATGGAAGCATTTTCCTTGTAAAGGACGCCAACGGCACCCGCCGTCAACAAAAATTCCCGAACTTTGATCGGATCGGCATCGGGCAGATGCTTCAGGTAATACTGAATGACCGCAGGGATAACGCCGGCAGCTCCGTTCGTCGGAGCCGTCACCACACGACCGCCCGAGGCGTTTTCTTCACTAACCGCCATCGCATACGCTGTCACCCAATCCAAAACGGCTAAGGGATCGTTGTCGGTCGCTCGGCGCAATTCATCCGCCAAACGCTTGGCGCGTCGCGCCACCTGAAGAGGACCAGGAAGCGGAGCCGTCTGTTGCAAACCTCGCTCAAGCGAAGCATGCATCACTCCCCAAATCGCATCCAGTTTTTCGTCGACGAGTTCTTTCGTCTGGTAGACGGTTTCATTGACCATCACGACGTCGGCAATGGACTGTTGAGTCGTGCGGGCAAATCCAATCAGATCACGTGCCGTTTTGTACGGATAGGGCACCTCTCCCTGCTGAGACTTTGAGTTCTTTTCCGCGACCTCCGGCAACTCGGGATGTTGCTCCTGGCCGGCAACCACAAATCCTCCGCCGATGGAATAAAAGCGTCTCTTGTAAAGGAGCTCCTTCCCGTTGTAGGCCGAAAAATCCACGGCATTCGTGTGGTAGGAAGCAACCTCGTCGGCAGCAAAGGAAATGTCTCGTTCCGGATCGAAGAAAATCGAAAGCTCTCCATTGAGAATCAACTTTAAATCTTCTCTAACCTGCTTCAGAGAAGCTTCGGCCAGGTCGGGACTCGTCGTTTCGGGAGGTAATCCCATCAACCCGAGCTGACACGCGGAGTCAGTACCGTGTCCTTTACCCGTTGCCGCAAGGCTCCCCATCAGATGGACCGAAACACGGGTTACACGACGAAGCAACCCTTTCTTAGCGAGTTGCTTCACAAAATCCAAACCGGCGCGCATGGGACCGACGGTATGGGACGAAGAAGGTCCGAGCCCCACTCGGAAAATCGACAATACGCTGATCATTTTTCGTTCAAACGAGAAAGTATTCCAAAAATCCAATTTGCTTCAAGAAATGTCCAAAGGATGCCGTACCTACTGATGTGTGTGTAACGTTACAAGAATCCTCGTTTTTCCTTCAAGCTCTGGTTGTGACGTTGAATCTTTTCCACCTTCTTAGAAATCGACGGAAGCAAATCCTTCAACTTATCCTGTCCATAGACTTTTGCAAAACGCATAAGGTACGTGGAAGGAATGTCTTGCGATATCGACGAGAAATAGAGGGAAGCGATGTCCTTCAGGAGCCATCGATGCGGGACACGTGTCCTAATTTGAGAACGATGAAGGTCGATGATGTAGAGCCTGTTCTCTTCGCGATTCCAGAGAAAGTGGCAGAGATAGCAGTCGCGGTGATTCACCCCCGCTTCGTGCATTTTCTTCACCGTCTCGGCGAGCAAGCGAACCAAATCTCTGCGCTCAGTAACCGTCAGGGTCTCCCAGACACCCTTCAAGAACACCTCCTCCAAGCTGATGCAGTTCTTGAGTTCTTTCGTAATCAGGAAGGATTCCGTCCACAATGGTGCCACGCCGCGGTACCCATAAGCAACGGCCGTCATGGTATCCACTCCGTGACGGTGCAGGTGTTCAATCGCGTTCCATTCATTTTTGGCACTGAAAACGGGCATCCGAAGACTCAGGAGATTCTTTACGAGTTCACCAACGCTTCCGCCGTTATGGTATTTCGCGTAGTAAGCGCCACCCTCCCATTCAAACCGAAGGGTTTTTCTCGTCTCCAAAGAACGCGCAACCGTCCCTTGGAGAGAACGTACTTCCTCAAATGCTCGTTCTCCCCATTGGTCGAAAGGTTTTTTCAAGATCAGAGTCATACCGAATGCCCCCGCAACAATGTTTGCGCGATGTGCTGATGTGACGAGAAGAAATCCTTTTTGTGCACATACGACAGTGCATGCGCCCCTTTTTCCACCAAAATCGAAGGAGAAGAAACCAGCTCCTGCAAGACCTTCGGCAACACCGTGGTCACCTCAGGCTCCGAAAGAACCCAGCCGGCATTGGCTTCTCGAACGAAACGAGCGTAGCCACATACGTCCGTAGCCACAACCGGCAATCCCTGAGACATAGCTTCGAGCAGCACCAATCCCCCCGGCTCCGATCGCGCAGGGTGAATCAAAACACTACTCGTCGCATAAAAGGGACTAACGTTGAGTTGCGGTCCTACGGCACGAATCTTCCACCCGGATTTCTCGACGTTTTCACAAAGATCCGAAGGAACGTCCCCTTTCCCAACAATAATGACCTCAGGTTGTACGGTGCTTTGACGGACATCCACACAAGTGCACGCCGCCAAAAGACGGTCCAGTCCTTTTCTTCGGAAATCCGAACCTACAAAAAGCAGTCTCAGCCCGGCCTTGCGATCGGAAGAGCCGTTTTGCAGCGAAGGATGCAAATTGGGCAACAAGACTTCAAAACGTCGGCGATCCACTCCGTAGTTTTCCGCGTACTCGTCAACCTGTTCTTGTGAGAGAGCAAAATAGTGCGTATTCCCCTCGCGTCGGAAAGTCTCGGCTTCTAGCTCGAGATAGGTGCGGTAGCGAGGAAGCAAACCTTTCCAATGCGAAACCTTTGCCTTGAGGCAGGGATCCGCGCAGAAATAAAAATCGAGCTTCTGCATCTTGACGAACCCCAGCCGCACGTCCACCCCCAGACGATCCGCCAATGACGAAGCCTTCCGTGAGAATTGCTTCGCCCGGCCGGCGTTGGACCACGCTCCGCAATGTATGGGGTGAATCGGTATTCCATCGGGCAATGGAATCGGATCCGTCGTGTCCCTCACGAAAATTTCGGGGATGTGTCCGCAGGCGATCAGAGCCTGCGCCACCCCCAAAAAATCTCGTTGCTGGCCGCCGAACGGAAAATAACGATGCAAAAACAAACCGACTTTCATTGCATTGGGTCTCGTCTGCGACGTTATGTCTCAGGATTGCGTCAAGCGCTGCAGGTGACACAGATGGGCATATTCGCCTTCCCGAGCAAGGAGCTCTTCGTGCGTGCCGATTTCGGTGACTTTTCCCTGATTCATGACGATGATGCGGTCCGCATCCCGAATTGTGGAAAGCCGATGCGCCACGACAAAAGAGGTTCGTCCCTTCATCAAAGACTTGAGGGACTCCTGAATATAGCGTTCGCTCTCGGCATCCAAAGCACTCGTCGCTTCGTCAAGAAGCAGAATCTTGGCGTCCTTCAGGAAGGCCCGTGCGATGGAAATACGCTGACGCTGTCCTCCGCTCAGACGGTTCCCGGCTGTCCCGACCTGCGTGTCCAAGCCATCGGGCAACGTCGCGAGCCAATCGGTCAGTGCCGCGGCTTCCGCAGCACGCTCGATTTGTTCGCGTGTTACCTTGTCTTTGCAACCGTAGGCGATGTTCCCCGCAATCGTGTCGTCGAAGATGATGACTTCCTGGCTCACGAGCGCAATCTGGGAGCGCAAAGACGCAAGCGTCAACTCGCTCTGAGGCACGTCGTCAAAATAAATCTCGCCCTTGGTCGGTGCCCAGAAGCGCGGAATCATGTTGATCAAAGTGGATTTTCCTGAACCGGAACTGCCGACCAAAGCGATCATTTCGCCGGGTTTCACGTCGAGCGTAAAGTTCTCCACGGCAGGTTTTTCCTGCCCCGGATACGTAAAGCCCACGTCTTCAAAACGCACCGCGCCTTGATAGTCCGCCAACTCCCGCGTTCCGGGATCTTTTTCGGGTTCCGCATCAATCGTCTGAAAAAGACTCTCCGCCGCAGCCGTCATCGCGGCGGTCGAACCGTTCAACGTAGAAAGATGACGAATCGGCGGCATGAGAAGGAGCATGGCCGAAAGGAAGGTCGTGAATTCCCCCATGGTCAAAGACCCCGACTGCGCCTGCAAAAGCGCTACGACGACCACGACCGAAACGGCGGACATCGTGATGAGCTGGGTAAGAGGCGTCGCCGCCGCCTTCACGCGTTGCGTGCGCAAAAGGAGATTCTTCAGAGTGTTGTTGACCTCGAAAAAGCGCTTTGTTTCGTATTCATATCCGTTGTATATCTTCACCACGCGCTGACCTTCGTAGGACTCCTGAAGCGTACCGATGAGTTGGCCGAAGATATTCTGCGTCTGCGTGGTAAGCCGCTTGATGCGTTTATTCACCCAACGCAGGAGAATGGCCAAAAGCGGAGCGACCACGAAGGTGAGGAGCGTCAGACGCCAGTTGTGATAAATCAGCACGCAGACAAGACTGACGATCTGAATGCTGTCTCGAATGATCGTCGTCATAATGGAGGCGGCATTGCCCAGAGCGGTAGAAGCTTCGTTGATGAACTTCGCCTGAATGCGCGCGCATTTGTTTTCTTGAATGAGGTGATTGTCCCAGTGCAGAACCCGATCAAACATGAGCGTGCGAACCTTGATCAACACGTTCTGCGAAACCCGAACGAGCAAAAACTGGCTCAGATACTGGGATCCGCCGTGAATGATGGAGATGCCGATAAGAGCAATGGGCGCCCAATAGATCACCGAAGGATCCTTGTCGTAAAAACCCATGTCGGTGAGTTTTCCCAACACCAAAGCGATGAGGGATGAAGCGCCCCCCGACACGACCATCGCGACCGCCGCTCCGATAATGAGCCACTTGTAGGGCGGCAGATAGCGGAAGAGCCGCATCATATAGGGATTGCTGAGAATCGGAATGTGCTTCATTCGTTACGTACTTCCATCAATCAAAAGGCTACTCATCATAGCGGCTTACCCGCTACAATGCCAAGGCTCCGCACGAAATTCACAGTTCGTAAAAAGGACTCTCATGCCAAACATTCTCTGTCGACTTCCCAATCACATCGGCGACTGCTGCATGGCGTTGCCCGGACTTCAGTTGCTCGAACAAAGCGGCTTCATGCCCGTTCTCGTCGGAAAGCGTTGGGCGGGAGACTTGTTTGCCGGCATGGGATGGCGTTTCGATCCCATCGAAGGCCACGTAACGGAAGACATGGGCCGCATCCGCCGCCTTGCCGCGGTCCTCGGAGAGAAACCGCGCGGGCTTCTCTTTCCCAACTCCTTCAGTTCCGCCCTGCTTTTTACGATCGGCCGCGTCGCCAGTGCCGGTTTCGGCACGGACGGCCGCGGATTTCTCCTCGACAAGAAGTTGCCGGAACCCGGCCAGATGCACGAGGTGAAGCGCTTTTTCACGCTCGCACACTCCGCGCTCCTTGCCTGGGGCGCGAAGCCCGCTTGGGATGAAGTTCCGCCGAAATTGGAGCTCAAACTGCTGACGCGTCACGAAGCGGGAGCCCGCAACCTCATTGAAAAGCACGACATTCCCGATCTTTTTGCACTGCTCGCCCCCGTTGCGCGCGGCGTGCACCACGGAAAAAAGAAGTCTTGGCCGCACTTTAACGCGCTCTGCGCACCTCTTCGGGAAATGGGCATCGAACCCATCGTCTTTCCTTCCCCCGATGAAGCGGCCGAAGCGAAGGAAGCCTGTCCGGACGCCCGTATTCTTCCGCCCACGACACTCGGCACGTTTGCGGCGCTCGCCAAGAAAGCGGCGGTCGTCGTGGCCAACGATTCGGGCGTGAGTCACATCGCGGCCGCGGTTTCGGCGCCGCAAATCACGCTCATCGGCGTCACGGACATCACTCGTACGAGCCCCTGGAACCCCAATGCCGTGGTTTTGGGCAACGAAAAAGACGGATGGCCCTCCGTCGAGACGGTGCTCGGAGAACTCACCCGCCTTTGTGCAGTCTGAATGTCTTTATTCGGTCGGTTGCGCGAGCATTTCCCGCGCGACCGACTTGGTGCTGTCTGTAATGGAGATGCCGGCCAACATTCGCGCCACTTCCTCCACGCGGTCGTCGGGCGAGAGAACGCGCAGGTTGCTCTGCGTTTTTCCGTCTCTCTGCGTCTTTTCCACGCGCCAATGATGATGCCCGCAGGCTGCAACCTGAGGAAGGTGTGTCACGCACAAAACCTGACGGTCGCTTCCCAACTGGCGAAGGAGTCGCCCCACCACCTCGGCCGTGGCGCCTCCGATGCCGCTGTCCACTTCGTCAAAAATCAATGTGGGCACCGGCGTGATCTTGGCGGTGATGACGGCAATCGCCAAACTGATGCGGGCGAGTTCACCGCCCGAGGCAACTTTCTGCAGCGACCTCGTCTGAACCCCCGCATGTCCGGCAATCAGGAATTCACAATGTTCCGACCCGTTTGCCGACGGTTGATTCGGAATCAAGGCCGTTTCCATTCGCGCTCCCTTCATGGCCAGTGTCTGCATTTCCTCCGTTACGGCGTTGGCCAGGCGCTTTCCTGCGTCTTCACGACGTTGGGTGAGTTCCGCCGCCCTAGCGTGATAAGTTTCGAGCGCCTTCTTTTCCGCGCGCTCGAGTGCCTTCACGTCCTTCGAGGACGTAAGATTCTTCAATTCGCTTCGAGCATTCTCCAACCGCTCAAAGAGCGTTTCGGGTTCGCAACGAAATTTTCTTGAGAGCTCGTAATAGGCCGACACGCGGCGGTCCACCTTTTCGAAAAGGTCTTCATCCAAGTCATTTCGGTCTACATAACGCATCACGTCCTGAGCGGCTTCTTCCACGAGATCCATTCCCGTTGAGAGCGTTTCGGCAATGGCGGCAAGCCGTTCATCGTAACGGGCCAACCCCATCAACTTTCCGTGAACCGACGCCAGCAGTTCGGTTGCGTTCACTTCACCGTCGTGTAGCGTTTCCAAGGCCGCAGCCAGTCCTTCCCGGATGGCGACGCCGTGAGCAAGACGCGAATGTTCTTGCGTGAGCGACTCCCATTCGTTTTTCTTGGGACTAAGCGACTCTAAGTCCTCGATCATCCATTGCAGGCGTTCCGTTTTTTCCGCCAGAGCATCGGCATTGGCCGTCGCTTCTTCCAAAGCTTTTCGAGCTTTAGTCCAGATTTCGAACGCCTCCCGAACCGACTTGAGGACATCGCCGTTCTCTGCAAAATCGTCAAGGAGCTTGAGCTGATAGGACGACTTGAGAAGCGACTGATGCGCGTGTTGCCCGTGTACGTCCACCAACGTTTCGCCGAGTTCGCGCAACTGCGCGGCGGTGACGGCGATGCCGTTCACCCAGGCACGCGAACGCCCCTTCACATCGACTGTTCTTCGAATGAGAAGTGTATCTTCACCGGCATCCAATTCATTGGCATTGAGCCAGGTCCTCGAGCGCTCGGAAAGAGAAAACTCGGCGACGATTTGTGTGCGCTCCGCCCCTTCTCGAACCACTCCCGCATCCCCTCGCGCCCCCAAGATCAATTGCAAAGCGTCGATGAGGATGGATTTTCCCGCGCCGGTCTCTCCGGTCAGGACCGTAAAGCCGGACTGCACATCCAGATTGAGAGATTCGACGATGACAAAATCACGCAGGCTGAGCGTCTGAAGCATGGGAGTCCCCGGATGCAGGAAGTGAAGGTTTCTCAAATTTACCCGTTTTTCCCGTCATTCGTATCCTGACGGGAACTTGTCGGCATGAAATTCCATTTCAGCTTCCGACGCAAAAGATCAAAGTAGTCATACCCGATCGGATGAAGCATGGTGAAGGTACGCTCAGACGGGCGAATCTTCAACACGTCCCCGGGCTGCACGTCCGCGAACTCCTGCATGTCGAAGTATGCGACTGCGTCACGGCTTTCCGTGATCTCGATGTCGATCGACGACTCCCCGGGCAACACGATCGGACGGTTGGAGAGCGTGTGAGGCGCCACAGGCACTAAGGTCACGCCGTCCAACATTGGAGCAAGGAGGGGGCCACCCGCCGCCAAGGAATATGCGGTCGACCCCGTCGGCGTAGAACAGATGATGCCGTCGGCCGACTGACTCGCCATCTGAATGCCGTTCACATACACGATGAATTCCACCATGCCGCCCGCGCGCCCATGACTCACGCCGATGTCGTTCACAGCCAGGCCGGAGAAAATGCATTCTCCATTTCGAACGAGTGCTGCGCCCAACATCCTTCGCACATCCCTCGTGCACTGTCCCTGAATCAAAGCAGGGAGAAGGCGCTCCATGTCTTCGAGAACAATGTCGGTAATGAATCCCAACCGTCCGGCATTGACGCCCACGATGGGCGTACCAAAAGGTGCCAAAGAGCGGGCTACTCCCAGCATGGTTCCGTCGCCGCCCAATACGACGGCCAGATCGCAGAGTTCTCCGAGTTCCGTCCGAGTATATCCCCTGCTACCGGCGCGTTCCCCCAAGGTCTTGGCGCTACGTTCGTCAAGATAAACTTCCGCTCCCGTCTTACGGATCACGGAAATCAGAGCAGTCAAGGGACCGGCCAGACTTTCGGTGGGTTTGACAAAAATCGCTACTTTCCGGAACATGTGTTAGGACTCCCCGCAGTTTTCTTATTGTGCGATTTCCGCAAGTTTGGAGGAAGAGGCGTCATGTAGTCCGTTCCGTATTCATGAGCCAGACACCAGTGCGCATCTTGCGGCCCAGGCAAATCTCTTCCCTCAAACCTATATGGTTTCGAAGGGAATAGCTTCTCCTTAGGAAAGACCGAGAACTTCACAATTTCTTCGGTATAACGCCAACAATTTTTGTTCGCTGAACGATCTCCCTGAGCAATCAACAAACGCATCCAAAGCCTCAGAGGATTTTTGAAAACATTGATGAGTCCCCTACGCCAAGAAAAGGAAGGCATGCGTTTTCTGCTTCGAATGAAATTCTGCCAATGTTTTACCACCAACCCTGCGCTTCCCGTCTCTTGAATCAGAAAAATATCGAAGGCAATCGGTAATCCACTCCAAGGGCGAATTTGATTCTCGTCGAAAAGTTTGTAAATCCCTTTATGACGATGCTGTTCGAGCCTCCAGTTTTTCGGAAACTCTTTCTGTAACTTTTGAAGTTTTTCCAACTCTTCGCCGGTCATCAGAACATCAACGTCATCGTCCCAAGGTATGAATCCCTGATGACGAATCGCTCCCAATAGGGTTCCGAAAGTCATTTGATATGCGATGTCGTGCTGCTTGCAGAAATCATCAAAATCAAAGAGTAGCTCTTTCAAGCCTCTTTGCAGCCAGGTCAATTCTTCTTGATCGAGCATAGGCACATAGACAAAGGGAGGAGTCTTCGCATTCTCCTCCCTTGTATTGGTCTTGAAACAGAAAAAAACTTCTTTCTTCGGAGAAATTACTCGGTCACAGCAACCGCCACGCTGTGGAAGCCGGCGTCCACGTAAATCACGTCGCCCGTAATCCCGCTCGAAAGATCCGACAAGAGGAAGGCGGCCGTGTTGCCGACTTCATCGATCGTGACCGTACGGCCGAGCGGAGCCGAATTTTCCATGATGCGCAAAAGCTTCGAGAAGTCCTTGATGCCCGAAGCTGCAAGCGTCTTGATGGGGCCCGCCGAAATGGCGTTCGCACGGATGCCGCGGGGACCGAGGCTCGAGGCGAGATAGCGCGTGCTCGCTTCCAGAGCGGCCTTGGCAAGACCCATCGTATTGTAGTTGGGCACCACACGTTCGCTACCGAGGTAGCTCAACGTCAAGACGGAACCGTTGCGGCCTTCCATCAGAGGGAGGCAGGCCTTAGCGAGCGCGGGGAAGGAATAGGCGGAAATGTCCATCGCGATCTTAAAAGCTTCGCGGGAAAGGCCTTCGAGGAAGTCCCCGGCGATCGCTTCGCGGGGGGCAAAGCCGATCGAGTGCACGACGCCGTCGAGCGCCCCCCAGGCGTTGCCGATGCCTTCGACGGCGGACTGAATTTCTTCGTCGCTGCTCACGTCCATCTTGAAGACGAGATTGCTGCCGAACTCTTCGGCGAAGGCGTGAACTCGGTCGCAGGAACGGTCTCCCGCATAGGTGAAGGCGAGCTCGGCCCCTTCACGATGGCAAGCCTTGGCGATGCCGTAGGCAATGGAACGGTTGGAAAGCAGCCCCGTAATCAGAACCTTCTTACCAGCAAGAAAACCCATGGTCAGTACTCTTTATGAAATTGGTTGCGGAGAGACTCTCTCCCGAAAGGGAGTATTGTACCCATTCGAGCCTCTTTCGCCAATTCTCGCCTACCATGGGAACGGGAATCCGTTTACGGGATCTTGAGTTCCTGACCGATGCGAAGACGATTGGAGGTGAGACCGTTGGCGGAACGCAACTTCGACACCGTCGTCCCGTAGCGCCGCGCGATTTCGGAGAGCGTGTCGCCGCTTCGAACGCGATAGACCTTGCCTTCGGACACCGCTTTTTGATTCGACACGTTGGGGATCACCAACTCCTGTCCCACGCGGATCGTATTGCGGCGAAGGCCGTTGGCGGCCTTCAGACGATCGACCGACACGCCGTAGCGCTTCCCGATCGTGTAGAGCGACTCGCCCGGGCGCACGCGGTGCGTGCGGCTCTTCGCCACGCGCTTTGGCGCTTCGGAGACCGTCACCTGCGTAGGAATTTCCAGACGATCGCCGATCCGCAGAGAGTCACCCGACAGACGATTGGCACGCTTCAGACGCACCACGGACACGCCGTAGCGCGAAGCGATCGTCGAGAGCGTATCGCCCGCCTTGACCGTATAGATCTTGGTATCGGGCACCGCATCGGCCGCGCCCGACGGAATGCGAAGGCGCTGTCCCGGACGAATGAGATTCGTGCGGATTCGATTCGTCATTTTGAGCTGCGCAATGCTCACACCGTAACGTTCGGCAATCTGCGAGAGCGTTTCGCCCGCACGAACGCGGTGAATGACGTGCTGCGAGGGTTCCGAGCGCTGCGTCGAAGCGATGGCCTGACGCGGTACGTTCGGCACCGTCAGGACGAGACGCTGTCCCACGCGCAGACGGTCCGAGCGCAGGCGATTGGCGGTCACGATCGATTTCATCGTGATGCGCCAGCGCCGTGCAATGCCCGAGAGCGTGTCGCCGCTTCGCACGCGATAGGTCACGCGACGCCAGGTCGTGGTGGGAGAGAGCTGCAGCTTGGCATTGGCGAGTTCAGCCGCAATGTCCTGCTGATCCTCCGTCCCGGTCGAACGCACCAAAAGGGTGGAGTTCGCCAGCACGCGGCGTCCCTTCGGAATGCCGTTCACTTTGCGCAGTTCGTCCTCCGTCATGCCGCTTCGACCCGCCACCTGTGCGAGCGTTTCCCCCTGTTGCAGACGATAGGTCGTCCACTGCGAAAGGGGCTGGCCGCTGTCCATCCAGCTCGCGAGGTTGTCGACGAAGAAGTCGACCTTGTCGGCGGGCAAAAGCATGACGTTGTTGTGAGAGGCCACGATGACTGGGAGCTTGTAGCTCGGGTTGAGTCGCCGGAATTCCTCAAGCGGCATGCCCGCGAGTTCCGCCGCCGTCTCGATGTCGATGTCGCGGGGCTTAGTGATCGTCACGAAGAAAGGCTCGTTCCCCACATCAGGCAAAGTGATGCCGTAACGGGCCGGTTCCGAAATGATGCGCTTTACGGCCTCCAATTTCGGTACGTAATTGGCCGTCTCGTTCGGCATTCTGAGATGCAGATAATCCGTCGGCTGCTTGCGGCGCTTTGCGCGCTGGATCGCCCTCTGTACGCTTCCTTCGCCCCAGTTGTACGCGGCAAGAGCCAGATGCCAGTCCCCGAACATCCCGTGCAGATATTCAAAATAATCCAGCGCCGCACGCGTGCTTTCCAGCACATCGCGCCGATCGTCTCGCCACAGGTTCTGCGCGAGGTCGTAGGCCTTGCCCGTGGCCGGCATGAACTGCCACAGCCCCGCCGCCTTCGCCCGAGAGAGCGCTTCCGCCTGAAAGGCGCTTTCCACAAACGGAAGCAAAGCGAGTTCGGTCGGCATGCCGCGGTTTTCAATTTCCTCCACGATGTGGTAGAGGTACTGCCCCGCCCGTTCGCTCATGCGGCGAAGATAAGCCGGATCCTTTGTGTAGAAATCCACCCAACGGTCCACGAGTTTCGACTGCAGCACCGGCATGGCGTAGCCTCGTCGGATCCGCTCCCACACGTCGGACGGCACGCCGAGTTCCTCCACCGAACTCGCATCGTCCGCAGGAAGGGCTTCGGCATTGGCGACGCTCGCCGGAATGTCGTCGTCTTCCGAAGCAGCCTGTGCGCTGGGAGTAGCGACGAAAAAAGAAAGGCTCAAGGCAAGCGCCAAAAGCGAACGGGGAAAGTAATGCGGCATGAAGGGCGTTGGGGAAAAGAAAAATCGATCTTCGGGAGAATGCACTATTCTACGGAAGACTTGGGGCCTAACGTGTGCTTCACGCGGATTGCGAAACAATCTGTTAAGGGGTGGGCGTACGTGAGGCGCCGTCCTTACGATGATCGGGAATCTTCTTCAGTGAGACGACATGCAGACCGAAGACACGCTTTCCTTTTTTCAATCTCCGCCCGGACAAGTTGTCCGACAGTGGGAATCCCGCCTTCTCGACGGGATGGTCGAGCACGTCCTCGGCGACCGCGCCCTGCAGGTTGGAATGCCGTTGCTCGACACACTGCGCGCGAACGGCATGAAGGAACACTGGCTCCTCCTTTCAGATCAGCCTTCCGAGAGGGAAGAGTCGCTTCGCGAGGACTGGCATCTCGTCAGGGGGCTTGCGGAAGCGCTCCCCTTTGCGAACGAAAGCTTCGATTTGGTCGTTTTGCCGCACAGTCTCGACTTTTCACCCGTACCGCAACAACTCCTCGCCGAAGCGGTCCGCGTTCTGGCCCCCGAAGGCCGTCTCTTTCTGGCGGGCTTCAATCCTCTCGGCCCTTGGTGGTGGCATCAGCAGTTCGTTCGGTTCGGATGTCGTCCTTATCTCCCCGCCGACACCATGCCCATCAGCGTTCCGCGCCTCAAGGATTGGTTCGCTCTTTTGGGACTGAGAACAGAGGAAGGTCACTTCGGCATTTATCGCCCGGCACGTCGGCGTCTTACGGCGCTCAACCGTTGGCGGTGGCTCGACAAGGCGGGAGACCGTTGGTTCCCTCAGTGCGGGAATCTCTATCTTCTCTCCGCCGTGAAGAAAATCCCCGGCCGCATTCCGCCCGTCACGACTTCGTTTACGGATACACTCAGCGCTCTTGCCGGCAAAGCGGGACAAAAAACAGTCCCGCGACCGCTCTCTTCGAAAATCGACACTCAACCATGACAACGGACAACACGGAAAAGAAACTCGAAATTTGGACCGACGGCGCATCCAAGGACAACCCCGGGATCGGCGATTGGGGGTCTAGCTCTTGTGGAATGCCTACGCTAAGGCAGTTTTCGGCGCTACGAGTATATCCCTAACAACCAGTTTTCTATTCAGATCCAAATTTCACAAAACCGACCAAACAGCAAGCAATGTTCTCTATTGCCCCCATAATCAAATCGCACCTACCTTTTGTAAAATTTTACTCCATAGATTTCGTTGACAAAGCTTTTTATTCATTCCAATCTCGGAATAGAGCATACACAACCAAGGCCCCTAAGATCATCTACGCCTTCTGGACAGAGGATAACCCCCTCACAGAGAACAGAATAAGATCAATACAAACCATACAAGAAAATTGTGGCGTCGAATTCAAATTAATAACAAAAGAAACTCTCTCTCAATACGAATTAAGCAAACACCCTTTTCATCCCGCATTCAAGTACCTATCCGCCGTCCACAAATCAGATTACCTCAGGACTTATTTCATGCATTTTTACGGTGGAGGCTACACAGACATTAAACCACAGACTCACAACTGGGAATCATTGTTTAATAAAGTCAATCAAACACCTTACACACTTTGCGCCGGATATCCAGAAAAAAAATAACCGATATTGCGCGCATAAAAGATTTCATCACCAAAGGAAATAAACGTAAATTAAATTCACACCTAAAAGAAAATTATAGCAAACTAATAGGAAATGGAGCGTACATATTCAAACCCCAAACAACATTCACAGAATTATGGATTAACGAATGCGAGAGAAGGTTATCTCTTTCCTTAAAAGATCTATCAAACAACCCAGGAAACCTATATGGCGACAACGTAGGCTACCCTCTCCCATGGACTTCCATACTTGGTCAAATATTCCACCCTCTTTCGTTTGCTTTTAGCGAACACATTATCAAATCTGACAACATACGACCCATTTGCCACAATTACCGTTAAAGCCAAAGCTTTTTTATCGCAAAACACACACCCTTTTCACGAACGCCACAATGGATAACAAACTCGAAATTTGGACCGACGGCGCATCCAAGGGCAACCCCGGGATCGGCGGTTGGGGAGCCTATCTCGTATGGGGCGCCCACACGAAGGAAATTTTCGGCGGCGCGCCGAACGTCACCAACAACCAAATGGAACTCACGGCCGTCATCGAAGCCCTGAAGCTCATCCGCCGTCCCTGCCCCGTCGTCATTCACACCGACAGCAGCTACGTCAAGGATGGCATCACCAAGTGGATACACGGTTGGAAAAAGAAAAACTGGGTGACGGCCTCGAAGACCCCCGTCAAGAACCGCGAGCTCTGGCAGGAGCTCGATCGCCTCTGCGGGCAGTTCGACATTGAATGGCGCTGGGTAAAGGGACACGCCGGAGAACCCGGCAACGAGAAGGCCGACGAGCTTGCGAACAAGGGTTGCGACAGCATCGGCGGACGCAAGGGTTGACTTTTTGAACTTTTTCTTTCCGGACCCTTGCATTTTTCCTTGAAGTCTGTATAATACGTCTTCTCAGTTGGCGCGGTTAGCTCAGTGGTAGAGCACTGCCTTCACACGGCAGGGGTCACTGGTTCGAAACCAGTATCGCGCACCAGAATTCCGAGGCGCAGAGGAGACATCTTCTGCGCCTTTTTGCTTGCGGGGGCCCCATGCAACTTGAACTCACCGATGATGAGCGTCAACGCTACCACGAAAAGCTGAAGGATCTTCTTTTCGAATTCGACGACTTCTGCGAAGCCCACGGAATCGAATACATGCTCTCCTTCGGCACCCTGCTCGGCGCCGTGCGTCATCACGGATTCATTCCCTGGGACGACGACGTCGACCTCATGATGACGCGCCCCCATTTTGAAAAGCTCTGCGCACTGCAGTCGGAATTGCCGCCCTACCTGAAGCTCGATCTTGGGCGCATTCTCAAACTTCGCGACGACCGATACCACTTCGTCCGAGGTCAGGACATGACGAAGTGGCAGCCCATTTTTCTGGATCTGTTTGTCCTGCGCGAGACGGGGCCCGAAGCGGAGACGCTTCTCCAACTCAAGAAGTGGATCGACAGCCGCCACCGCTATCCCGCCTGGCACCCCTACAAGATTCTTTTGAGTCTCCTGAAATATCCCTGCCGCTCCATCCGAAACTATCTCCGCAACAAAGCTGACCGTGCCGCACATTTCACGCGGCTGCGTTACGAATCCAAGTACTATCAGGACAACAGCTTTCCGCTCGACGGAATGCTGCCGGTCACGAGAGCGCTCGACTTTTGCGGACGAAAAATGCCGGGCCCCCGCGTTCCCGACGTCTACCTCAAGGTAGAATACGGCAACGACTACATGACTCCCCTGCCGCCCGAAGACCGCCGTTTTCGCGTGCAGTACATCGACTTCTAAAAGGATTTCACAATGGACAAGCCTTTGCGCGTCATGGTCGACATGTCGGCCACGCTCATCCACCACGGTCACATCCGCCTTTTGAAGAAGGCCCACGAGATCGGGCACGTCGTCGTGGCGCTCACCACCGACGAAGAAATTGAAAAGAAGAAGGGCTACGTTCCCGAACTCAATTTTGAAGAGCGCAAGGAAATCCTCGAGGCGATCCGCTACGTCGACGAAGTCGTTCCCTGCCCGTGGCTCATCGACGACGCCTTCGTCGTGGCGCACAACTGCGATCTGCTCGTGCACGGCAACGACAATTCGAACCATATTCCGGAAGAAAAACTCGTCATCTTTCCGCGCACCGAGGGAATCAGCTCGTCCATCCTCCGCGAACGGGTGCTCGACTGCCTCATTTCGCTCAACCTAAAAAACAAGTCGACGAGCACGTCCGACAAGATTGCGCGTCTTCTCATCGAAACGATCAAGAAAGAGTTCAAGCTCGAGTAATGCGCCGTATCCCCTTTTTCCGCCGAGCGGCTTTGGCGGCGGTGCTCGCAATGACCTTTCTGGCCGGACCTCTCGGAGCCGAAACGCTGCGGGTCTACACGGCCTCGCAGCCCGAGCTTTTGACGCTCTACAAGAAAGCCTTCGAAGCCCGCCACCCCGACGTGGAAATCACGTTTCTGCGCGATTCCGCATCTCCCATCGTCGCTCGTCTTCTTGCGGAGCGGAACGCTCCGCAGGCGGACGTCGTGCACGCGATCTCCGTCATCGGACTCGAGACCCTGGCCGCGGCCGGCGTTTTAACGCCCTACCGTCCGCAGGACGAAAAGGCGCTCGACCCCCGTTTTCTCTCCAAGGAATCGCTTTGGGTCGGCATCAATGCCTGGGGGAGCGCCATTTGTCTGAACGAAGAATTGCTCGAACGTCAGAATCTTCCCGTTCCGAAACATTGGACTGATCTGACCGATCCCGTCTATCGAGGGAAAATCGCCATGCCGCACCCCGTCTCGTCGAGTACGGGCTACATGATTCTTTTGGGCTGGCTCGAACTTTTCGGCGAAGAGAAGACCTGGGCGTTCGTCAAGGCGCTTCACGAGAACATGCTCTTTTACACGTTCTCGGGATCTCGCCCCGTCTCCATGGCGGCCCAAGGGGAAATTGCCATAGGGCTCAGCTCCAACGCTTTTACGAAACCCTACCGCAACCCGAAAATCCCGCTTCGCGTCGTTGAGCCCGAAGAGGGCATCGGTTGGGACGCCGAAGGGAGCGCCGTCGTCGCGGGAACGAAGCATCCCGAAGCCGCCAAGGCCTTCCTTGACTTCTGCGCCGGCGAAGAAGTCGCCCGCATTGCGGCCGACTTCAGCGGCATCGCCGCCCGCGAAGATTTTTCCACGCAGGAGGGTCGCAAGACGCTCGAGCGCATGATTCCGATGAACTTCCAAAACGCCGCCCTGCGCAAGAACGAAATTCTCCAAAAGTGGCAGGAAGTGGTGGGCGAACGATAAGGACACGATCATGAGTCACACGCTTCACCTTCGAGACCTCACGAAGCGCTTCGGTTCGACCGTAGCGATCTCCCCGCTCACGCTTTCCTTTCCGGGCGGGCGCTTCACGAGTCTTCTCGGGCCTTCCGGCTGTGGAAAATCCACGCTGCTTCGCCTCATCACAGGGCTCGAGCGTCCGAGCGGCGGACGAATTTTCGTCGACGACATGGAAATCACCGATGTTCCGCCCGTTCACCGCAAGATCGGGATGGTGTTTCAGCAGTACGCCCTCTTTCCGAATCTCACGGTAGCGGAAAACGTTCTCTACGGTCTCCATGGGAAGGATGCGTCAGGGGCGCCCCTTTGGCCGACCGAGGCCCGACGGGAGCGCATGCGAGAAATGCTCGCGCTCGTGGGACTCGAATCCTTTGCCGAGCGCCGCCCGCACGAACTCTCGGGCGGTCAGCAGCAGCGCGTCGCCATCGCCCGCGCCTTGGCGCCGAATCCGAGCATTCTGCTCCTCGACGAGCCGCTCTCGGCGCTCGACGCCTGGAGCCGCACGGCGATCGGCGAAGAACTGCGGGAAATTCAGAGGAAAAGCGGCGTCACCACCCTAATGGTCACGCACGACCGCACGGAGGCCTTGACGCTCTCCGACTACGTAGCGGTGCTGCACGACGGCAAACTCGAAGACTTCGGCACGCCCGACGAACTCTACGAACATCCGAAGAGCGCCTTCTCCGCCACGTTCGTGGGCGACATGAATCTGCTCACGCTCCCGATCTCAAACGGTACCGTCGGCATCCGCTACGCGGACGTGAAGCTCTCCGAACCTACGGAACAGACGATTTCCGCCCCCGAGAGTTTCGTCGGCAAAGTGCAGCGACTCGAATTCCGAGGCGACATGCTTCGCGCCCACGTGCTTTTAAACGACTTCAAGACCACCGTCACGGCGGACGTCGTGCGGGTGGAGCATCCGTGGCTTCGTGAGGGAGCGCTCCTCGTCGTGCGTCTTCCGGAAGCAAGGTGGTGCCGATGGTGATGCGCGGCCTCCTTCTGCTTCTCACGATTCCGCTTGCCGTCGGGATTCTTTTTCCTTTGGGCGCTCTCGTGGGAGAGGCGTTTTCCGGAACAACGCCGGCAGGCGACGTTCTCGGCATGCTTCTTTCCCGTCCGATGCTTCGCGCGGTCGGCAACACCCTCTGGGTGGGCGGCCTTACGGCGCTTTTGAGCACGATTTTGGGCGGCATTCTCGCCTACACCATGACGATGACGAAGGCGCCGGGCCGCAAGGCGCTGGGCTTGCTTTTCATGGTCCCGCTTCTGGCGCCCTCCTTCATGCCGGCCATGGGACTCGTCTATCTCTTCGGCAACTACGGACTGCTCTTTCCGACGTCGCTCTACGGCGTGCCGGGACTGTTGGCCGGAGGCGTTCTCTTTACGCTTCCGCATACGACTCTGCAGCTCTCTCTCGCTTTCCGGACGCTCGACCAACGCCTGCTTGACGCCGCGCTTCTTTTGGGAAGCGGGGTCGCCCGACGTTTTCGAACCGTGCTCCTGCCGCATCTTCGGGATGCCCTCGTCAACGCCCTTCTGATTGCCTTCGTTCTCACCGTCACGGACTTCGGCGTGCCGAAACTCTTGGGCGGCAACGTACCGATGCTCGCGACCGAAATCTACAAGTACGCGATCGGTCTCGCCGACTTTCAGCGCGCGGCCCTCCTGAGCTTCTGGCTCATGGTGCCGTCTCTTCTCGCCTTCGGAGCCTATACCCTTCTCTCGCGCCGCAAAGAGGAACGGGCAACCCCGCAAGCCTTGAGAATCGAACCAAACCGAGGGCGAGACGTCTTTTTCGGAGGGCTTTCCTGGTTCATCGTGGCGGGCATGCTCGCTTCGATCGGCGCCGTCGTGCTGGCGTCCTTCGTCAAGGCCTGGCCTTATGATCGCGCCTGGACGCTCGAGGCCTATTCGCTTACTTCGCTCTCCTACGGCTTCGCGCCGGTTCTCAACAGTCTCGGACTCGCCTTCTCGACGGCCGTCTCGGGCGTCCTTCTCGCCTGGGTGACGAGCGTTCTCATGACGCGCCACGGTCCGTCTGTGCGGCCCGTGGGCGTCCTCTTTCATGCGGCGGCACTCCTTCCCATGGCCGTTCCGGGCACGATTCTGGGCCTGGGATTTGCCATGAGTCTCAGCGGTTGGGAGATTTTTTCGGGCGTATGGGGGAACCGCCTGCTCGTTCTCTTCAACACGCTCGTGCACCTCTTTACGGTGGGATACCTGACGCTCAGCACAAGTCTCAAGACGCTTCCCGCCACCTATGAAGCGGCGGGACTTCTTTTGGGGCGCGGTTACGCCTACACGACGATGAGAGTCCTCACGCCGCTTTGCGGACGACCGCTCAGGGAAACGTTCGCGTATTTCTTCTCGAACGCGCTCACCACGATTTCGGCCCTGGTGTTTCTCTACAGTCCCGAAACCATCACGGGCGCCGTCGCGGCCCTTCAGAGTCTCGATGCGGGGTATCTCGCGAGCGGCGCCGCCATGGCGACGATCATCTTTGCGCTGAACGTCGCCTTCCGGGGGCTCCTCATTCGAAACTGATGGTTCGCCCCGTCGCGCGTTGGTAGCGTCGGGCGAACTTCGCCCACTGCCGATTGATCTTGAGGTTGCGAAACCACGGGATGTACTTCGCGGTCGGAATGTGCTCGGGAATGTAATAGCCGTCGAAAATCACGGGGCGCAGTCTCCCCGCTTCCTCGATGATGAACATGTTGGAGGTCCCGATGTCGCTCACCACGACGCCCTTTTCATGCATTTCGCGTTTCGTCGCGCGCAGGGCGTCTTCGAGGCGTTTCCACGACGATTCGTCCGCCCCTTTCATTTCCCGGAGATAGTCGCCGAGGAGCCAAATCTTCCGATCCTCGGTCGGGAGAAAGGCCTCCACCGCAAGCCCCACATAGGAAGGAGACGAGAGAGAACCGAGGAACTTCGGCATGAAACTTGCCGTCACGCCCTTTTTTCGGAGGTAATTGAGGTAGTCGACCTCGCGCACGGTCTGCGGACAGCAAAACCGCGCACTGAGTTTTACGCAGCCCTCGGGAAAGAGAGGCGAAAAGCACGTAAGACGCTCGCCCCCTTTGCCGATCAGCTGCCAGTCGTCGACGTCGGCGTCCTCAAAATGAACGGAGCGACCGTCCAGGTCGCCCCGATAGATCGGATGAATTTTGGGAAATTCCGCGAGAATTTCACTGTTTTTCATTCTTCTGCTCTTCTTCCTTGCGGCACGCTTCGCAGATGCCGTAGAGAATCAGGGAGTGGTCGCACAGTTCATAGCCGTACTTTTTCGCCACGTTTTTTTGCATGCGTTCGATGTCGACGTCGACAAACTCTTCGACCCGCCCGCAACGCAGACACACGATGTGGTCGTGGTGCTGACCTTCGGCAAGTTCATACGTCGCGCGCCCCGAATCGAAATGGTGGCGCACCAGAATGCCCGCCGTCTCAAACTGCGTCAGAACGCGGTATACCGTCGCCAATCCGATGTCGCTCTTTTCCTCCACCAACATGCGGTAGACGTCTTCGGCGGAGAGATGCCGAACCACGCCTTCCCCCTGTTCGGAGATTCGCTGAAAGAGCTCCAGAATCTTCATGCGGGGCCCCGTCGCCTTCAGACCGAGCGTTTTGAGTTCCGCGGATTGGTTTCGAGACGTTTCGTTCACCTTTTGCTCCCTCTTTGGACCTTATGATGCGTATCATAAGGGGGCTTATGCCAATTTGCATTGAACCTTTTCAAAATAACACCCTTTCACCATGCAGTTCCAACGTTTCCTCGCACCCGCCGCCCTGCTTATCCTGACCACGAATCTCACGGGGTGTTCGAGCATGGCGGACGCCTGGGAAAATCCGACCGACTACATTCCCTACTTCCTGCAGCCCTATCGTGCGGACGTGCACCAGGGGAACCTCGTCACCAGCGAAATGGTCAACCAGCTCGAAGAAGGCATGACCGCCGCGCAGGTGCAGTTCCTCCTCGGCGTGCCGCTCATCCGTGATCAGTTCCACCGCTATCAGTGGGACTACGTCTACTATCTGCGCCGCGGGAACGGGGAAGAGCAGCTTCGCCGCCTTACCGTCTACTTCAACGATGAAGACCGCGTCAAGAGCTGGACGTCGGACGCCATGCCCGATGAAGAACAGGCCGACCAACTGATTCTCGGCAACATTCGCAACTTCGCTCCGAAGGAAGATCTTCCCAAGGAAGAAGCGAAGAAGGAGACCTCTGAATGAAGGAAAAGCTCGCGCGGCTTCGCCGCCTCATCGAGCAGCTTACGCTCGTATTGAGGGAAGAACGTCAGGAAAACCTTCGTCTTCGCAGTCGATTGGCTTCCGCTCAAGCCGAACTGGATCAGGCGCAGCAGCGACTCAAGAAACTCAACGCCCAGATCCAGCAGCTCAATCGTCTGACGAATCCCGCCGAATTCGAATCGTAAGGAGAGACGATGCCCGAACTCAATTTGCGCATTTTCAGCCGCAACTATCGCCTTGCCGTCACGCCGGGCGAAGAACCCGTGCTCGAGCAGTGCGCTCAGCGCGTGGATCAGCACATGGAAGCGATCCGCAGCGGCGGCCGCGTCGTGGCGCTCGATCAGATCGCCGTTCTTGCCGCGCTCGAAATCGCATACGACGACTCCAAGACACAGACCTCGCTGGAAGCCCGCGTCGCGGAGCTCGAAGAAAAGGTTTCCCAACCCAAGGCTCCGGAGCAGGACCCCGAACTGCCGCTCGAGCTTCCTGAAGCAGTCTCCGAGCCCGTGCTTTCGGATGAGCCGACGCCGTCCGTTGCGCCTCAGGGAACGTTGCCAGAGGATCAGCCGTTGGAAGAACCCGCGGTTTCCCGGGCGGCCGCCGTTGCCGACGCGGCCGTCGATACGACCCTGTGGGAGAAGGAGATCGACGACCTTTGCCGACTCTGTGAGGAAGCGATCTACGCCGCACCCGCCCGTGCTTCGGGATTCTTCTGATTTTCTCGAATCTTTCCGCTACAATGATCTCAATCCTGCGGTGAGAGCGTTCGGGCTCCAAGGTACCTAGAACCAATGCTTTGACAAATAGGTTGGTGTACTCGAGGACCGATGGAGTGCGGAACACGCGTTGTACCGCCCAGTCCGTCCCGGAGCCGACCGCCCTGAACTCCCGGTTCAGGATACGTAGCCCGATTCCACTGCAGGAGCACTTTTCTCGAAGGGCAACCACGGTTGCCCTTTTTTCTTTTGAGGCGCACTCATGTCTCTCTCGCCCAACCTTCTTGAGCGTCTTTTGAAGGCACGCCGTTTTTGGCTGATGAAGTCCGAACCCGGAGAATGCTCCATCGACGACGCGCTCTCGGCTCCGAACCAAACGGTTTCGTGGTTCGGCATCCGCAACTATCAGGCGAGAAACTTCATCCGAGACGACATGGAAGTGGGCGACGCCGTGCTCTTTTATCACTCGAGTTGCGCCGAACCCGGCATCGTGGGCGCGGCGGAAATTGCTTCCGCTCCGTATCCCGACGAACTGCAGTTCGATCCCAAAAGCGACTACTTCGATCCGAAGAGCCCCAAGGAGAATCCCCGGTGGCTCACGATCGACGTGAAAGCCCTCGCCAAATGCCCCGTCATCCCGATCAAGGCGCTTCGCAACGACCCGGCACTCGCCAATCTTCGCATTCTGCAGCGGGGCAACCGCCTCTCCATCACGCCGGTTGAGCGGGACGACTTCGCGCATATTCTCAAAACCCTCTTTCACTGATTGATTCATCCCTTGGGAGTCCGCACATCATGGAGCTCTGGATTGTTTTCTCCCTGGCCGCGCTCGGCTGCTGCACGGGTTTTCTCGCCGGTCTTCTCGGCATCGGCGGCGGCATGGTTCTGACGCCCTTCTTGACGCTTCTTCTCTCCTACGCGGACATTCCGACCGAACACATCGTGCATGTGGCGATCGCGACCTCCATGGGGACGATCCTCTTCACGTCGCTCTCCTCCGTCCGGGCTCATGCTTCCCGCGGCGCAGTCCTCTGGAAGGTGGTCGCCGCCATCGCCCCCGGCATTCTCCTGGGCGGCATTCTCGGCGCACAAATCACGGGCTATCTCTCGACCTTCTGGGTGGCGCTCATCTTTGCGGGGTTCGTCGGCTATTCCGCAACGAAGATGTTTTTTGCAAAGAAGGTGGCCGCTTCGCGCGGTCTTCCCGGCACGGCCGGCATGGTCGGCGCAGGCACCGCGATCGGTACCATTTCAGCCTTGGTCGGTGCGGGCGGCGGTTTCATTTCGGTGCCCTTTCTCACCTACTGCAACGTTCCGATGCACAAGGCCATCGGCACCTCTTCCGCGCTCGGCTTTCCGATCGCCTTTGCGGGCACGATCGGCTACATCGTGAGCGGCTGGGCCGAACCTACGCTCCCCGGATTCCCGTACACGCTCGGCTACATTCACCTTCCCGCCCTCTTTTCGGTCGCCGTCATGAGCGTCTTCACAGCTCCGCTCGGCGCCAAGGTGGCCCATTCTATCGACACGAAGCCTCTGAAACAGACTTTTGCCTCCCTATTGTATTTACTGGCAAGCTACATGCTGTATCGTGCCATAATGGCCTACTGAGACAAGGGCATCTCCGTAAATTCGAAGAAAGAAAACAACCGCAACAGATGAGAATTTTTCTTGATTATCGAAAATGACGAGCAAACACCAGTGGTCTTTATGCAACTCTGCCTGGAGACCTCGGGTAGAGTCAGTTATAAACATTTAAGCCTTTTTGTATCCTTCTTCTGGGTTTTGCTCTCAATGCACCTTAAAATCCATGGATTGAATTTACGGAAACGACCATTAATCTTTAATAGATATTATGCACATCGAAAAACACGCTGAACACAAAGTTATATCACCCTACACCCTCTTTTTTTAGATATAACCATTTCGTACCTAAAATAATCAGACCTTGGATTAGATCTAAAGCATTCCCTAGGAACCCTAAAAGAAATTTCGATCTTTACATATCGCTAGGAAACAATTGCACTGCAGCCAGAACTTTAAAAATACTAAATCTCCGGACCTTTAGTTTTCCCTTTGACTGGCTTTGGGGAGTTCCTCTCGTCAAAAACCTAGACTGGATCCTACATGGTTTTAAAGACTTTCTTAACTACGAAGACTTAACCTACGCCCCACAGATTGAAGAAGGGGCTAAGCACTTAAAGGTCAAGAATTCCAGAACAGGAACATATTTTGTCCACGACTTTCTGACCAATTCGTACGACGATTTTTTATCTATACAAGAAAAATACAATAGAAGATGCCTCAGACTTCTCAATGAGTGCAAAAACAAAAAAATTTTCTTTCTATACATCGAACACCACAACGACAAAATCAACTATACCCAATCCCTAGAACCTATACTTCTAAAATTAATCGATGTAAAAAGTAAACTCGAGGCAAACGAAGTAACTCTATCAATCATCTATTCTTCAAAGAACGCTTCAAACAAGATTGAAACTTTGCAGACACAAGGTTGTTTCCTACATCTCTATGGCTCTCCCCAAGTAACACCTAAGGACTCAAAAGACCGACACCAACTTGCCCTACTGCTGAAAGAAATTTTACAATCAGTCGAAAAAGATACAAACGAATGTTCTACGTAGTCTCATACGAAGGAAACAACCTAACCGACCAAAGAGAATCGAGTATAGGGTTCCTTCACGGGTTTCTTCATCAGGTCATTACCTTCCTGACTCTGTCGAATCGCCGGGCCTTCCACCGAGCAGGCGACCTGTGGACTTCCGCCACATAAACAAACACACGTGCGCTACTGGGCGCGCACATAAGAAAAGGCGCGGCCAATGCCGCGCCTTTTCTTATTCAAATGTTCCGTCCTTCATCCGATAAGGAGTGCCGTTTCTCTTGTCGTACGAAATGCAGATCTGGCGCCACCACCGAAGAGGATTCAACTGATGCCGCCAGGGACGGCTGAAGCGTTTCGATTTTCTGAGACCGATGTCCGAAGGCGCTCCCACCGTTCGCACAAGCTGCGGATCAAGCCGATAGACCTTGTGCGTATGCACGAAGTCGAACCACGGCGAAAAGAGCATGTAGTCGACAGGACAATTAAAGCGCGTCGTCATGGAGAGCAAATCCCGTGCGGCGGACGCAGAGAGGAGGTAGCAGGCCGTATTGAAGGGCGTCGGGCGAACCTGTCGGAAAATCGTACCGATGCCGGCAATCTTGCGGATGTCCCGAACCTTCACCGACAGGCCGCTACTTCCCACCTTCAGACAGTCCACATCCTCGGGAATCCAGTCTTCTTTGGCGAAAATTTCGGGAAATTCCTTGGCGAGGCGTGCGTCGTCCTCGAGTACCATACCCCATTTTTCTCCCGACGCCAGGAAGGCCTCCCAGGCCTTGCGGTGACTCAGAAAACATCCGATTTCAGAGGGTTGCAGAGGGTAGACGTAGCCGAATTCAATGGGTTTCAGGACCGCCGCCGTTTCTTCCGGCGTCAAGGCCTTTCCCAACACCCCCGAAATGCGCTCGACTTCGAGCCCAAAAGCGTCGAACTGCGACTTGATGCTGTGCCAGCGGTCAATGGAGGAATCCAGATTGATGACGCAACGAAACATTCAGCGTGCTCTCCAAACCAAAAACGCGCCCAACAAAATGACGGGAATCGTGAGCCACTGTCCCTGCGAGAGGGAAAGCGCCTGAAGCCCCAAAAAGGCGTCGGGTTCGCGGAAAAATTCGACGATGAAACGCGCTGCGCCATACCCCAGACAGAAGAGTCCCGATACGAAGCCGGGCTTCGTCGGCTTGCGGGAGACGACGTAGAGCATAAGAAAGAGAATAAGGCCTTCGCCCAGGGCTTCATAGAGTTGCGAAGGGTGACGGGCGATGCCGTCGGCCGCCTGAGGGAAGACCATCGCCCAGGGGAGATCGGGGGAAGCGGGACGCCCCCAAAGCTCTCCGTTGATGAAATTTCCGATGCGGCCCGCCATGAGACCGAGCGGCACGAGGGGCGCCACGAAGTCCGAGACCGTGAAGAGCGACTTTTTCTTTCGCCAGGCAAAAAGAATCATCACGAGGATGACGCCGAGAAGGCCCCCGTGCGCGCTCATCCCGCCGTGCCAGAGCGCAAAGATTTCGCCCGGATGCGAGAGATAGTAGCCCGGCTGATAAAAGAGGCAGTAGCCGAGCCGTCCGCCCAACACCACGCCGAAGACCCCGTAAAAGAGCAGATCCTCCACGTCCTCGGGCGTGATCCCGCGCCAGGCTTCCTTGGCGCGCAGGCGCCCCAGGCACCAGAAAGCGGCGAAGCCCAAAAGATACATTACGCCGTACCAACGCACGGAAAGAGGACCGAGCGTAAAAACGACGGGGTCGAACTGCGGATGAACAAGCATGTCGGTCTGGCGGTAACGAATCGAAGGAAACATTCTAGCCAAAGGAAGCGCCCGACGCTTTTCGGGACTGCTACTATCTCCTTCTCCTCATACGAATCGCCCCCGGAGACCCCGAGGGGCCTCTTTGCGCCATGATCGACTTTCCCGAATCCGAATTCTCCGAACTTTTGGAAAAACTCCGAGCGAACCGCCCGCTCGTGCACGTCCTCACGAACGACGTCGTGCAGGAAATCACGGCGGACGTCTTGCTCGCGGCCGGCGCCTCCCCCGCCATGGTCGTGGCGCCGGAGGAATCGGGCACCTTCGCCGGAATCGCCGACGGTCTTTTGATCAACATCGGCACGCCTACGGCCGAACGTATCCGAGCCATGAACCTCGCCGCAGACGCCGCCAACGAAAAACGCACGCCCTGGGTGCTCGATCCCGTGGCGGCGGGCGGCATTCCCTGGCGCGACGAGGTCATCCGATCGTTCGTCGCAAAGCGCCCGACCGTCATCCGAGGGAATGCCAGCGAAATCCGGGCGCTCGCGGGCTTTTCCTCGTCCGGAAAAGGAGTCGACAGCTGCGACTCATCCGACTCGGCGCTCGAAGCCGCGCAACTTCTCGCGCGCGCCGTTCCGACCGTCGTGCACGTCACGGGCGAAACGGACTACGTGACGGACGGCGAACGCACGGTTTCGATCTCGGGCGGCCATGAAATGGCGACGCTCGTCGTCGGCACAGGGTGTTCGCTCTCGGCCTTGGTCGCGGCCTTCGCCGCGGTGACGTCAGACCGGGTTGCAGCGGCCGCCGCCGCGTCCACGCTCGCCAAACGTGCGGCGGAGTACGCTGCCAAACACGCCGAGGCGCCGGGAAGTTTTCACGTTCACTACATCGACGGTCTCTATCTCACGGGAAGGAAGGCATGAGAGCGCTCGACCTGACCCTCTACCTGGTGCTCGACCCCGATCTCTGCGGCGGGGCCGAAGGAATGATCGAGACGACGCTCGCCGCCCTCCACGGTGGCGTCACCGTCGTGCAGCTGCGCGCCCCCAACTGGAAAAAACGAGCGATTGCCGAGTGTGCGAGGGAGCTCCTTCGCGTCATGCCCGCGTCCGTCCCGCTCATCATTAACGACCACGCGGACGTCGCCCGCGCGGTCGGCGCCGCGGGCGTGCACGTCGGACAAAAGGATCTGTCGCCCGAAGATTGCCGGCTCATCGTCGGTCCCGACGCATTCGTGGGACAATCGATCTCGAATATAGATGAACTGTCGAGCCTTTCGCCCGCGGCGGATCACATCGGGATCGGCCCCGTTTTCCCGACTGGAACCAAAAAGGACGCGGCCCCCGTCGTGGGACTCGACGGACTTCGTTCGCTTCTTCAGCACGCCCCGGTCCCCGCGGTCGCGATCGGCGGCATCCACGAAGGGAACGCCCGCTCCGTTTATGAAACGGGCGTCGCCGGAATCGCCGTCGTGTCCGCCGTTTGCGGCCAATCCGATCCGGAAGCGGCCGCCCGCACCCTTCTGTCCCGGCGTCCGATTTTCTGAGGTGGACCATTCATGTTCCGGTTCTTCACGACCGACCGCAACGTCTACCGCACGGCGGCGGTCATCCTCTTCGCAACGCTCTTTCTCACGCTCGCCGCATTTTCCTGGCGTCGCGCCCTGCAGGTCTGGGGACTCTCCTTTCCCTTCGTTCATCTGTTGCTCCTTCGGATTCCCGACGGGAAACCCCGTTTCGTCGCAAAGGCGCTCGCTTGGATCGGACTGACGGTCTCCTTCCTCGACATCGGCGTGCGGGGCTACCTTCTTCACACCTACGAGACCGACCCAGGCTCGTCCTATGTCTTGGAATCGGTCGCGAACACCACGTCTTCGGAAGGCTTCGAATTTCTCCAAAACGACTGGGGCGGCATTCTTCTCTGGACCGTCCCCGTCCTCTTTTTGATTCTCTTGTCGCTGCGCCTTATCGCGAAACTGCGCGAAGGCGACCGATCCGTCTCGCGCTGGGCCGCCGGAATTCTGGTCGGCTTTCTCGTCATCGTATCGGCCGTCGCCTACAGCGTGCGGCCCTGGCGTCGTTTCTCGCCGTTTCTCTATTGGCCGGGCTGGGTCGCGGACGTCGAAGAGGTGAAGGCGAACTGGGCGAAGACCCTCGCTTCGCGCGACGCGCTTTTGGCTCGCGGCAAGGCGCTTCTCACGAAGGCCGACGCGGGTCCCCGCACCATCGTCTGGGTGATCGGCGAGAGCATCAATCCTAAGGCCTGGTCGCTCTACGGGTATGAACTCGACACGACGCCGGAGCTTCGCGGCCTCTCCCAAACGCTCACGCCGCCCCTGGAAGTCTTCGAGAACGCCTGGTCCGTGTCGTCGAGCACCGTCGCGTCGTTTGAGGACATGTTCACCTTCTCCGCAACGGAAAGAGGCCCGAAGGAAAATCTACTCCTGCCGCTCTTTCGCGCGGCGGGCTACCGCATCACCTGGATCAGCAATCAGGAAGACGTAGCGATTCGTCAGCAGTTCGCGTCGCTCGCCGACCGAAGCCTCTTTCTCAACAAGTTGGGCGGCCGTTCCTCGGTGTCGCTCGACGAAAAGGTGATCGGGCCGCTTCGCGAAGCGCTCGCCGATCCCGCGCCCAAGCACCTCGTCATCGTGCATCTCATCGGCGCCCATCCGCACTATCGTCTTCGCGCGCCCGAAGACTATCCGGAAGTCTGGACGCCCGACAATCCGGTTGAACAACGTCTTGAAGAAAAGGGACGGTCTTTCCTTACGATCGAAACGCGCGAGGACTACGATCGAACCATGCGCTACCACGACCACATTCTCGCGGAAACCCTCAAGCTGACGGCGGCCAGACCCGGTCCCGTCACGTGGTTCTATCTTTCGGACCACGGACAGGAAATCGGCGACTTGGCCGACCGCACGGGTCATGCGGCCAACCTTCCGAGCGGCTACCGCATTCCGGTTTTGCTCTGGGAGCGTCCTGCGGCCGACCGCAAGGCCGCGTCGGAGAACTTCCGCACCGACTGGACGGCTCCCCTTTTGCTCGACCTCGCAGGAATTGAATGGAAGGGCGAAGATCCGACGGACTCGATCGTGGATCCTTCTTACCACTGGGAGACGCCTGAGAATCCCGTCATCCGCAAAGCTCTGGGAGACGCGTCGTGAAGGAAACCGTTCGTTTTGCCGTAACGCCGGAAGAAGCGGGCTTGCTTGTCGCTGCGAGAGCTTCGGAAGCCGCCGACGGCCCCGAAGCCTCCGCCGCGGCCGACGCCCGCCTCATCGCCGGGAAGGATCCTAAGGAAAAGGCTATCGCCCGGGCAAAGCTCGTCTTGAGCCGCCGCTCGCTCAAGCCCTCGCGCGTGCCGACGCTCCCGACGGGACTCGTCACGGGCGCACTCATGCTCTGCGCCTATTTTCTCGGCGTCATGACCGACCGCTTCTCGTCGGAGGGCGCCGTCGTGAACCTATTGTCGCCCGCGCTTCTTTTGATCCTCTTTTGGCAGATCGCGCTCTACGCTCTGCTTTTGGTCGGAACGATCGCGGCTCCTCTGGGTTGGAAGCCGAAGTGGCCGGGGCGAGAACTTTTTGCGGCTCTCCTTTCGCGCCTGCGCATCCTCACCGTGAGCAAACAAACGCTTCGCGAGCGGCCGCTCTGGCTTTCGCTTCTCGCGCCCGCACTGCGCTCGGAAGCGGCCCGCGCCTTTCACCTCGCGGCGGCGGCCCTCGGTGCGGGTCTTCTCACGGGGCTTGCCTTCCGCGGGATCGGCACGGCCTACACGGTCGGATGGACGAGCACCTGGCTTGCGGGGCACGAAGCGTGGCTCGCCGCTCTTTTTTCCGCCACCTACGGACTCGTTCCGCTTGAACTCTTCGGCATTCCCTTCCCGGACGCCGCGGCCATTGCCGAGATGAACCTGCGCGTAAACGCGCAGGGAAGCCCCGACGCGGCGGCCTGGCTGCTTCGCCTCATGGGGCTTGTCACGATCGTCGTGATTCTCCCACGGTTGCTGCTGGCCTTTTTTGCGGGTCGCCGCGCCAAGGCCGCCCGAACGCGCTTCGTCTGGATCGACGAACTGGATGAGCCAGCCCCCGTTTCCACGCAGCGTTCCGTCGCGTCCATTTCGGAAGGCGCGACGGTCGTCACGACCATTCCCGCCGACGAGTCGCTTCGCCGCCGCACGACCGCGCTTTTGATGCAGCCCGATGTCCGGTGGCGAACCGTCGACGTCTGGAAGGACGAACCCGAAAGCGCCCTCGCCTCGGTCGACACCGAGACCGCGGTGCTTCTCTTTGACGCAACCGCCACGCCCGAAGAGGAAGTGCACGGACACTGGATCGACGCGGTCGGCCGCAGACAGCCCGACGCCGTCACGCTGCTGGTCGACCTCTCAGGGCTTGAAGCGCAGTTCGGCGCCGAATCCGAACGCCTCACCGCGCGAAAAGCGCTCTGGGAAAGCTTCGCCGCCGAGCATCATGCGGCGTTGCGCTTCCTGCGCCTACAATAAGAGAAAATCACCCGGTTTTCGTTTCAGATGTTTTCTTCCGATCCATTACGCGTACACCTGAGCCTCGTGAGTCACACCAACATCGGAAAGACCACGTTGGCGCGCACGCTTCTCTCCCGAGACGTGGGAGAAGTGGCCGACCGCCCGCACGTCACCGAGACGACGGACGACTACGTGCTCGCGCGCGATCCCGCGGGTTGCGAGCTCGTTCTCTGGGACACCCCGGGCTTCGGCAATTCCGTGCGTCTCGCGGAACGTCTTCGCGGCCGCTCGAATCCGATCGGATGGTTTCTGAGTGAAATCTGGGACCGTTTCACCGACAAGGCCTTCTTCCTCGACCAGCGCGTCGTGCGTCACATCCGCGACACTTCGAGCGTGGTGCTCTATCTCGTCAACGTGACGGAGCGCCCCGACCGCGCAGGCTACATCCCCGCGGAAATGGAGATTCTCTCCTGGATCGGGAAGCCCGTCATCGTGCTCCTGAACCAGATGGGCGACCCGAGCCGCGCGAAGGAACAGGAAGAGATCGAAGCCTGGCAGAAGGCGCTCGCGTCCTATCCCTTCGTTCACAAAATTCTCCCGATGGACGCCTTCGCGCGCTGTTGGGTGCAGGAGGTGGCGCTCTTCGACGCGATCGGCGAGGCGCTCCCCGAGTCGCTCTCGGCCGCCTACGCGTCGCTTCGCGAAGTTTGGGTGCGCGGTCGCCGCGCCGTCTACGCAAGTTCCGTCGAAGCCATCGCGCATCATCTGACGCATCTTCTTACTATGACCGAACTCGTCCCGACGCCCTCGCTCAAGGATCAGGCGATCTCGATGGCGCAGCGCTTCGGTTTTCTCAAGGACAAAACCGACGTCGTCAAGGACGCGCAGGCGTCCTTGTCGGCGGACGCCGCCGACAGCTTCTGCGCCCTCACGACGCGCCTTCTGTCGGTGAACGGTCTGCACGGCACGGGCGTCAACCGAGAGATCATCCGCCGCATGAAGAGCGACTGGCACCTCGCCGTCTACACGGTCGACAAAAGTCAGGCTGCCGTGATCGGCGCCGCTTCGGGCGCCGCCTCGGGCGCGATCGCCGACACCGCCGCGGCGGGATTGACCTTGGGCTTTGGCCTCCTCGTCGGGGCCGTCGTGGGCGCCCTCTCGGGCCTGGGCGCCGCGACCGTCTACAATGCTCAGCACCGCAAGGAAGGAATGGAACTCACCTGGAGCGACAAGGCGCTTGAAGGCTTTGCGCTCGAAGCGCTTCTGCTCTATCTCGCGATCGCCCACTTCGGCCGGGGACGCGGAGCCTGGCGCGCCGCGGAAAGTCCGCCCGAATGGAAGGATCAGCTCCAGCAGCTGTTGTCGGAAAACGACTTCGGGTTCGAGCACCTGCGCGACAATCCGACTTCGGCCCAGCCCTCGCTCGTGCACCACGTCGACGGAATTCTTCGGAAGATCTTCGAGTCGCTCTACGGACGCGGCGCCTGACGGGCGCCCGACGCCCTCTCTTTTTTCGGGACGCGGCCTTGGGCCGCGTCCGCCGGACTCTTTTGCATGTTTGAGAAAACCCTCCTCGTCACGGGGGGCGCCGGCTTCATCGGCGCCAACTTCATCGACTACTTCACCGATGCGCACCCCGAATACCGTCTCGTCAATCTCGACCTTCTCACCTATGCGGCCCGCAGGGAAGTTTTCGAACGACAGGGAAGGATGAAAAACGTCGTGACCGTTCACGGCGACATTCGCGACACCGCACTGCTTCACGAGATCCTGCGAAAGTACGACGTGGAGGGTACGCTGCACTTCGCAGCGGAAAGTCACGTCGACAATTCCATTCCCGATCCGCTTCGCTTCATCGAGACGAACGTGGTCGGAACGGCAACCCTTCTGAACGAGTGTCTCCTCTACTGGCGTGAACGGGGCACTTTGGAGACCTCGCGCTTTCACCACGTCTCGACCGACGAGGTGTACGGCAGTCTCGGCACCGAAGGGTTCTTCACCGAAGAGACGCCCTACGCGCCGAGCAGTCCCTATTCGTCGAGCAAGGCTTCGTCCGACCTCCTTGTGAAGGCCTACGCGCGTACCTACGGGATGAACGTGACGATCTCGAACTGCTCGAACAACTACGGTCCCTGGCAGCACGACGAGAAGCTCATCCCCACGGTGATCCGCAAGTGTCTCGCGCACGAGGCGATTCCCGTCTACGGAACGGGCAAGAACGTGCGCGACTGGCTCTGGGTGGGCGACCACTGCCGGGCGATCGACCTCATCTTTCACGAGGGCCGCTCGGGCGAGCGCTACAACGTGGGCGGACACAACGAAAAGACGAACCTCGAGATCGTCGGAGCGATCTGCACGTTGCTTGACGAACTACGTTCGTGGCCGGGACATCGTTATGAGGAGCTCGTCACCTTCGTCGAAGACCGTCCCGGACACGACTTCCGCTACGCGATCGCGCCCGACAAGATTCAGCGAGAACTCGGTTGGAGACCGATCACAGCCTTTCAGGAGGGGTTGCGTCGCACTGTGATATGGCATTCAACAGCATCGCAGTACGTTTATCCCTAGCATAACGTTCGCGATATAACGCCATTAAATAAAGCAAATGTGCTATAATGAGAGGG
>ERZ772805.384-NODE-384-length-52611-cov-5.752987_pt1 | contig 52611 bp, 46 predicted proteins | sample MGYA00511344_ERZ772805 | MGnify/ENA primary metagenome ERZ772805 (study PRJEB29015, sample SAMEA2737730) | human gut metagenome | biome: human gut; feature: human-associated habitat; material: faeces | place: China | collected 2012 ...
GAGAATCAGGTAAGTCTGATTATGAATATGGAAGCTCAGGACGAAAATACGCTGAGAAAGCAGATGGAAAAAGTTGTGGAGAACGTCAAAAGGGGGGTGCCTGGAAATATTGCGGAAAGAATATTTATCTATGGTGGTATGATCGTGGATTCTCTTGGAGAGGTACACGAATCTTATCAGACAGCTACTATTGCTTTTCAGAATGAACTGGGAGAGGTGGAAAGTTCCATAATCTGGTATCATGCTTCTGAAGGTCAGATGCCGCTATTCCCGTCGTCAGAAATGGCAGCCCGTTTGACAAAAGTGATGACTGCTGGAGATGAACAGGGGCTTCATGATACGCTGAAACTGGTTATGACCAAATATATTATGGATAATCGCATTTCGCCATATTTGCAGCAGTTAATTGTAACTGAACTTCAGGGTATTTTATTGCGGATAATTGGAAACCTTGGCCTAGAGACAGCGGATTATGATAAATATTATGAGCTGATGGAGAAGAATCAGCATATTCCGGTGCTTGCACAGATAACAAATACACTGAATTTGTATCAAGATATCTGCTCTGCTATTAATGAAAGAAAGAAGAGCGAGAATTGTCAGGATTTGATGCCTGCAATAGTAGGATATATTGATGCCAATTATGGAGATGGTGAGTTATCACTTGCTAAGGTTGCAGGCGTATTTAATATTAGTGAGCCTTATCTGTCTTCTATGTTCAAGCAGTCTATGGGAATTAATTTTTCCAGCTATGTGGGAAGCGTAAGGATTGATAAAGCGAAGGAAATGTTGAAACAAACCAATATGTCAGTGGGGGATATTGCACTGGCAACAGGATATTATTCTGCAAATTCTTTTTGCAGGGCATTCAAAAGAATGACTGGTCTTAGCACCACGGAATACCGAAAAAGCTGATAAATACGGCAATGTGAAGAATTGAATACTGCTAAAAAGCAACGGAATATATACTTTTTTCTGAAAGTGTGGAATGATAAGGGCACGGAAGAAAACTTCTGAAAAAGCAAAAGGGAGTGCCTGATATGAAAAAGAATGATAAGCACCTGGGAAAGTATATGGTCGCACATTGGCAGTTATATGTTATGATCGCATTGCCGCTTATACTTTTAATTATTTTTTCTTATGTACCAATGTATGGTATCTTACTTGCCTTTAAAGATTATAAGGTAACGTTGGGAATCTGGAACAGCCCATGGACATCCAATCATGGACTGAATAACTTTATTAGATTCTTTAACAATTATAATTTTAAGGAATGTCTGAGAAATACCATTGTAATTTCATTGTATTCAATGGTAGTATCTATGCCTTGTTCTATTATTCTTGCATTGTCTTTGAACTACGCAAAGAATGTGAAGTTCAAAAAGACAGTGCAGATGATTAGTTATTGCCCGTATTTTATTTCAACAATTGTATTTGTAGGAATTATCAACCTGATGTTAGATAATCGAGTGGGTGTAATTGGAAAGTTTTTATTTGAACATCTGGGAATCAATGTTCTTGGAAAAGCTTCTCTTTTTCCATCTTTATATGTATGGACTGGAGTATGGCAGGGAATTGGATTTGGAGCGATTATTTATATTGCAGCGTTGTCTGGTGTAGATATGCAGCAGCATGAAGCAGCGATCATTGACGGAGCAACTCTCCTGCAGCGAATCTGGTATGTGGATCTGCCTGCAATTATGCCAACAGCTGTGATTATGATGATTCTCAATATGGGAAGCGTTCTGAATGTTGGATATGAAAAAATTCTTGCAATGCAGAACCAGAATAATATTGCAATGTCTGAAGTAATAAGTACATATTCATATAAGGTGTCGCTGGTATCTACGTTCCCCGATTATTCCTACGCTACGGCAATTGGATTGTTCCAGTCACTTGTGGGACTTTTGCTAATTATTATTACAAATAAGGTAGCAGACAAGCTCACTGGAAACGGATTTTTATAAAGTGTCCAGGTAAGGAGGAGAGGGAAATGAAGAAAAAAGTTTCACAGGATAAGGTTGTATATACGGTCAATTACATAATGCTTGCACTGCTTCTTCTGATCGTGTTATACCCAATCATTTATATTATCAGTTGTTCATTTAGTTCAGGAAATGCGCTGATGGCTGGAAAAGTCAGATTATTGCCAGTAGAGTTCACACTTGACAGTTATAAGGCGGTATTTAAATATCAGTCTATCTGGAGCGGTTATTTAAACTCTATTATTTATACAGTAGCGGGAACTGTGCTTAGTGTAGTACTTACATTACTTGCAGCATATCCATTGTCTAGAGAGGATTTCAGAGGAAGAAAATGGTTCATGAGACTGATCTTGTTCACGATGATGTTTTCAGGGGGACTGATTCCAAGTTATCTATTGGTAAAAAATATGGGACTTCTTAACAGTATCTGGGCAATTATTTTACCAGGAGCAGTTAGTGCCTATAATATTATTGTTGCCAGAACCTATTTCAGCCAGAATATTCCAAAAGAGCTTTTAGAAGCAGCGGAAATGGATGGATGTTCTGATTTCAGATTCTTTTCCCAGATTGTTGTGCCATTGTCAGCCCCCATTATCGCGGTACTTAGCCTGTGGGTTGCAGTTTCACTGTGGAATTCCTATTTTGGTCCGATGATTTATATGAACTCTGAGGAAAAATATCCATTACAGCTTATTCTTCGAAAAATATTGCTGATGTCTCAGGTAAACTTTAGTTCATCAAATGTAGATCCGGCGACAATAGCGAAGAATCAGTATTTAAGTGAAATGTTAAAATATGGAACGATTATTATTAGTACGCTTCCATTAATGGTGATTTATCCATTTGTACAGAAATATTTTGTAAAAGGTGTTATGGTTGGTTCTGTAAAGGGATGATTTATACAGGATAAGAAACGGGGAGGCTGCAGATTCCCTGTGAATTATAAAAACAAAGAGGTGTATGTAAGGAGGATTTACATGAAAAGAAAAGTTGTGTTACAAAAAGTTTTAGCAACAGTTATGGCATTATCAATGGCTGCAGGAGTTTCCATCAGCAATGTACAGATGGTTAAAGCTGATGATTCAGATCCGTTTGCATTTGATTCCGTAAGCGATGTAACATTTCCATTGAAGGAAAAGCTGAATCTGACAGTATTTGTCAATGCACCGACTACTGGTGGCGGTACCTACCAGGACAACTATGTTACAGACTGGATTGAAGAGAAAACAAACATTCATCTGGATTATGTGTATGATGTAGATGGTGATGATGCAAAAACAAAACTGAACCTGGTAATGACAGATCCAGGCAGTCTTCCTGATATTTTCTTATCTACCGGTTGGAGTAAGGCCGAGGTCCAGTCATATGGACAGCAGGGATTACTGGTTCCTCTTGGAGACTATCTTGAAGATGCACCGAATTGGAATCATCTGAATGAGGTCAGCCCTACAAGAAAAGATGACATTACTATGAGTGATGGCAATATTTATACCTATGGTGATGACAATGAGTGCTTTCACTGCGTGTTCCAGAATCGTATGTGGATCTATATGCCATGGGTAGAGAAATACTGCGATGGAAAAGTTCCGGAAACAACAGATGAATTGTATGATTTCCTTTATAAAGTTAAGAATGAGGATCCTAATGGGAATGGTGAGGCCGATGAAATTCCTATGACTGGATTCATTGGCGGTTGGGCTACAGATCCTACTGTATGGCTGATTAACTCTTTTGTACAGTGCAATAACCCACTTAGCAATACAAATCCGACAGTTGGAGCAGGGCTTGTAGTAAATGATGGAAAAATCGAGTATTCTGTGATGAAGGATGAATATAAGGAAGCACTTCAATTTATTAACAAATTGTATAAAGATGGTCTTCTTGATAATCAGACATTTACACAGGATAATACTCAGTTTAACGCAGCATTAAACAGCGAAAATGGACATAAAGTTGCAATGTATGCGGCTGGCGGTCCAAATGCAGGTGGTACTGAATTCTGGGCAAATCAGGATGGTGAATGGCAGGATTGGGCTATTATGGAACCTGTAGCTGGTCCAGAGGGTGTAAGACTTGTGGCACGTAATATTCAGACATACTTTGGTTCCTGTATCGGAAGTGTATCTGCAAACTGTAAATATCCGGAAATTGCGGTAGCGTTATTTGATTTCCTGGCATCTCCGGAAGCAAGTAATGTACAGGCTTATGGTCCGGAGGGCGTTGGCTGGGACTGGACAACAGATGGAACTTCATTAGGTGGAGGAACTCCTGCCTACGAAACCCATAAGTATGATGCTGAAAAGTATGACTGGCTTGGAAACGGATTTGACAAAGAATATACCAAAACAGTATATGTGCCTGATGCATGTATCTGGTCAAGAGATACTGAGCAGAGAAACCAGGTAAAAGTAGATGACCCGGATCATGATACAGAGTATTATTTGCAGGAAGCTGCATCAGCATATGAAAAATACTCTCCTGAATTAGATTCACTTGTGCCAGATCTTGTATTTGAAGGAGCTGATGCACAGACAATTTCTGAGGGTACTCTTACAATTGGAGGTTATGTAAATCAGGCAACTGTTCAATTTATTACTGGTGAATTAGATGTAGATAAAGATTGGGATACTTATATTGAAAAACTGAATAATATGGGTGTAGAAAATTATCTTGCTACATGGCAGAGCTATTATGATGCTTATGAGAACAAATAAATGACAGAGAAAGCTTTATGACATGGTAACTAAAAGGACGGGCATTGTTAAGGACGGTGTCCGTCCTTGCTTTTTAAGAGGTGGGCATATGAAGAAAGGATTGGGAACGGGAATAAGATCAGGTTTATTAGGATTGGTAGCGATTTGTGCTTTGGGAGCAAACGCTTTTAGTGTAAAAGCAGAAGCTGAAAAGATAGATACGATAACCTTGCAGGTGTTTTATGAAAATGGATGCAGATCCTGCAATGTTCAGAAAGAATTGCAGGAAATAATCGACGAAAAAACAGGTGCTTATAAGGATGAAATTCCTTGTGAGGTCACTTTTTATAATATGTTTAAAACAGAAGAAAGAGAGCTGGGAGCCAAGGTTTTACAGGAAAATGAGATGGAAGAGGATGGATTAAATTATCCTGTAATTTTGGTGAACGGATATGTATTGGAAGGTGAGGAGGAAATAAATGAGCTTCTTCCAGCAGCTTATCAGGCTGTGGGGGAAGCGGAAGCAGTATATTTTTACAGAGAAGACTGCGACGAGTGCAATCGGGTAAAACTTTTTATGGAGAGTCTTCCGGAAACAATAAACTGTAATGGAACTGAATCCGGTTTTCACATGATAAGCCTGAATTCCAGAGAAGGTGATAATGGAAAGCTGATTCGGAAAATGTTTGAGAAATATAATGTACCAGAAGAAGACCAGATGGTACCGTTTGTTTTTCTGGCAGATTCTTATCTGGCGGGAGAAGACGCAATCAGAGAGAAGCTGGAAACAGAATTGTCGGATGGAGCTGGATTAAATTTGAAGATTAAGTGAGGAAAATGCATGGAATTATATGCAGAAATAAAATTAATGGGAGATGGTTATGCCGGTGGTTTTACAAGTGGCATGAGCATGAGCAGGAGTGAAACTATAGAAGGATTTTCTATTTCTGAAAGTATAGAAGGAGAAACGGAGTCTGTAAAGATTTATAAAAATAATACGGGACTTATTCTAAAAGTACATAGGGAACTAGATGGAGAAGCAGAAAAAGTATGGAGTGAATTTGTGAATGGAAGTAACCAGGAAGTCACTATAGAAATGATCGCTTCTTTTGCTCTTAAAAATATTGAGGCGGATAAAATCCATCGGTTACAGTCCTTTTGGAGTGCCGAAGGAAAGCTACGGACAGAGACAATAGAAGATCTGCATCTTGAAAAATCCTGGAATGGCTGTGCTTCCAGAATTGAAAAATTTGGAAATGTGGGTTCTATGCCAGTGAGAAAATATTTTCCTTTTGTTGCATTGGAAGATAGTAAAACAGGGCACATAGTGGGAATTCAACTGGGAATGGCGTCCTCATGGCAGATTGAAATTTCCTGTAAAGAATCACAAAAATTTGAGGTAACAGGCGGAATTGCAGATAGAGACTTTGGACATTGGTATAAAAAGATTCCGTCAGGAGAGAGCTTTGTTACTCCAGCAGCTGTAATCGCGGAAGGAAATTCTATGTATGAGGTTTGTGACAAGCTGGTAAAAGTCCAACACCCTGAAATTTCGCCGGTAGATGACCATATGGGAATTATGTTTAATGAGTACTGCACAAGCTGGGGAAATCCGGATATAGAAAGCATCAGACAGATAAGTGATGTTTTAGAAGAAAAAGGAATACAGTATCTGGTTATTGATTCAGGATGGTACGGAATGCCTCAGGACTGGGCGCAAAGTGTAGGAAACTGGAAAGTAAATAAAGACAGATTCCCAGGAGGAATGAAGCAGGCGGCTGACATTATCCGTTCGAAAGGGATGGTTCCTGGGTTATGGTTTGAAATTGAGGTAGTAGGACCTCATAGTCCGTATTTTAATGAGACGGAGCATCTGTTGAAAAAAGATGGAATGCCGTTGACAGTTTCAGGAAGAAGATTCTGGGATATGGAGGATCCGTGGGTAATTGAACATCTTACAAAAGAAGTGATTGGAACCTTAAAAGAAGGCGGCTTTGGATATCTGAAGGTGGATTACAATGACACAATTGGAATGGGCTGTGACGGCGGTGACAGTCTGGGAGATGGCTTATATAAAAAAATAGCAGCCACTCAAAGCTTCTTTAGAAAAATAAAAGAAGAAATTCCGGAAATTGTAATAGAAAACTGTTCCAGTGGCGGCCACAGACTGGTTTCCTCCATGATGGAACTGGCAAGCCAGGCAAGCTTTTCTGATGCTCATGAAACAACAGCAATTCCATTGATTGCAGCGAATATGCATCGGGTTATACGGCCGGAACAAAGCCAGATATGGGCCGTGCTGCGAGCTGGTGACAGCCGGGAAAGAATTATTTATTCCCTGGCAGCGACTTTTCTTGGAAGAATGTGCTTAAGCGGGGATATCCATGATTTGTCAGAGGAACAGTGGAAGCTCGTCAGTGAGGGAATTGAATTCTATAAAAAGGCTGCAGATATTATCAAAAATGGTTGTACGATTTTACAGGAATATACAACAAATAGTTATAACAATCCTCAAGGCAGCCAGTTAGTATTACGGGAATGGAAGAACATGGGACTGGCTGTTTTTCACAGATTTGATAATTCTGAAGATATGGATCTGACCAGGCTGGAAAACAAAAATATTTTGGAACACTTTGGAAATGCTGAAAAAAATTTTACAGCAGAAGCATGGATTTATGAAAAGGAATAAAGGAAAAGATATGAGTAGAGAAAAAAAATTATGGAATGAAGGGTGGAAGTTCCTTCATGGAGACTGGTCAGAGGGAATGAATCCAGAGTTTGATGATAACAAATGGTATGATATCTGTATTCCCCACTCCTTTGGAATTCCCTATTTTATGGAAAGCGAGTTCTATGTAGGATATGGATGCTATAGGAAGCATTTTACCATGAAAAAAGAGTGGTTTGGAAAAAGAATCAGTCTGGAATTTCAAGGTGTTTTTCAGGAAATGGAACTGTATGTGAATGGAAAAAAGGCAGGAGAGCATAAAGGCGGCTATACAGCTTTTATAATAGACATAACAGATTTTATGCAGCCCGGTGATAATCTAATCTTTGTACGGGTTAATAACCTGTGGAATCCGCAAATTGCACCGAGGGCAGGAGAACATGTTTTTAACGGTGGTATTTACAGGGATGTTTCGGTTATTGTAACAGAACCAGTACATATTTCCTGGTATGGAATCTGGGTTACTACACCAGAAGTTTCCAGACAACGGGCCGTAATCGAAATACGCACAGAATTGGAAAAACAGCTTTCATATAACTGCAAAAATGCAGATGCAGAATATCAGCTGGTGTCAATAATCAGATTTCAGGGAAAAGAAATCGGTAGAGTAGAAGAATGCTGTTCTTTAGAAAATACAGAAAAGATACAAAAAACAGAGGTTTTGCAAAGAATACAGATAGAAAATCCCCATTTATGGAGCCCGGAAAATCCAGAATTATATGAAATGGAAAGTTTGCTTTATGAAAATAATCAGAAAATTGACCGATGTATAACGGAGTTTGGAATCAGGTGGTTTCATTTCTCCGCAAGGAAAGGCTTTTTTTTGAATGGAGAGCATTACAAGATACATGGTGCAAACGTTCATCAGGATCATGCAGGCTGGTCTGATGCTGTTCCAAGATCTGGAATTAAAAGAGATGTTCAGATGATAAAAGAGTGCGGAATGAATTTTATCCGTGGGTCTCATTATCCTCATCATACATATTTCGCAGAAGAATGTGACAGACAGGGAATTCTTTTCTGGTCAGAGAACTGCTTCTGGGGAACTGGAGGACCGAAAGAGGAAGGCTATTGGACAGCCAGTGCTTATCCAGTCCATGAGGAAGATGAGAATGCATTTGAGGAAAGTTGCAAAAATACATTGGCGGAAATGATACGTGCAAATAGAAATCACCCAAGCATTATTGTCTGGAGCATGTGTAATGAGCCTTTTTTTACGGATGCGGGAACAGAACAGAAGACCCGGGAATTGCTGAAACAGCTGGTTGATTTATCGCATAAACTGGATCCAACCAGACCGGCAGCAATTGGTGGTGCACAGAGAGGTGGTTTTGATGTGCTAGGAGATATTGCTGGATATAATGGTGATGGGGCTGCCATTTTCCATGATCCGGGATTTCCTAATTTTGTATCTGAATATGGAAGTACGGTATCTGACAGACCAGGAAAATTTGAATCACGATATACCGATGGGGTAGAGATTGATCATCCATGGCGTTCAGGAAAAGCAATATGGTGCGGATTTCATCATGGAAGTATTTTAGGTGATATGGGGCATATGGGAATGATTGATTATTACCGTCTTCCGCTAGATACCTGGTACTGGTACAGGAAAAAATTTAAGGGTATTCCGGCTCCGGCACATGCACTGTGTAAAAAGGCAGATCAGATTATTTTAAAAGCGGATCGAAATAAAGTAGCATGTGATGGAACAGAAGATATCTGGCTTTGTGTCAGCCTGACTGATAAGGAAGGCAAGAGGGTATGTGGTGAGGATACAGTAACTTTATCTGTTTTATATGGTGGAATTTATTTTCCAACAGGTTGGGAATATGTAATGTCTGAGGAAAATGGAAACCTGTCAGATGGTCTTGGAGCCATAGAACTTCATGCTTGTTTTCCGGGAAAAGCTTTGATTCAGGCAAAAAGTGAGTCTGGGATTGTGACTCAGCTGGAAGTAGAGGTATGGGACAACGAAGAAGCTCAACATGAGGGTGAGAAAGTTAGGAGAACAAGAGAAAACTGGAATCTTCTGTCGCCACCACCATATCTGACAGAAGCACCAAAACGAGAGAGGCTAAATCAGATAAGTATGTATAGACCAGTATTTTTCAGCAGTGAAAGAGTTGGGAATGAAGCACGAAATATAGTGGATGGAAGTGAGGGCACATTCTGGCATTGCGGAGATTCGGAAAAACCAATACAGCTGGGAGGAACAGAATATTCGCATTGGTTAATGCTGGATCTGGAAGGAACAAAAGAAATCAGGGAAATAAATTTTACTTTCGAAGATATGGTTTACACAGAGTTTGCAGTGGCGTTGTCCGAAGACAGAAAAAATTTAAAACAAATGTATATATCAGATACGCGTCCGGCTTTGACACATTTGACGCTGAAAATGGAAGAACAAAGCAGGTATATTTGTCTTCTGTTAAGTGATAAAGAGCCTGGTGTAAGAAAAATAGATGTGTATGCATAATAAATCAGACCGTTTTACAAGGAGAAAAAGTATGGAACTGTGGTATGAGCAGCCAGCTAAAAACTGGGAAGAGGCATTACCGGTAGGAAACGGCAGACTGGGTGCAATGATTGCCGGCAGTCCAGATCAGGAGACTATCTGGCTGAATGAGGATAGTATCTGGAGTGGAAAACCTCTGAATAGAATTAATCCAGATGCAAAAAAGTATTTGCCATATATTCGGGAAATGATACGCCAAGGAAATATTGCAAATGCGGAATCTCTGTCCTTAAAGGCTCTGGCAGGAACACCTAATTCTGAGAGAGCTTACCAGTCTGCGGGAGAACTGTATATTAAATTTAAAAATGGTGGGGAATGGCATAATTACAGGAGAGCCTTGGATTTGAATAAAGGGATCAGCACAGTGCAGTATGTAGTTGATGGTACGAAATATAAAAGAGAAATGTTTGCTTCTTTTCCAGAACAGGTGATGGTGCTGCATATGAAAGCAGAAGGCAAAGGAACACTTGATTTCTGTTGTCATCTGGAAAGATGTCACAACAGGACAGACGAGGTATGGGCACAGGAAAATACAATTGGCTTTGTGGTCGATGGAGGAAAAGGAATCTCTTTTTCTGTACAGCTGGCCGTGTATACAGATGAAGGCGATGTATATCCAATCGGAGAGCATTTGCTGGTAGAAGGTGCGAAAGAAGCAGTTATTTATATTAATATTGAAACCAGTTTCCGTGAAAAAAAGTTTAAGGAAGTATGCCGTGAAAAAATCAGTCGGGCAGCAGAACAGGAATGGGAAAAATGCCGGGATACACATGTAAAAGATTTTATAGAAATATCAGAACGGATGCGACTTACGCTGGGAGCAGAAAACCAACAGAAAGCAGACCTGACTTCCACAGATAAGCGACTTGAAGCAATAAAAAACGGGGAAGAAGATCCTGCACTTTATGCCTTGTATTTTCAGTATGGCAGATATCTGCTTTTGTCATCAAGCAGAGGAAACAGTCTTCCAGCTAATCTCCAGGGAATCTGGAATAATAGTCTGACTCCTCCATGGGACAGCAAATTTACAATCAATATCAACACAGAAATGAATTACTGGATTGCAGAAAGTGGAAATTTAAGTGAGTGCCATCTTCCATATTTTAATTTTTTGAAAAGGCTTTGTGAGAATGGGCGAAAAACAGCGTGGGAAATGTATGGATGCAAAGGCTCTGTGGCGCATCATAACTCAGATATCTATGCGGATACAGCACCCCAGGATTTTTATATTCCTGCCAGCTTTTGGGTTATGGGAGAAGCGTGGCTGGCAACGCACATCTGGGAACATTTTGAATATACAGGAGATAAGAAATTTCTGGAAGAACATTTTGAAATCCTCCAGGCTTGTGTGGAATTTTTTACAGATTTTATGATTCGAGCAGATGATCTGACACTTGTTACATCTCCCTCTGTGTCACCGGAAAATACCTATATTATGAAAGATGGCAGACAAGGCTGCATGTGCGAGGGAGCTGTTATGGATGTAGAAATCCTGATGGAGTTGTTGGAAGGGTATAAAAAAGCCTGTGAAGTATTAAGAAAACCAGAAAAACACAGGCAGCAGGCTGAAGAGATATTAAAGGCACTTCCACCCTTAAAAATTGGAAAATACGGACAGCTTCAGGAATGGCAGGAAGATTATGAGGAAGCAGAACCGGGGCATCGGCATATTTCCCACTTATATGGAGTTTATCCGGGACATTCTGTCAGCTGGAAGAAAACGCCTAAGCTTATGCAGGCAGCAGAGGTCACTTTAAAAAGAAGATTGGCAGCAGGAGGCGGGCATACCGGGTGGTCAAGGGCCTGGATCATTGGGCTGTGGGCACATTTTAGAAGCGGACAAAAGGTATACGAGAATTTACAGGCACTGCTTTCTGGTAGTACGTTTCCTAATCTTATGGACAATCATCCTATGTTGGATGGGTATGTTTTTCAGATTGATGGCAATTTAGGGGCTGCTGCTGCGATGATTGAAATGCTTGTACAGTGCGAGGATGACTGCATATGGCTTTTACCTGCACTGCCCGACGAATTTTCCGAAGGAAAGGCAGAGGGAGTCCGGTTGAGGAATGGTCTGCTTCTGTCAATGGAGTGGAAAAATAGAAAAGTTACAAACTGGAAAATAAAAAAAGACAGAGGTTGTGATTTAAGAGATAAATTTATTGTTTATGTCAATGGAGAGCAAAAAGAAGTAATACCTGGAAAGTAAAAATACAAATGCAACGGGGAAAAAGAAGATGATGAATGTAATTCATCCGGCAAAAAGCTGCATTCTTAAAGTCTGGCAGCAGGATGACGGGATATATCTGAAACAGGAAGAAAGCCTGATCCGCATTTGTCCACAAACAGAAACTGCAATTCGGATTTCATATACAGATCAGGAAGAGTTTTGCCAGGAGCAGGGAAAGGAATATAAGAAGCCGCAAAAGGATTTGTTGTGGAACTGGCTTGACAGGCAGAATGAAACGATTGTTGCAACGGAGCGTGTGAGCATCAGTGTGGATAAAACCACCGGGTCTGTATGCTATATGAACGGTGCAGGAACCGTTCTGGGAAAAGAGCGGACGAAAGAATCCAGAATGATGGAGAAGTTTGATATATACGAAACGGTAGAAAACGAAAATCTGGAAGTAAAAGAAATTGTTACAGCAGATGGTGTAAAGCGGAAAATAAGCGGAGGCGATAAGGCTTTTTCCAGATGCGCATACCGTACCAGGACATACTTTGACTTTGCGCCAGAAGAAATAATTCTGGGACTTGGACAGAATGAGAATGGAGACTGGAACTTTCGGAATACAACGCAATATATACATCAGGCAAACCGAAAAATCGGGATTCCTATGCTGGTATCCAGTAAAGGGTATGGAATTTTACTGAGCACACAGTCTGCGGCTTTGTTTACAGAAAACAGGGCTGAGGCTTATTTACAGACGGAAGCGGACTGGTACCTGGATTATTATTTTCTGGGTGGAGGTGATATGCTTCAGATAATTCGGGATTATAGGCAGATCACAGGGAAGGCGGCTATGCTTCCGAAATGGGCATATGGCTATATTCAGTCTCAGGAACGCTATGAAAGTGAAGAAGAAATTCTGGCAATTGCGGATGAATTCCAAAGACGTGATATTGGAGTGGATTGTCTTGTCCTGGACTGGATGTCTTGGCCAGACGGACAGTGGGGACAGAAAACTTTTGATTCCAACAGATTTCCAGATCCTTCTGGAATGATAGAAACACTGCATAAAAAAGGAATTCACTTTATGCTTTCTATCTGGCCAAATATGAGCAGTATCACAGCAGATTATAAAGAATTTGCAGAAAAGAAACTGCTTTTCCCGGGAACAGAGATTTACAATGCGTTTAAAGAAGAGGGTAGGGAGCTTTACTGGAAGCAGGTAGAAAAGAAGCTTGCATGTCATGGAATTGATGGTTGGTGGGCCGATTCCAGTGAACCAATCACTCCGGAATGGGAGCATACCATAGAGCCAGAGGCCGGACAGGCATATAGTGAATATGTTCATGATACCTTTGCAGTGATGCCGCCTGAAAAAGTAAATGCTTTTGGAATGTACCATGCGCAGACAATCTGGGAGGGGCAGTGTGACAGTTTTCCTGAAAAGAGAGTTGTAAATCTTACAAGAAGCGGTTGGGCTGGAAGTCAGAGATATGGGACAATTATGTGGTCTGGCGATATTGCTGCCAGTTGGGAATGCCTGAAAAATCAGGTATGTGCAGGACTTCAGTATGCTGCCAGTGGAATGCTTTACTGGACGCTGGATATAGGAGCTTTTTTTGTAAAAAAGGGAAGACAGTGGTACTGGAACGGTGAGTTCGATAAAGGAATGGAAGATCCGGCGTATCGGGAGCTTTACATAAGGTGGATGGAGTATGCGGCATTTTTACCTGTTTTCAGGGCACATGGGACAGATGTGAGAAGAGAACCCTGGGCATTAGGGAAGACAGGAACAACTTTTTATGAAGCTGCGGAAGTGTGCATAAAAGGGCGCTATAGATTGTTGCCTTATTTATATTCACAGGCAGCTATGGCGTGCAAAAATGACGGAATGCTTATGAGACCTCTGATATTTGATTTTTCAGAGGATAAAACGGTGGGAAGTATTTCGGATCAGTATATGCTGGGGGATAGCCTGCTGGTTTGCCCAATTGTGAATCCTGGAGGAAAGAGACTGGTGTACCTTCCCACAGGGGGAGACTGGTATGATTGGAATACCAGTAAATTTTATACTGGCGGACAGTGGATAGAGGTAGAAGTACCATTAGAGCAGATTCCAGTATTTGTGCGTGCTGGTTCCGTAATTCCAACTCAGGAGCCTGGAGCCAATACGGCAGACATGAAGGCCCGGGATATTATTTTACAAATATATCCGGGATGCGATGGACATGGTGTGTTGTATGAGGATGCAGAAGATGGTTATGGTTATGAAAAAGGAGATTACTGTATTACAGATTTGTTCTGGAAGGAGAAAACTCAAGTGATTAGCTGGAAAAGTTTAGGAAACCAACAGTATAGATTGGGAAAGTTAAACTATATTAATATGAAAGGGGAACATGTGAAATGAAGGGAAAAGCATTTAATCCATATTTACCATCATGGGAGTATATCCCGGATGGAGAACCTTATGTATTTAACGGAAGAGTTTATGTATATGGTTCTCATGATTTTTATAATGGCTATGTTTTCTGTATGGGAGATTATGTATGCTGGTCAGCACCAGTTGATGATCTTTCGGATTGGAGATATGAAGGAATTATTTATCCACGCAATGAGGATCCATTGAATAAAGACGGAAAAATGTGTTTGTATGCACCAGATGTGACAGTGGGACCAGACGGCCGGTATTATTTGTATTATGTTCTGGATCATGTTTCGGTAGTCTCGGTTGCAGTTTGCGACCATCCAGCTGGTCGTTATGAGTTCTACGGCTATGTTCATTATCCGGATGGAACTCTTCTTGGGGAAAAAGAAGGAGATCAGCCGCAGTTTGATCCGGGAGTGCTGACTGAGGGAGAGGTTACGTATCTTTACACTGGATTTTGTGGAATCGGGGATAAGTCCAGAACAGGAGCAATGGTGACCGTTTTGGAGAAAGATATGCTTACAATAAGGAAAGCACCAACATTTGTAGCTCCAGGCTGCGAATACAGTAAAGGCACCAGCTTTGAAAAGCACGCTTTTTTTGAAGCTCCTTCTATTCGGAAAATCAGGGATACTTATTATTTTATTTATTCTTCAGAAGTAATGCATGAGCTTTGTTATGCGACAAGTAAATCTCCAGTAGGTGATTTTCAATACAGAGGAGTATTGAACAGCAACTGTGATTTACATATTAATCATGATAAACCAGCTGACATGCCGATGGCATATGGGGCAAACAATCATGGAAGCATTGTTGAAATTAATGGAGACTGGTACATTTTCTATCATCGTCATACAAATGGAACCTGGTACAGCAGACAGGGGTGTGCGGAAAAGCTGCATATGAATCCAGACGGAAGCTTTGAACAGGCGGAGCTTACATCTTGCGGATTAAATGGAGGCCCACTTCCGGGAAAAGGAGTATATCCGGCGTATATTGCGTGTAGATTATTTACGGATCAGCCTTCCGTTTATGTGGATGGGGATAAGTATCCAAGGGTAATGCAGGATGGAAAAGATGGAGATGAGGAACAAGGTTATATTGCAAATATCAAAGACTCCACAACGATTGGCTTTAAATATTTTGATATGAAGAATGTACATGGTATGCGTATTACGACCAGGGGATATGGCGATGGAACCTTCCAGATAAAAACCGCCTGGGATGGACCTGTCCTGGGAACTGTAAAAATTAAATATACAAACGTGTGGGAAACATATGAAACAAAGGTTGATATTCCGGATGGAGTACAGGCGCTGTATTTCACCTATACAGGAGGGGGAACTACAAGTCTTCACTCATTTGAATTAATGTAAAACATAAGGGAGACTGTCATTTCCATACGATATCCAGAAGAACTGCAGAAGTTGGAAATGATTGAAAAAGAGCAGCATCTTCCGTTTTGTACGCGGCTTGTGCGTGTGCTTCTTCCTAGCGGCATCTGCCATTATTATGGCAAAGAGGGGGAAACAGAACCGCCAAGGGAAGAAGATACTCCATCAGTACGTTATCTGGCTTATGGCTCTTCTATTACTCATGGAAGTCTCAGCCTGATCTTGCCTTTTTCATATCCATTTCTTATTGCGGAAGTATTGGGAGTAGATTGTATTAATCAGGGCTATGCCGGTTCTGCATTTATGGAGGCTTCGGTGGCTGAATATATGGTATCCAGAAAAGACTGGAATTTTGCTACATTGGAACTGGGAATAAATATGCTTGGAACCTCGATCTCAGATGAGGAATATGAGCAAAGAGTTATAAAGTTTCTGGATTTTTTTGCAAAGGACGGACGTCCGGTTTTTGTAACAGACATTTTTGGAAATAACCAGAATAATCAGGAAAGGGCAAAGGTTTTCCGGGAGATTATCTATCGGAATGCAACGGCAAAAAATATGTTTTATAGGAATGGTTTGCATTTGCTGGACAATTCTGCTTACATTTCTACTGATATGGTACATTCCAGTGGGGCAGGACACAGAAGGATAGCAGAATGCTGGATAGAGATTATAAAAGATACACTTCTGGTCTTGGAGTGAATTGCTACAAAATGTGAAAGGCATATAGCTATATGCGGAGCCACCTGTTTTTATGGGTGGCTCGTTATATAATTCATTATATGTTTCGAAATTATTGCTCCAGGCTTCTGGGATTCAGCAGAAAATCATAAATATTCATAGTCAGAATCCCATATTCATCATAATAAGGAGCAATGATATCCTTGGTAACGACAATCTTTTTGAAGGAATCATCAATTTTGCGAAAAGGTCGTATTTCCTGGGTGCGTTTTGCCTCATCCGGCAGGGAGTAGGCGGACTGGATGTAGTATCTTGCAGAGCCAAGATTGCATACGAAATCTACTTCCTCAGCTTTTCCGGATTGGTAAGGGAACCAATTGCGGAAGAGAGAATATTCAGCAGATCCTCCAGTTCTCCCTGATTGCGGACGTTGTTTCGCTTATAAATGTTACGGATATAAATTTCATCGAAAAGATTCATAGAAGAGATTTTTGGTAATATATGCAAAAATCTCTTTTAGAAAGTTCGCGTGTTCGCTGAAAGATAGCCAGCCGTTTCGGCAGGCTTTTTTCTTCATCTGCAACTGTCATCACACGTTTTCCTCCAAAACTAAAAGGTTATAGTTACAGGAAACTTGTAAAAAAGAACTGTCAAAATGGAAAAATAACCTAAAAATGAAGTAAATAATTGGTAGTAATTACATATTGCAAATAGAGTATGGTGAGATATATTATAAGCACATCAGATGAATTTTATAATAAAAAAGAAATATCTGCTAAAAAAATGGAGTTTATCTGTTGAAAATAAAAAAATGATATGATGAATTTGATATATTCACAAAACGCTCATGTCTATTGTTAGATGGGATTTTCGTAGTAATTGAGTGGTGAAAAAGGAGAAAGCATGAACACAGTATTAGAAAAAATCAAAAAAATGGGAATTGTACCAGTTGTGGTAATTGAGAATGACAAAGATGCAGTGCCGCTGGCGGATGCTCTTTGCAATGGAGGACTTGCCTGTGCAGAGGTAACGTTCAGAACTGCAGCAGCAGGTGAAGCCATCCGCCTTATGAAAGAAGCACACCCGGAGATGCTGGTTGGAGCGGGAACCGTACTCACTGTAGAGCAGGTAGACCGTGCTGTTCATGCAGGGGCTGAATTTATTGTAAGCCCTGGCTTTGACCCGGAAATTGTCGATTACTGTATTAAGAAAAAGATTCCGGTGCTTCCAGGCTGCATTACACCATCTGAGGCTGCACAGGCAGTACGCAGAGGACTTTCCGTAATCAAATTTTTCCCGGCGGAGCAGGCTGGCGGACTGGCATTTATCAAGGCAATGGCAGCACCGTATACTTCCTTAAGCTTTATGCCAACAGGCGGAATCAATCCAGAGAATGTAAAAAAGTATCTGGAATATGACCGCATTTTTGCCTGTGGAGGAAGCTGGATGGTAAAAGGAAAACTGATCACAGAAGGCAGGTTTGATGAAATTGAGAAGCTGACCAGAGAAGCAGCAGAAATCGTAAAGAATATAAGAGGATAATAAAATGGGAAAAAAATTTGACATGCTGGCATTAGGCGAAGTGCTTCTTCGTTTATCACCAGAAGGAAACGAGCGTTTAACCCAAGGCACCAGATTTGAGAAACAGCTGGGCGGGGCAGAATTAAATGTAGCTGTTGGCGCAGCCAACCTGGGGCTTACTACAGGTATTATCTCCAAGATTCCATCTCATGCCATTGGAAATTATGCGAAAAGGGAGATCAGAAGAAACGGTGTTGACACGGATTACCTGGCTGGAGATGACAGTGCAGATTCCAGACTGGGAATTTACTATTACGAATATGGCGCAGATCCTCGTAAACCGCAGGTGGTTTACGACCGCAAGTATTCTTCTGTGAATAAATTATCTTTAGAAGATTTTCCAGAAGAAATGTATGAAAATACAAGATGCTTCCATACCAGCGGAATCACCTTGGGACTTGGCGGTCCGGTAAGGGAAAATGCTATTGAAATGATGAAAAAATTCAAAGAAAAAGGTGCATTGATCTCATTTGATGTAAATTTCAGGGGGAATTTGTGGACCGGAGATGAGGCAAGAGACTGCATTACAAAGATTTTGCCCATTGTAGATATCTTTTTCTGCTCAGAATCCACAGCTAATCTCACATTTGGAAAAACAGGGGATATAAAAGAAATCCTGAAAAGTTTTTCTGATGAATATGATATTGCTGTAGTTGCAGCAACCCAGAGAATCGTGCACAGTCCCAAGTCTCATACTTTTGGTTCTGTAATCTATGAGAAAAAAACAGACAGCTATTATGAAGAAAAGCCTTATGAGAAAATTGAGGTTGTAGACAGAATCGGAAGCGGAGACGCTTATATTTCCGGTTTCCTGTATGGATTATTAAAGGAGAATGGAAACTGCCAGGCTGCGCTGGAATATGGAAATGCAGCCAGTGCTATGAAAAATACCGTCAGTGGGGATATGTTATGGACAGACCCTCAGGAAATGCAGCAGACAATCGAGATGCATCACAATATAGGGCAGGATTTTGAAATGAAGCGTTAGAGCCTGCTGCTTGCCCGGTACATACATAATAAAAGGCTGTTAATGCTTGTGATAAAAGGGCTGGCTGTATCTGTCGGCTCTTTTTTTCGTAGGTCTAAATTACAGAAAACGATTTTATGTATGTTGTCTGCAGGTAATGATTCGAGGAATACATTGCTGTGAAGCTCATGAATAGAAAGTTTATATGAGTCAGAAAGGGAGGAATTTATGAAAGCTCCTGATTTTTACTTAAATAATTACATTGCTGATGAATTAAGAGCAGCTTTCGATAAAGAAGATGTATGTATCAGTTACAGTGGAGATTATGAACCGGAAACTTTGAATCAGGTTCATAATTCCTGCGAAATTCTTTTTGTAGAAGAAGGGGAAGCGGAGTATCAGGTTAACGATACTGTATATCATGTGGAAAAAAATACAGTTTTAATCATAGGTGCCACTGACCGGCATAAGTTTACGTTTACAAAACTGCCATATATTCGCTACGGGTTGACTTTAATGCCATCATTTCTCCAGAGTCTGCCCATAGTGAGCGGCTATATGAATGTTTACCAAACCCAGATTCCGGAAAATGCAGCTAAGCTTGTGAATTTAGAACCTTCCGTTTTTCAGAGAATGATAAAAATCCTCTGGGAACTGCGGGATGAGTGGGAATCTGGTGAAGAAGGCAGTGATATGGTCTGCGCCTTGGTGATGGAACTGACCATTCTTTTAAAACGGCAGCTGCAGATGAAAAGCCAGGAAAGTAGCGGAACTTACAAGGCCATGAATGAGCTGAAACATTACATTGACACGCATTACCAGGAGGACTTAAGTCTGAGCAATCTCAGCAAGATCTTTTATCTGCAGCCAGGCACCATCAGCAAGAATTTCCGTCAGATATGGGGGAAAAATATAAACCGTTATATTAATTCCGTGAGGATTACCAACGCAGTGCGCATTCTGGATAAGTCAGATATAAGTATTACAGAACTGGCAGAAATGGTGGGATACGAAAATGTAAATACATTTTTACGCCAGTTTAAGGAAAAAATGGATGTGTCGCCTCTGCAGTACAGGAAACGTAGGCAGCAGGCAATGGAAAGAATGCATACCAGAGAAATGTTTTCGAGAAAAGAGAGGGGTGAGGAAAATTGGAAAATTTAAACGAGTTTTTGAACTGTTATAATGAAAAAGACCATTCTATAGCATTAAACAATCGGAATATTTATGTGAGCTATAGTGGAGATTACAAGGGAAATCCCATTAATCACGTGCATAATTCCTGTGAGCTTCTGTTTATCGAACAAGGAGGCGGCGAATACAAGATCCGTGATCAGCAGTATCATATTGAGAAAAACGGAGTTCTGATCATAGGCGGAACTGATCCTCACAGCAGAAGGTTTACCCAGGTGCCGTGCATCCGCTACGGACTTACAGTTCTTCCGGCATTTCTCCAGAGTCTGCCGGTTATAAACAGTTATATGAATGTATATCGGACCCACAGCCCGGAGGAAGCAAACAAGCTTCGGGGAATTGATGATGTGACCTTTAACCGTATGGTTTCTATTATCTGGCAACTGCGAGAGGAAACAAAGGACAACGGACAGGGAAAAGGAGATATGGTCTACGCTCTTCTTCTGGAGATGACCATAATCCTGAACCGACTGCTTCAGTTAGAAAAACAGGATATCAGCGGTATGTACAAAACCATGAGTGATATTAAGAATTATATTGATTTTCATTATGCGGAAAATCTCAGTCTTGAAGAATTAAGCCGTATTTTTTATCTCCAGCCAAATACCATTAGTAAGAATTTTCGTAAGATTTTTGAAAAAAACATCAACAGCTATATCCACTCTGTGAGAGTAAGTAATGCAGTAAGGGTTCTGGAGAAGAATGATATCAGCATTACAGAATTGTCAGAAGTGGTGGGATACGCCAGCGTAAATACTTTTTTGCGGCAGTTCCGGGAGAGTCTTGGAATTTCACCACTGCAGTATAAAAAGCAGTTTGAGCAATATAAAGAGGACGCGGGTAAAACACGGCTAACATGGGATATTCGGGAAAAAAAGAAGTATTGATATACATATCCAAAAAATGATGATTTTTATTCGAAAAATGGTGAGAAAAATGGTGATAATCTTGCTATAATAGCATCATCAACATAAACAAGACGGACACAAGGAAACATGATTAGCTGCAGCAAAATGTTTCGAAAAAAACTAAAAAATCACGAAAATTTGTACAAAAAGCAAAAATAATAAGGAGGATTTTTATATGTTAAAGAGAAAAATTGCACTTGCTATGGCTGGCCTTATGGCAGTGTCTGCTTTCCCGATGAATGTTATGGCGGAAGAAAATGGTGATAAAGTTAACCTTACAGTTATGTGTGCATATGCTAGTGAGGACCCACACGGACAGTACGTATATCAGTATGCTGACAAATTCATGGAAGAGAACCCAAACGTAAATATTGAGATCCAGGCAGTCAGCTCAAACGATATTTATACTAAACTGGCAGCTATGGCTACTTCTCCAGATGATCTTCCAACACTGTTCTTCACAAGTGCTGACCAGGCGCCTACATTATATGATCTGGGACTTATGGAAGACCTGAAGGGATATCTTGATGATGAAACTCTTGGAGCATTTGCAAATGGTGTTGTAGATGCCTGCACATATGATGATACAATGGCATTCTATCCCATCGACGTACAGCCGCTGGCGATGCTTTATCGTACAGACAGATTTGAGGAAAAAGGACTTGAAGTTCCGAAAACATGGGATGAATTCTTAGAGTGTGCAAAAGCTCTTACAGAAGATTCTGACGGTGATGGTGAAGTTGATCAGTGGGGATTTTCAATGGTTGGTTCCAACAACAGTTCAGGACAGAGCCGTTTCATGTCTTATCTGTGGAGCAACGGATGCAACCTTGTAACAGACAATGATGGAGAATGGGTTGCTGATCTTGGGGATAATTTCACAGATCTGCTTAAATTCTGGACAGATATGAACAATGAGTACGGTGTTGTTCCTACAGGTATCACAGAAGTTGACTATGCTACAGCAGCTAACTACTTCGCAATGGGATACACAAGCATGATGCTTACAGGAAGTAACGCAATTGGTGTTGCTTATGCAAACAACGAAGAATTGAAAGGAAAAATCGGTTCCTTCCCGATTCCTGGAGATGCAGCTGGAACAATGTTAAATGCTGAAGGATATGCACTTTGCAGTTCCGCTTCTGACGAGCAGAAAACAGCAGCAGTTGATTTCCTGAAATTCTTCACAAATAATGATTCTGACCTGATGTTCTGGCAGTCCAGTGGAAAGATCCCGGCTACAACAGAAGCTCAGAAAGCAGAATACATCACAGGCGATGACTACAAAGGATACCTTCAGACAATTGAGAATGGTTGTATCGCACCTACTACATTTGCTGGTATCAGCGGTCTGAAGAGCCTTCTTGGTGACGCTTACTCATCTGTATTCAGTGGTGAGGCTACTAACGAAGAAGCAGCTGACACATTTGCAAGCGAGCTTGATAACCTGCTTGAGGACTACAACTAAAAAGACTTATCTGATCAGTCAGATAGAACCTTGAATTTGGGCTGAGGGGAGAAAATATCCCCCCTCAGTTTTTCTATACTCAATTTTACTGAATTTTTAATACTTTTTAAGGAGAGGTGCATAAAATGGCGTCGATGACAAACAAAAAGAAGACCTCGTTTAAAAGAACCGAAAAATATCAGCGCACAGGCTACAAGTTTATAGCGCCGGGCCTTCTCATGATGGTGCTGCTGATTATTTATCCGATGTTATACGGGGCATACTTAAGTTTTTATAATACGAACCTTGTAAACAAATGGAAGTTTGTAGGATTTAAATATTATCTGGAAGCTTTTACAAAGCCTGAATTCTATACTTCCGTACTTTTAACCTTCTGGTTTATGATCCTTGTAGTTGTCGGACACTTCATCATTGGATTTTTACTGGCATCTACATTAAATAAGAAATTTCATGGCAGAACAATTTTTCGAGTAATTTTCATGCTTCCATGGCTTTTCCCGGAAACCGTAATTGCTCTGCTGTTTACCTGGATAATGAACCCAATGTATGGTGTACTGAATAGTATCCTGAAAAGCTTGGGAATCATTTCTTCTAACGTATCCTGGCTTGGATCCGCGAAATTCGCATTCCCGGCTGTAGTAGCAGTTTGCATCTGGAAAGGTTATCCTCTTGTAATGACTATGATCCTTTCCGGACTTCAGAGTATTTCACATGATTTATATGAGGCTGCTGAAATTGATGGCGCAAACAAATGGCAGCAGTTTCTGCATGTAACTGTTCCAGGATTGAAACCGGTTATGACAACAACCTTGATCTTGGATAGTGTATGGTGGTTCAAACAGTATACACTGGTTTACACAATGACCGGTGGCGGACCTGGTACAGCAACCAATCTGATCAGTTTGAACATTTATGGTACAGCGTTCAACGATCTTCGATTTGGAAAAGCTGCAGCCTGGGGAATCATTGTATTTGTAATTTGTTACCTGATCAGTAAGCTCTATAGGATGGTGTTGAAAGATGACTAATGAAAAGAGAAAAATCTTAAATGGAACATTACGATATGTGTTCCTGATAATTATGGCACTGTTCGTTCTGGTGCCGGTTCTGTGGATGGTTTCTACAGCATTTAAGACAGAGGCGGAGACATATTCTCCTACACCAATCTGGATTCCAAGTGAGATTTCACTGGCTTCCTTTAAAAAATTCTTCGGAATCTACAATTTCGGGTCAATGACAATGAACAGCCTTGTTACCTGTCTTGGTTCCATGATCATCTGTACTGTATTTTCCTGTCTTGCAGGTTACGGTGTAACCAGATTTAACTTCAAAGGAAAAAAATCTTTCCTTGGATTCCTTCTGGTAACTCAGATGTTCCCAAGTGTTATGCTGGTAGTTCCGTTCTATTCTATGTTAACAAAATATCATATGACCAATACTTTGTTTGGTTTGATCATTGTTTATGCTGCAACAAATATTGCGTTCAGTACCTGGATGATGACTTCTTATTTCAAAACAATTCCAACGGAGCTTGATGAGGCAGCACGAGTTGATGGAGCAAACAGCTTCACGATTTTCTGGAAGATCATTCTTCCGCTGGTAGTTCCGGGAATTGCTGCAGTTGCGATTTTCGTATTGATCAATGGATGGAACGAGTATATGTATTCTTCCGTTTTGATTTCAAAAGATGCATTAAAAACACTTACAGTAGGAATCGTGTCCTTGAATACACAGAACCAGGTGCACTGGAATGATATGATGGCTGCTTCTTCTATGTCATGTCTTCCACTTATCATTTTATTCCTGTGTTTCCAGAAATACTTTATCGCCGGCATGACAAGCGGCGCAGTTAAGAGTTGATAAATTTAGGAGGAAAGAGATTATGAAAGCCATTACAATCAGAGACATTAAAGCATTTGTAACAGCACCTCATGGAAATAATCTTGTAGTAGTAAAAGTAGAAACTTCAGAGCCGGAATTATACGGAGTTGGCTGTGCCACTTTTACATGGCGCTACAAAGCAGTTGTAACTGCAATCGAAGAGTACCTTCGTCCATTCCTGATCGGACGTTCTGTACATGATATAGAAGATATCTGGCAGTCCATGATGGGAAGTTCTTATTGGAGAAACGGTCCGGTTTTGAACAACGCATTATCCGGTGTAGATGAAGCACTTTGGGATATCAAAGGTAAACTGGCAGGAATGCCGCTGTACAGCTTATTTGGAGGAAAGTGCAGAGAGGGAATCGCTCTTTACCGTCATGCAGATGGAAATAGTCCGGAAGAAGTTGAGGAGAAAATCCATGCATTTATGGAACAGGGATTCCGCTATATCCGCTGTCATATGGGAACTTATGGTGGAAACTTCGACGGAACTATCCAGAACATGGTTCATCCGGAGAATGCACCGAAAGGTGCTTACTATTCATCCAGAACTTATATGCAGAGCGTTGTCAAATTGTTTGACAGAATCCGTACAGATATTGGCTGGAATCTGGAAATTATGCATGATATCCATGAGAGACTTTCTCTGGCAGATACACTGAGTTTTACAAAAGAGCTGGAGCAGTTTAAACCGTTTTTCATTGAGGATGCACTTGCTCCTGATCAGGTTGGCTACTTCAAATATTTGAGAGAGCAGACCGCAGTTCCGCTGGCAATGGGTGAGTTATTTACACATCCGCTTGAGTGGAAGACAATTGTACAGAATCAATGGATTGATTTTATCCGTTGTCATCTCAGTGACATCGGTGGATTAACACCAGCAAGAAAAGTTGCTGCATTCTGCGAGCAGTATCAGGTTCGTACCGCATGGCATGGTCCGAACGATCTTTCTCCGATTGGTATGGCAGCACAGATGCATCTGGATCTTTGCAGCCCGAACTTCGGTATTCAGGAGTTTGCCGGATTTAATGAGGCAGAGGAAGAAGTATTCCCAGGATGCCCACAGGTTCGTAATGGCTATGCATACTTAAATGATAAACCGGGAATCGGCGTAGATTTCGATGAAAAAGCTGCGGCAAAATATCCGGCAATTGATATGGATTTCAGCTGGCTCTTCAGCCGTCTGGAAGATGGAACAGCTGTAAGACCGTAAGGTGATTTAAGCCGCCGGGTTTCTGCTATGGCAGAGACTGGCGGCTTTATGTGGTTATATTCAAACAAAGATGTTGTCAGCTGATGGCATCGCCAAAACGAAAAGGAGAATAAAAATCATGACAATCGAAGAAAAACTGGAAAAAATGGGTTTAACACTTCCGCCTGCACCTGGAAAAGGTGGTGTATATGCAAGCGTAAAATCTCTTGGAAATAACTTTTATTATATTTCAGGCTGTGGCTCCTACATTGAGGGAGAAGGTCCGCAGGGAAAACTTGGACAGGATCTTACAATCGAGGAAGGCCAGGAAGCTGCAAAGAGAACTATTTTAAATTATCTTTCCGTGATCAAGGCACACATCGGAAGCCTTGACAAAGTAAAATCTTTTGTAAAAGTACTTGTTTTTGTTGGCTGTACACCTGATTTTTACGAGCAGCCGCAGGTAGCAAACGGAGCAACACAGCTTCTGGTTGATCTGTTTGGAGAGGAAATCGGAGCGCCTTCACGTTCTGCAATCGGAGCAGTAGCTCTGCCGGGAAATACTCCTGTAGAGATTGAAGGCATTGTACAGATGGAGGACTAAATACTTTTTCCAGTAATCAGAGAGGATGGCGGAATTATGGATATACTGATCAAAGGTGGTCTGATCGTTGATGGAACTGGGGAAAAGCCTTTCTATGGGGACATTGCAATCGATCGTGATATGATCACTGAAATAGGAGAAAACCTGGATGCATCCAAGGCAAGAAAAGTTGTGGATGCCAAAGGACTTACCGTGACACCGGGATTTATTGACGGACATACACATTCGGAATTAAATATTTTGAAGAACAGACAGCATCCCAATGCTCTTTATCAGGGGATCTCAACTGTAGTGACAGGTCAATGCGGTCTTGGTTTTGCACCGATGAAACCAGAGCAGTTTGAAGATTCCATCAAAATTAATTCCGGTATTTTTGGAGATTACAGACATTATCTGAAAGGCTGGACAACCTTCGGGGAATTCCTGGACCAGCTGGATGGTTCCGGTGTAAATGTGGCAGCAAACGTATCCCACAATGCTATCCGTCAGATGGTAACCGGATTTAAAAATGTAGTATGGAGTGAAAAAGAGCGTCGTGAAGCCCAGGAAGTGATTCGCCAGACTATGAAGGAAGGTGCAGTGGGATTTTCCGTCGGCTTATCTTACTATCCAGGTGGATACAGCGATACGGAGGAACTGATTGCATTGTGCCAGATTGTACAGGAATATGATGGGCTTTTCTGCGTACATCAGAGACTGGATGACGGACAGGTTCCCCTTCGTCCAAGATATGAAGCGGCTGAAATTGCGAGAAAAACAGGGGTAAGGCTGAACATGCTCCACTATCGTACTGGCAGTATGGAGGAAGATTACCGTACTCTGTTTGAGCCATTTAAGGACATTGAGGCTGCTGGAAACAAAGTTTATTACGAATATTATCCATATATGGTTGGTGCAGGACTTGTACTTGCGCTGGTACCTGGATGGGCACAGCAGGGGAGCTATGCAGAGATTATGGAAAGACTTACATCCAAAGAACTGCGAGGCAAACTTCTGAAAGATATGGATGAGAGACATAAATATTTCTTTGGACCAGATCAGACTGCAACTGTTATTCTCACAAAGGATCCGTATAGCCGCGATCTTGGCAAGACTTTTGCCCGGATTTCTGAAGAAAACCATGAGACATTTTCTGAGACAATCATTCGTCTTCTGGTGGAGAATGAACTGCAGGTTGGTTTCGCTGGTGTGGAAAATCAGTCCGAAGAGCTGAAGAAAAAGCTTTATGACGACCAGTACAAGCTGTTTATGGATGACCGCTACACCATCGGAAGTGATACGATTCCTGCTGGAATGCTTTGCCATCCACGTGGATTTGGTTCTTTTGCAAGGATCATTGCCTATATGAGGGAAAGAAATGTACCGGTTGAGTATATCGTGAAGAAATTAACATCTATGCCGGCAGAAATGTACCGTTTGGAAGGACGTGGAGTTCTGAAGGCTGGAATGAAGGCAGATATTTGTCTTATGGATTATGAAAATGTGAAAGATCAGGCGACCTTCGAGGATCCCAGACAGCGTGCGACAGGTGTGGAGGCTCTGTATATCAATGGTCTTCCGGCTCTTGAGCATGGCAATATTACAGGAATTCTGGCAGGCCATGCCTTAAGAAGAGGGGAAAAATAAAAATGAGTGAGCATACATCTTTTTATGAAAAAATAGGGATCACTCCTCTGATCAACGCCAGTGAGACATATACGAATCTTGGCGGATCACTGATGGATGAAAGAACCGTAGAAGCTATGCGCCAGGCGGGAGAGCATTTCGTGGATTATCCGTTGCTTCTTCAGAAAGTAAGTGAGCGAGCAGCGGAGCTTACCAATAATGAGTCCGCTTTTGTGACAACTGGGGCAGCAGGCGGAGTAATTCTTTCCGCTGCTGCTGCAATGTGTGGACCAGATGAAAAGAAGCTGGATCAGTTGCCTCATGTGGAGAGTTTTGAGAAAAATGAGATTCTCATGTTTGATGGAAAGTTTCGGGAGATTATTCCTTATTGGAGACTTACAGGTCTGACAGGAGCAAAAATTGTTTCTGTTGAGCCAACTGTTGAAGCTATGGTGAATGCGGTAAATGAGAAAACAGCTGCGGTATTTCTTTTCCCGGCAACACTATATGAGGAGGGAATCCCCACCTGCGAGGAAGTGATCCCGGAATTGAAAAAGACCGGAGTTACCATTGTTGTGGACGCAGCTGCACAGCTTCCGCCAAGCTCTAATCTCTGGTATTATACGAAGGAACTTGGTGCTGATCTGTGTGTATTCAGTGGTGGAAAGCATATTCGTGGACCACAGAGTACGGGTCTGATCGTGGGACGAAAGGATCTGACTGAGGCCTGCCGTATGGCTGCAAGCCCCAATGCAAGGATTGGACGTGCATTTAAGACTGGAAAAGAAGAACTGGCTGGTTTTATTACGGCACTTGAATTGTTTGTCACAGAGAAGCCAGAAGACGGATTTGCCCGTCAGGAAGCTCTTTTGAAGAAGCTGGAGGACAAGCTTGTGAGCCGAGAACCTGAATTGAAAATGGAATTCCGAAATGAAGGACGTCTGGGAACTTATCAGCCGCTACTTCTGGTGACACTTCCAGAGGGAAAGACTGCCGAGGCCTGCAACAAATACACCAGAGCGTTGCCGCAGCCCATTGATATCGGTGTTTATCCGCCAGAATTCCGCATGCCGGAGAATGTGATATTTTTAAATGCCTATAATCTGAAACCGGGTGAGGAAGATTTGGTTGCAGAGGGTGTACTTGGATATCTTGGAAAATAGAATTATGTAAATTGACAATAGCCGGAAGGGGATGAGAGAATTCTTCCGGCTGTTTTGTGTTGCTCATTTTGGGTTATTGTTTACGAGAATCGGAGTATAAAAGTCTGAATTTATGCGGATAAATTGATAAAATTATCTGGAGGCGTATAATAAACTTATGTTTTTGCACTATTGAGAGAGTGATAGAAAATGCATCTGGGAAATGTGCAAGCTGTGATCATGGCAGATTGCAATTATCTGAAACAGACGAACGATACAAAGGGGCATGAATTTGGAGATATGCTGTTGCAGAGCGTGGCAGATGGAATTAAGGCAGTATTGCCGGAAAAATGCATTGCCATGCGTGTTGGTGGAGATGAAATTTTTATGGTTTGTCCACATACTTCCAAGGAAAAAGCGGAGGTGCTGGTTCAGAAAATGAAGGAGCAGATGGTGAAGCGCAGTGATGAGATACTGCAGGTGAGTGTTTCCTTTGGCATCAGCACTGTGGAGAATGGGGAAGCGACCTTCGAGGAAGCTTATGAGGAAGCGGATCAGGAGATGTATAAGGAGAAGATGGCATCCCGGGTCGGGAGAGAGTAAATAGAGGAGACCATCGGTTGGCAATATTTTGTGGCTACCGGTGGTCTTGTTCTTGTAAAGCATTCAGATGATAGTGTATAATGAAGTAATAATTTAAGGCGTAGCATCAAATTATTACGCTACGCAAACGTAGCCGCAGGCGGAGTTCGCGGTTCCACGAGAATTAATTTGAGACGTAGCATTTGAAAGCGAGGGTGAGGTATGGGACAGGTTATCAGTATTGGAAAACAGGATTATGTTTCTTTAAGAGAAAACCACTATTTTTATATTGATAAAACGGATTTCATCAGGCAGTGGTGGAAAAATGCAGATGATATTACCCTTATTACCCGTCCGAGGAGATTTGGAAAAACACTGAATATGAGTATGCTGAACTGTTTTTTTTCAAGACAGTATGCAGAAAGAGGAGACCTTTTTGAGGGACTTTCCATTTGGGAAGAGGAGAAATATCGCGAGCTGCAGGGAACCTATCCGGTGATTTTTATTAGCTTTGCAGATGTGAAGCAGAATAATTATGAGGATGCGGTTCAGAAGATTAAAAATATTATTGTGGATGTGTATAGACAGCATCGCTATTTGGAACAGCAGGAGTGCTTTTCTGAAAGCGAGAAGCAGAATATATTGTCTGTCACGGAAGAAATGAATGATGTGACAGCACAGGATGCGCTGAAAAATCTCTCCAAATACTTAAAATTATTATATGGAAAAAAGGTTTTGATTTTTCTGGATGAATATGATACGCCCATGCAGGAAGCGTATATACATGGATATTGGGATGAATTTATCGGATTTATGAGGGGGCTTTTTAATGCAGCCTTTAAAACAAATCCTTATCTGGAAAGAGCAGTGATGACTGGGATTACCCATGTGTCAAAAGAATCCGTATTTTCGGGCTTAAATAATCTTGCGGTGATTACGACTACATCAGAGCAGTATGCAGATTGCTTCGGTTTTACAGAAGAAGAGGTCTTTTCAGCCTTAGATGCGTTTGGAATGTCTGAGAAAAAACAGATAGTAAAACAATGGTATGATGGATTTATTTTTGGTCAGAGGCGGGATATTTACAATCCCTGGTCAATTACGAATTATCTGAAGGAAAAGAAACTAAAGCCATATTGGGCGGCAACAAGTTCTAATGCACTTATCAGCAAATTAATCCAGACGGCTTCGGCTGACATGAAAAAGCAGATGGAAAGGCTTTTAAATGGAGAACTGATTACTGTCAGCTTTGATGAGCAGGGTGTATTCAGCCAGTTAGAGCAGGATGAAAGTGCAATATGGAGTCTGCTTGTGGCAAGTGGGTATTTGAAAGTGGAGGACGTGGAATATCGGGGAATGACGCTGGAGCCATGGTATCATCTGGATATAACAAATCTGGAAACGGTAAGCATGTTTTCTAATATGTTTAAAGGATGGTTTGCTCCGGTAGCATCAAATTATAATGAATTTATCAGAGCCTTACTTGAGGGAAATGTTAAGGCTATGAATCTGTATATGAATGATGTTGCACTTGCAACGTTCAGCAGCTTTGATGTTGGAAAATATGTCTCTGAGAGAACACAACCGGAACGTTTTTACCATGGATTTGTGCTGGGGCTTCTGATAGAAATCAGAGATCGTTATGATGTTCGTTCTAACAGAGAAAGTGGTTTTGGAAGATATGATGTAATGCTGCTTCCCAAGAGCAAGCGGGATAATGCAATTATTTTGGAATTTAAGGTGCGTGAGCCAGATTCGGAAAAAACACTTGAAGATACTGTGGAATCTGCACTCGATCAGATAATAGAGAAAAAATACGATGCAGAGCTTCTGGGACTGGGGATTACACAGGAGCGGATCAGGCATTATGGGTTTGCGTTTGAGGGGAAGAAAGTTTTAATAGGATAAATGGAGAAAGGCGATATAATGGTTTAATTCGGTTTACAGCCAGAATTAAACCATTATATCGCTTAAAGCAGCCGGAAGACCTGCTCGGCAGTGGCTGTCATATTGTTTTTTGCAGTGGCAGGATCCATAGCCTCCGCAAGTGTGCAGACATTTCGTAAAATTGGGAAAAAAGCATCAATTCCCTCTTTATTGCAGGCGGCGGCTTCCTTTGTGACACTTCCGGCAAATGCGATAACCTTTGCATGGTGTTTTTTTGCCAGTTTCGCCACGCCTACAGGGGCTTTTCCCATGGCTGTCTGAAAATCCAGGCGGCCTTCACCGGTGACTACCACGTCCGCATCAGAAAGTTCCTGCTCCAGTCCTACAGCATTCAAAATCAGTTCGATACCAGGCGTCAGCGTCGCCCCCAGGTAGGAGAGAAAGGCGAAGCCAAGCCCTCCGGCAGCACCGGCACCAGGGGTATTGCAGTAATCCGTTCCCAGAGCTTGGGAAGTGATTTGCGCAAAATGTGCCATATCTTCATCTAATTGCTTTTTCTGATTTTCTGTCACACCTTTTTGCGGACCGTAAACATATGTGGAACCAATTTCACCGCAAAGAGGGTTATTCACATCGCATGCCACCTGAATATGAGCTTCTCTTAAAAGCGGATTCAGGCCGGAAATGTCGATTCTGGAAACCTTCGCCAGTGCCTGTCCGCCTTCGCCTGCATCCACATCATTTTCATCCAAAAAACGTACGCCAAGAGCTTTTAACATACCGATGCCGCCGTCGTTGGTGGCGCTTCCGCCGATTCCAATGATAAAATTGCGGCAACCCTTCTGGAGGGCATGGTTTATCATTTCGCCCACACCGTAGCTGGTAGCAAGAAGAGGATCCTTTGCATCATCTGAAACCAGTGTGATTCCGGCAGCGGAAGCCATTTCCATGACAGCGGTATTGCTGTCTTTCAGATATCCATAATGAGCCTTGACCGGAGCATGCATGGGTCCGGTGACGGTCAGATCGATCCGCTCTCCGTTCATGCCTTCGATCAAGGCGTCTGTAGTGCCCTCTCCGCCGTCTGCGAGAGGTTTTACGATGACTTCTGCATCCGGCTTTGCCCGAAGAACTCCTTCCCTGATGGCCATTCCGGCTTCTATTGAGCTTAAGCTTCCTTTTAAAGAATCAATTGCGATGACAACCTTCATATGAAAAAATCCCCCAAAAAATAAATGGTAAAATATGTTGCGAAAAGATTCTCAATCTTATGTCTGTTTAAAGAATAGACCGCCTGGATTGTGGAGTCAAGTAGAAAAAAGCAAGAATTTTTGTATGGAGTTTTTATCAGATAATGATAAAATAGTAATATCTGTCTAGAAGGGAAAATATACATGGGAGGTTAAGACAATGAAGATAAAAACAGTTGCAGTTCTTGGCGCAGGTGCGGTTGGGTCTTATGTGATATGGGGGCTTTCCAGGCGGAAGGATATCCGGCTGGGAGTTCTTGCAGAGGGTAAGCGTGCGGAGAAATTGAAAAAAGGCTGCACGATCAATGATGAGGTTTATCATCCGGAAGTATGGACACCCCAGGAAGCAAAAGGGATAGACCTGCTGATCGTGTCTTTGAAATATGGAGCGCTGCCAGGTGCAATGGACAGCATCCGCCAGGTTACAGGAGAGAATACCACGGTCATGAGTCTTATGAACGGCGTGGACAGTGAGAAATTGATTTCCGATGAAATTGGAGCTTCCCATGTGATCTATTCGGTAATAAAAGTTGCTTCCCATAAAGAGGAAAATGGATATTGTTTTAACCCGGAAACCACCATTGGCATTATTTTCGGAGAGCCTTGCGCACCCTATGACAGTGAACGTGTGCAGGCCATTGAGGCTCTTTTTGCAGATACCGGACTGCATTATCGATCTACAGAATATATCAGGGAAGAAATGTGGAGCAAATTCCGGCTGAATGTATGCAATAATCTGCCCCAGGCAATTCTAGGGGCAGGAGTTGGCTGTTACCAGGACAGCGTTCATATGAAAGCAATCAGCGACGGACTTAGAAGAGAACTGGAAGCCATTGCTTCTGCAAAAGGAATTGATATAAGTAAGGCTGCTGCATCCTCTGGACATGGAAGTGCCGTTCCCCCATCAGCCAGATATTCCACACTGCAGGATCTGGATGCGGGACGCCATACGGAGATTGATATGTTCTCAGGCGCGTTGGTCCGCATGGGGCGGGAACTTGGGATTCCTACGCCGTATAATGAATATACCTACCATATGATAAAAGCTTTGGAAGAGAAAAATGATGGGAAGTTTGACTATAGCAAAGAGGATGGAGAAGTAACCTGTTCCAGGTAAAGAATTACGGCTATTGAGAGGCGCAAAAATGAACGATAAATGGCTTGATTTTGCAATCCGTATTCAAAGCATCGGCTGCACTCTCTTGTATCCACAGAGGCGGCTGGAGTCGAGAAAGCACATGAAGAAAAATGACGACATTATTGCATTTGTTAAAACAAAATGTTCGTAGTTTTTTGAGTGATTATAGAAGAATGGAAGAGACTGGAAATTTGAATTCTGGTCTCTTTTTTTATATCTTCAAATCTGTAACAAGGTGTAAATATTTAGATATGCTCATAGAAGGGAGAATTGGAACCAGAGCAGGTTCGGAACATTATGGACAGCATGATAAGAAAATTGTATGACATGGAACTGGAAGAACAGGGACGGAGCGACTGGCAGAATGGAAGCATTGCAGAAGAGGGGAAAAGATATCTGAAAGAACATTTTTTGCTGGATATTTCAGAATATGATGTGATCATAGGATATCGGGCGGATGATTCTTATTTTTCGTTTGCACAGGATTTTGTGGCAGGGGTAATCTCGTTACAGAAGCTTTCGGAAGCTATGCAGCTTGGGAAACTTGGTGAGCAGATTGTGTTGAAAAGTCCGCAGGCATTTGAAAAAATCCAATATGTAAAAAGTGAACCGGTTGACATGCAGGCGTACTATATAAAGAAAATAGAGCGGGAGCGTGCCGCCAGAAAAGAATATCGAATGAGTAAACGACAGAAAGCAGATTTAAACGAACTGTTTATATTGGATATTATGCGAGAGGAAATGGAAAATGATGATCCACGCTTATTCTGAAGATTATTTGAATAATGCACAAAAAATACTTGGAGATATGATGGATTATGCGGTAAATACGTATGAGTTTTCTCCGAATCAGTTTTATGAGATGTTTCTGGTATCGGATGTGTCAATGCAGTTTCAGACAGGAAATCCGACTTATGTGGCAGGAAAGACCGGGTGTGAACTGGTAAAAGAAGTAATTCGGAAATCAGGTCTGTTGATTCCAGAACTGGAAGATGAAATGTATCTGGATAAATCTCCGGAGTACTGGTGTGGTTGGGCACTGGCCTATTATCAATGGTACACAGGGCGAAGCTTCATGAAAATCTATCATGCGGTCTCAATCGAAGAGATTTTAAACATGTATCCAGTTTATCACGAAATGGATATTTCCAGATTTGTAGAAACCATAAATGAAAAATGGGATCAGTACTATGTGGAAACCAATTTGAAGCGGCTTCGGATGTTATCCGGTCTGTCCCAGAGCGAGCTGGCAAAGAGGAGTGGTGTGGCACTTCGTCAGATCCAGCTTTTTGAACAGCGTCAGAGGGATATCAACCATACAAGGGCGATTGATGTGTTAAGTCTGGCAAGAGAAATCGGCTGTAAAAGTGAAGAACTGCTGGAAATTTAAAAGATGTAGTAATACGAAAAAAGGGGATGTGAAATAAGTCCCCGCGCCGCAACTCTCGGGTTTTCTGTGAACTTTGTTCACAAAAAACACCTCGCGGAATGTTACCAGTGAACCAATGGTATTTAGATAATGCAAACAATACTTGATGAAATTCCATGTTAAATGATGCTGTAGGCTTCAAACATAGTTGAAAGCTTTAATTATTTAAAGTTTTTGACTTTAAACCATAAAAGTACTTGCGTTTAAGGGTTAATATGGGCTATACTATTATGGTATCTGTCCGGGAATCAGGCTGTTGTAGATGACGTGAGCAGCATGTATCCCGGATGTTGTGAGTATGGAAGAGGGTTTAAAGTATGATAGTTACTCTGATTGAGAAAGTATATAGTTTTCTGTGGGGAGATCTGGTGCAGATTCCACTGCCGGGCGGCAGCACTCTGGGGATTTCGCTTCTGATTATATTACTGATTCCTACAGGAATTTATTTTACGGTTCGAACGCGTTTTCTGCCGATTCGCCTGTTCCCGGATATGGTGCAGGCACTGGTTGAGAAGAAACAAGAAAAAAACAGTCTGTCTTCATTTCAGACACTGATCGTTTCGACGGCAACCCGTGTCGGTATGGGAAATCTGGTCGGTGTTGTTGCGGCAATTTCGGCAGGCGGCGCCGGTGCGGTTTTCTGGATGTGGGTGACGGCAATTATCGGTTCATCAACAGCTTTTATTGAAGCGACACTGGCACAGCTTTATAAAGAAAAAGATCCGCTGTACGGAGGTTACCGCGGCGGTCCGGCGTATTATATTCATGCATATGTAGAAGAAAAACAAAAGAAAAAGAGAAACAAAGTGGTGATTTCTGTGTTGTTTGCAATCTCCGGTCTGATCTGCTGGTGCGGTATCAGTCAAGTGATCAGCAATTCTGTTGTTTCTTCATTTAAAAATGCATTTTCCATTCCGCCGATCTATATGACGGTAGTACTTGTTGCTGTGGCTGCTGTGATAGTGCTTCGTAAAGATGCGACAGTTAAGATTCTGGATATGGTAGTGCCGGTCATGGCGGTATGCTATTTTGTAATCACAATTCTGATCATTGTGATGAATCTTGGAAGTTTGCCGGGTGTTTTTGCAAGAATTTTTGAGGAAGCATTTGGATTCCGACAGGCAGCAGCCGGCGGTTTTGGCGCAGTCCTAATGAATGGAATCAAACGTGGACTGTTTTCGAATGAAGCAGGTTCCGGATCTGCTCCGTGTGCGGCAGCAGCGGCAGAATGTGACCAGCCGGTCAAAGCCGGATTGGTACAGGCGCTCGGGGTATTTGTGGATACGATCGTGATCTGCAGCTGTACAGCATTTATCATGCTGCTTGCACCGGAAGAAAAAGTTACAGGACTTTCCGGAATGGATCTTTTGCAGACAGCAATGGAACATCATCTTGGCCGTTTTGGTGTGATCTTTATTGCGGCGACGCTGTTTTTATTCAGTTTTTCGACGTTTCTGGGCATCCTTTTTTATGCGAGAAGCAATGTTGCATATCTTTTCGGAGATAACTGGGCTTCACAGACTGCATACAAAGTACTGGCGCTTGTGATGCTGTTCATCGGCGGCCTTGCAGCATATACATTTGTGTGGGATCTTGGTGATGTTGGAATCGGACTGATGACGATCTTTAATATCATCATTCTTTACCCACAGGGTGAGAAGGCTCTGAAAGAACTGAAAGAATACGAAAAAGAAAAAAGAAAATGAAAACATCGCGGACGTTCAAATCAAATGGCAGAACCTATATGGAAAAGCATAATGACAATACACTTAAGTATGACCGTGAACCGTTTACGGTAGAAGTTGGAAATACTGAAGACATTGATAAAATCGCAGATATTCTCCGTGAGCTTGGAGACCATTATCTGGAAGAAGATGTAGCATCTATTCCGTTATCACTCACTGCTTATATGAAAGTCACATCTTTTAATCCAGTTGTATATGAAGTTTGCTACATGGATAAAGAAAGAAAACAGAGGACAGTAGAAGAGGAGAAACTTCGAAAAGAAGCAGTACAGGAACTTCTGATATACCAGGGGTAATTTTCGAACATTTTTTGGGGATGTGAAAAAAATCAATCGAGTTTTTTCACATCCCCTTTTGTTATCCGAGAAGTGCGGGTTACTTCTCGAAACCCAACTGCTTTGCAGTTTGGGTTCGATTTCTCGGAGTGCTAAAGCGCCCCTCGGTCGTGCCAGAGCCAAGGTCCACCGGACCTTGTGGCACCCGTCTTGCGCTCTTGTTTAAAAAGAATTGCTTTATTTTCCAGATTAATGTAAATTAATATATTATAAGGATTAAAAGAACATAATATCTTTTGATTTTAAATTTAAATAAGATATTTGAACAAGAAATATGAAAAAATATAAATATAAAATACAAATAAGAAATTAAAATGAGAATAAGATGTTGATTTGGAGAATTAAATGGGTATAGGTAAGAAGTTTGTTAAGTATGTATCACAGAATATATTTGGTATGCTTGGAATATCATGTTATGTTGTTGCTGATACTTTTTTTATATCAAAATATGCTGGTGCAGATGGAATTACGGTTCTTAATCTTGTTCTTCCGGTATTTAGTGTAATATTTGCATTTGGCTCTATGATGGGTGTTGGTTCAGCGATTCGCTTTAAGATATTAAGAGCAAGAGGCGATGCTCATGCAGATGATTATTTTTCTAATTCAATTATGTGTGCATGCATTTTAAGCATATTATTTATACTTGTCGGGATTTTTGCACCAGATAAGCTTTTGCATATCATGGGAGCGGATGATAAGATTACAGCCATAGGTATAGGTTATACAAGAACATTTCTGATGTTTACACCATTTTTCATGTGCAACTATATAGTCAGTGCATATGTAAGAAATGACAATGATCCTTCAAGGGCAATGCTTGCTACGTTGTCTGGAAGTCTTTTTAATATTGTGTTTGATTATATATTTATGTTTCCGATGAATCTTGGGCTGCTCGGTGCAGCGATGGCTACAGCAGCATCACCAGTGTGCAGCATACTTGTGTGTATGACACATTTTATGGGTAAGAAAAATACAGTTGTGTTTAAATGGCATCTTCCTTCATTTAAAATGTTAAAGGAGTCATGTATGCTTGGCACAGCAGCATTTGTAGGTGAAATGGCATCAGCAGTTACAACAACTGTATTTAATATGCTTATGTTATCACTTACCGGAAATATTGGAGTTGCGGCATATGGAGTTGTTGCTAATTATGCCTATATCGGCACAGCTATATTCAATGGTATATCGCAGGGAGCACAGCCTCTGATAAGTGAATCATATGGTAAAGGTAATAAAAAAGAAGTGTCACGAGTTTACAGATATAGTATAATTACATCAGTGGCATTATTTGCTGTTATGTATGCAGTAGTTGCAGGCTTTACCGGACAGCTTGTAAGTCTTTTTAACAGTGAAGGAGTTGTTGAGCTGGCAGGTTATGCGTATACAGGTATGAGAATATATTTTATAGGATTTTTGTTTGCAGGATTTAATATAATATCAGCGGGATATTTCAGTGCTGTGGAGATGGCAAAGGAATCCTTTGTTGTTTCGGTTTTAAGAGGCTTTGTTCTTATGGTTGTGATATCTGTTATTTTATCGCGTCTGTTTGGAATGAATGGAGTCTGGAGCAGCTTTCCTGCAGCAGAGAGCATTACAACCTGTGTATGTGTTTTATTTATTATATTAAACAATACGAGGGTCAAAAGGTCTAAAACCATATAAGCAGAAAGGTAATATGTTATGATGAATCCAGGTTCTATTATGAAATTAATGAGTTTAAAGAATAAGTTTGCAGGTACACATCCAAAGTTTGTATCATTTCTGAATTATTGTTTTTCTACAGGGATACAGGAAGGAACTATTGTAGAAGTGACAATAACAAAACCAGGTGAGAATCCTGTTACAGCTAATATGAAGGTGCAGCCGTCCGATATTGAGCTTGTGAATGAACTTAAAAATATTAAGTAACTTGCAAATGAATTAGAAAAAATAAATAACTTGTGAATGAATTTAAAAAATTTTAATAATTCGGAATTAAAAAAATATGGAAAAATATGAATAATATGATGGTGTAATGGTTGAAAATCTGGCAGAAAAGGGGTATTGTTATGGGAAATGTAATGGATTATCTCGAATGGCGTGGTGACCTGACATTTGAACAGTCACCATTTAATGATGTTGACAATGTCATACTTGCACAGCTTGCATATGTTGATTTCAGGGATGTTATTCCATCGGTACAGATGAACAGAGGCATAACCTTGAAAAAAGCATCAGAGATTTTTTTTGATTTACATACAGAAGAGGAGCTAAGCCGGGATAAATCTTTTATAAAGGATGCACCTTATCTAATGAAAAAGGCTGCCAGTACAAAACGTTTTAAAGATGTTATATTATCAGATTATGTAGATACAATCGATGAAACACTTGAAAAACAGTTTGGAGCATTTCATATTAAATTAACACCACAGTTAACGTATGTTGCATTCAGGGGAACTGATGACACGCTTGTTGGCTGGAAAGAGGATTTTAATATGAGTTTTATTTCTCCAGTGCCATCACAGGAGGATGCCGTTAAATATCTTAATGATACATGTTCATATATAAGAGGCAGGCTATATGTCGGTGGACATTCAAAAGGAGGCAATCTTGCAATATATTCAGCTATTAACTGTAATAAGCGTGTGAAAAAGAAAATTAAATGCGTATATAATAATGATGGTCCGGGATTTGATATTTCAGTCATTAAAAGTGAGGAATATCAGTCAATGCTTCCATATATCAGGAGTATTGTGCCAGAGAATTCCATAGTTGGAATGTTACTTGAGCATGATGATGATTATATCATAGTAAAAAGCTCACAGACTGGAATAATGCAGCATGATGCCATGTCATGGCAGGTATCAGGACCATATATGGTTACAGTAAGAAGATTAAGTGCACAAAGTAGAAGGCTTAATAGAGCATTTAGCAGCTGGATAAGCAGTGTTGATAATGAAAAAAGATGTGAGTTTGTGGAAACGCTTTTCGGACTTATATCATCATGTGGTGTAAAGAATCTTTCAGATATATCTGTAGACAGATTTAAAAGTACAAGAGAGGTTATAAAACAATATGCAAACCTTGATAAAGACAGCCGTACGCTTCTAAGAAGCATGCTGCTATCGCTTACTGACCAGATAGGAAAGGCAAGGCTTGAAAAATAATGCAACAGCTGATTTGCTGGATTAAGGAGGGACATATGTCAGGAATTATTAATATAATACTTGGAGCAGTTATTCTGTTTCTTGTAGTAGTAGCATTTTTATGGGTATCAACTAAACATAAAGAAAGTGGACTTGGTGATACATGTAGTGGAAACTGTTCATCATGCCGTGCACACTGTAAAGATGAGGCAAAAATAGCTGGATCCTCAGACAAGGATGGCAAAAACAGCTGAGGATTTTAGGAGGTAGATTATGGTAGATATCTATAAGACCGATAATAGAATACTTAGTAAGCTTGGCAGCATAGAGGAAGGCTGTTGGATTAATATGGTTAATCCAACAAGCAGTGAGTTGTCGCTTATTTCAGGATACTTTGATATAGATACAGATGATCTTGCAACAGCACTTGATGATGAAGAAAGTTCACGTATAAGTCTGGAAGACGGATATACACTGATACTTGTAGATATTCCAACGCCGGAGGTGAGGCATGAAAAAAAAATGTATACAACTATTCCTCTTGGTATAATATTGAAAAATGATGCCATAATCACCATATGCAGGGAAGAAACACCGGTTCTTACGTACTTTGTACGAAACAAGCTAAAGGATTTTAGCACAAAGAAAAAGATGCGTTTTATATATGAAATGATGTTCCGCTCTGCCATGTTATATCAGGCATATCTTCGTGGCATAGACAAGAAGAGAACAGAGATAGAAGAACGTGTTGGTGATGATACACATGATACAGATATTATTGAACTTCATGAGCTTGAGTCAACGCTTGTATATTTTGCAACATCACTAAGATCAAACAGTATAGTGCTTGAACGGTTACGAAGATATAAAAGGCTTGAACAGTATCCAGAGGATATGGAGCTTCTTGAAGATGTAACAGTCGAATATCAGCAGGCTATAGAGATGACATCCATATACAGGGATATTATTGATGGTACAAGAGAGCTGCTATCATCAGTAATTAATAACAGGTTGAACAATGTTATGAAGATTCTTACATCAATAACTATAGTTATGGCTATACCAACTATTATATCAGGTATATACGGTATGAACGTTGATGAGAAATGGATGCCATTGTCAACAACACATTATGGGTTCTATATTATAGTTGGTATTATAATTGTTATAAGTGTATGTGTATTGTGGTTTTTAAAGAAGAAAAAGATGATGTGAGTGGATAAATGTGAACAGATATATGTAAGCAGATTGAAGTGAACAGATTGATGTAAGAGGTAACGAGGTAATGAATATATTCAGCAGAATAAGAAACAGACTTTCACATGCGCAGATTATGGCGCTGGGTTTTCTTATGGTTATAATAACAGGTACAATTCTTCTTATGCTTCCTGTATCAAGCAGGACAGGTCAATGGACACCGTTTATTAAAGCATTATTTACGTCTGTAAGTTCGACATGTGTTACAGGGCTTGTCGTTGTTGATACATTTTCTTATTGGACAGTGTTTGGACAGCTTGTTATACTTGTTATGATTCAGATAGGTGGTCTTGGATTTATATCGATAGGTGTGATTTTTGCACTTTTCTTTAACAGAAGGATAGGGCTTGCAAACAGAACACTTATACAGGAGAGTGTGAATTCAAATGTGCTTAAGGGTATAGTAAGGCTTATGAAAAATGTGATATTAGGAACAGTGGTGTTTGAATGTATAGGAGCATTGCTCTTATCAATCAGATTTGTTCCACGTATGGGAGTCGCAAGAGGAATATATAACGGTATATTCCATTCAATAACGGCATTCTGTAACGCTGGCTTTGACCTTATGGGCAGATATGAGCCATATTCATCGCTGTCAGGGTATTATGATGATTATGTAGTTAACATAACAATTATTGCACTTATACTTATAGGTGGTCTTGGATTTACAGTGTGGGCAGACATTAAGCATAACAAGCTGCATTTTAAAAAATATACTCTGCATACAAAGATAGTTGTGGTAAGTTCTATAATATTAGTTGTTATTCCAACAATCATGTTCATGGTGTTTGAAAGAAATGGAGTTGAAGCAGGTATGCCTTTTAAGGACAGATTTATAACTTCATTTTTTGCTTCGGTAACACCAAGAACAGCAGGATACAATACAGTGGACTTAGGCGCAATGACACAGGCAAGCAAGCTTCTTACAATAATACTCATGTTTATAGGAGGCTGCCCTGGTTCAACAGCTGGCGGTGTCAAGACAACAACTATAGTAGTCATAATCGTGTATATATGGTCTAATCTAAGGAATTCAGCTGGATGTAATATATATGGAAGAAGACTTGCGGATGAAGATATAAAAAAGGCAAGTATGGTTATAGGTCTTAATCTGTTTATGGCGGTTGCAGCATTACTCATAATAAGTGGAATGCAGAACTTTGATTTTGAAGATTTGTGTATTGAGGTGTTCTCAGCTGTTGGAACAGTAGGTCTGTCAACAGGAATAACAAGGCAGCTTAATACATGCTCACAGATAGTTATAATGCTTCTGATGTTTGGAGGAAGAATAGGTACAGTAACATTTGCTTCTTCATTTGCATACAACAAAAAACAGGTGAAGCTTATGAATCCGGAGGAAAATATAAACGTAGGTTAATAATAGTGATCCTATTATGTGGCTGAATATATTTTTGAAATGTACATCATATGGTAACAGATGACCAGAAAAAGAAAGGAATAATATGAAATCAATATTAGTTATAGGAATAGGCAAGTTCGGACATCATTTTGCTGAGAAGCTTATAGCTCTTGGTAATGAGGTCATGATAATAGATCAGGATGAGGATAAGATAAGAGAGCTTATGTCTAGGGCAACAAGTGCCAGAATAGGCGATTGTACAGATGAAGATGTACTTAACAATCTCGGCTTATCTAACTTTGATACAGTAGCAGTATGCATATCGGAGAATTTTCAGAACAGTATTGAAACAACAAGTCTTGTAAAGGAACTTGGAGCTAAGCATGTTATAAGTGTTGCTAGCAGGGATATACATGCAAAGCTTCTGTTAAAGAATGGAGCTGATGAGGTTATATATCCGGACAGGGATATAGCATACAGGCTTGCTAAGAAATACAGCCGCAGCCACGTGTTTGAATACATAGAGCTTTCTGACGAATATGCCATATTTGAGGTGCCTGTCATACCACAGCTTGTCGGCAAGAGTATACGAGAGGCAGATGTCAGAAAGAAATATAAGATGAATATTATAGGAATAGTGCATGGAGAAGACGTACAGATAATGCCTTCAGCAGATTATAGATTTTCGTCAGATGAACACATTAAAGTTATAAGTGATAATGATAGTGTGGATGCATATCTTAAGCATGTGAAGTAGAAATTGTTGTTTAACACACATTCTTAACGTACGGACGACAGCATATATGAGAAAAGCAGGTGTGCATACATCAACGATGCCAGAAGCTTCAATTGGATATTTCTAAGACTTTTCATATACGTAATGGTAGTTTCCGCTACCGTTCGATACGGGACATCCATGTCCCATATCTCACTTCCACAGACATCCGTGTCTGTGGATAGCTGGGTAGCTAAGAAAAAGTCTAAGAACTATCACAATTGAACTTCAAGTGCATCTTATGATGTATGCGCACCTGCTTTTCTCATATATGCTGTCGTCCCTACGTTAAGAATGTGTGCTAAACAACAAGTCACCTATACAATCTATTTTCCAGCTGCCTTCCTTGAATATTCAGTAGTCACCAGCTGCTCATATGGAACATCTTTACCAAGTTCACCAGCCTGTTTTAATATATCTTTGAGAAGTTCAAAACTCTTTTGCTCAAAGATAGTGTCTCCTTTCCAGGTGTCCTGTGATTTATAGCGGTCAACAATGGTTGTTATAGTTGCAAGATCTGTTTCAGGAAATTGTGGTGCTATGACTTCGGCAATTTCCTTGCTGGTGTGTGAGTTTACATAGTCAAGACCTTTCTGTATGGCATTAGTGAAACCTTGTATTATGTCAGGATGCTTTTTAATATAGCTTTTATTGGCACAATAAGCAGTATATGGTACGTATCCGCTGTCAGTACCAAGTGATGCCACTACGTATCCTTCTTTTTGCTGCTCAAGAAGTGTTGCAGCAGGTTCAAACTCAACAGTATAATCAGCTATTCCAGATGTAAAGGCAGCAGCGGTTGAACCGAAGTCTACATTCTGCAGTATATTCAGATCATCTATAGGGGAGATATTATTTTTCTTAAGTATATATTCAAAAAGCATTTCAGGCATGCCACCAGCTCTTCCGCCAAGTACAGTTTTTCCCTTAAGGTCATCCCATTTAAATCCATTTTCTTCATTTCTTGATACAAGGAAGTTGCCAGCACGCTGGGTAAGCTGTGCAAAATTTACAGCATAGTCAGTAGAACCCTCCTGGTATACATATATAGAACTTTCGGATCCCATGAAACCAATATCAGCTTCACCAGAGACAAGAGCAGTCATGACTTTGTCAGCTCCGAAGCCAGTGACAAGATTTAAGTTGATATTTTCATCTTTAAAGTATCCAAGTTCTATAGCAGCATATTGTGGTGCATAGAATATTGAGTGTGCAACTTCATTAAGAGTAATATCTACAAATCCGTTATTTTCTTTTTTTTCACATGCTGTCATTGGGAGCATAAGTGTTACACATAACAATAGTGCAAGAATATGACGTAAATATTTCAAATAAAACTCCATTTCTGCAAGTATTATTAATATCAGAGTTAAAGGATAAGAGCCGATGAAATTATGAATTATTTAACACTGATAGTCATAATAATATGCAAAATATATTCAATTCTATATTATTCATAATCGGAGTTAAATGTTACAGAAATAAATACGTAGTAAAGATGAAATGTTTGTAAAAATATATATAAAATTGTTAAAAATGTCGATAAATATGTTGGATATAAGAGGGAATTATGTTAATATAAGTAATAAGATGAGGAGAGAGTTAAAAGAGGACTTTGACTCTCATCGATGTGTTTGGTGTGTCAATGAGTATAAATGCGTATGTATGCAGACACAATATGATTTTGAAATTTGACATTTACATCATATATATATTACTGTATATAACATGTTAATATAAAGTAATAATTGTACAATTATAGGAGGTTTGTTTATTATGTTTGGCAGAAAAACAACAGCACAGGAAGCTAATAAGGACAGGGAATTGTTATTACAGGCTATGGATAAGATGATAGCCGGTGATTTTAGTGTGGTATCATCTGAGGGATTCAGTGATCCTATATATGCTGATAAGCTGAATCAGATAGTTGGAGCTTATAAAAAGGCTAACAACAACTATATTATGCGACTCAATGAGGCTATGGAATCTATAGGAGATAACTCATATGTTAAGAATATGTTGGATCAGGTTTCTTTACAGCAGAAGTCGATCAGCAATATGAATGATTCAAGTAAGGTACTTAAGGACTCTATTAACAATATATCACAGGCTATGAGTGACATAAGAGATAACACACATGATATGCTTCATGCGTCTCAGAGCAGTTCGACTAATATGAATGATAGTATAAGAGTTGTTAATGAATCATCAGAAAAGATAGCTGATATCAATACTCAGGTTCAGGCATTTCATGAGAAGATTAATAAGATTGGTGAGATTGTTGATATTGTAAAAAAGGTTGCAAGCCAGAGTAATCTTTTAGCACTTAATGCATCTATTGAGGCTGCAAGAGCTGGAGAGGCTGGTAAAGGTTTTGCAGTAGTAGCAGACCAGGTAAGACAGCTTTCAAGTAACACAGCAGAATCAGCAGAGGATATAGTTAAGTATGTTAATGAACTCAAGGGTGATATAGAAGTTCTTGCTACATCTATGGAAGAAACTACTACGAAGCTTTCAGAGGGCAATGAAAAAGTAGAAGTATCATTAAGAGATATTGAACATATGAATGCCCAGATGACAGCTATCAATGATTCAGTAGAAAGAATATTTGATGATATTGACAGACAGTCAGAAACAACAAGAGAATTTACAGATCAGGTTGGTAATATAGCAGATACATATGGTATGCTCACTAAGGAATGTACAGATACAGGAATTCATATCTTCAAGATAGGAAGATATATTGATACATGTAGAAGTGATATGTTCAGGGAAGCGGGAGCTGTTACAACACAGGATATGTTAAGAATATTTGAGATAGATCACTTTATCCTGATGTGGAGAGTATATAACAATGTTGTAGATTTCGAAAAACTAAAGATAACTCAGCTTAATAATCCGGATACCTGTAAGATTGGAAAGTGGATGCATGCGCAGACTGATCCAAGAATTACAGGAAGCAGTCAGTTTAAACAGCTTGATTCATCTCACAGACTTATTCATAAGTATGCATGTGAGTCATGGCAGGCTAAGGAGGAAGGTGATGTTGATAAGTCACTTGAAGCATTCCAGAAGTGTTATGATGCTTATTATGTATACAAGAAAGCTATTGCTGATATGAAGAACTTCATGAAATCATTAGGATATACAGATGAAACTAAGATAGTGATATTCAGAAACTGACAAAGAAATGTAAGTATTAAGATATGACAGTCATATAACAAGTATAAATAATCAAAAAGGATCTGGTATAGCCAGGTCCTTTTGCTTTAAGTGATAAAATGTCAGAGGATTGCATGAATATGTTGAAAATCAATGGAATGTTGATAATAATAACGGGATGTGCTATTATTTAAAAATGGTTTGGTTTGGTTAAGTATTATATTTTATAATAGCTGTATAAAACAGATTAAGAGAGAAGGTTAGTTATATAAAATATGATAAGCGAGGGAAGTGTATGAAAGAGATATATGTTATAGGACATAAGAATCCAGATACTGATTCAATATGTTCAGCAATATGTTATGCCAGATTAAAAAATATTGTGACAGGAACTAATGATTATGTGCCTAAAAGAGCAGGACATATGAATGAAGAAACGCAGTTTGTGCTCTCAAGGTGTAATGTAAAGGCACCAGGGTATATAAAAGATGTAAGACCTCAGGTCAGGGATATAGATATCAGGAAAATCGAAGGAATAGATGAGGATTATTCAGTAAGAAATGCATGGAAACTCATGAAAGAGCTGGATGTTGTGACATTGCCTATATTGGAGGACAACCATCTTAAGGGACTGGTTACTATTGGAGATGTTGCAAAGTCTTATTTTGAAATGTATGACAGTGATATACTTTCAGTAGCACATACAAGTCTTAAGAATATTGTTGATACATTAAATGCAGAAATAATAACAGGAGATCCAGATAAATGTTTTGATAAAGGAAAGATGCTTATAGCTGCAGCTAATCCTGATATGATGGAAAACATGATTGACGAAGGTGATTTTGTTATACTTGGTAACAGATATGAATCACAGCTGTGTGCAATAGAAATGGAAGCCGGCTGCCTTATTATATGTGAAGGTGTGAAAGTATCCAATACTATAATAAAGATGGCAAAACAGCATAACTGTATTATAATATCAACAGCATATGATACATATACTGTTGCAAGACTTCTTAATCAGGCAATACCTGTCAGCTTTTTTATGAAAGATACAGCTCTTGTCAAGTTTAAAATCAATGATTTTGTTGAAGATATCCAGGATATTATGGCTAATAAACGCTTCAGGGATTTCCCTATTGAAGATGAAGAAGGAAGATATATTGGCATGATATCAAGACGTAACATCATTAAGGCAGGAAAGAAAAAAGTCATACTTGTAGATCATAATGAGAAGTCACAGGCGGTATTTGGTATTGAGGATACAGATATATTAGAGATAATAGATCATCACAGGCTCGGCTGTATTCAGACAATAACACCAGTATTTTTCAGAAATCAGCCATTAGGATGTACGGCAACTATTATATATCAGATGTACTGCGAATATAATATAGATATAGATAAGCAGACTTCTGCTTTGTTATGTTCAGCTATCATATCTGATACATTGATATTAAAATCACCAACATGTACTGAATATGATATTGAAGCATGCAATGCCCTTGCCAAAATAGCAGATATAGATATTGAAAAATATGGCAGAGAGATGTTTAGGGCAGGAAGTAATCTTTCATCAAAAACAGAGGAAGAAATATTCTATAGAGATTTCAAAAAATTCTCAATCGGAGAATTGTCCGTTGGTGTTGGTCAGGTGAATTGCATGAGTTATGATGAAATTCAGGTAATCATTGAAAAAGAAAAAGATTATATGGAACATGTAACAGAACATAGCAGTGAGATTAATATTGCATATCTGCTTATAACAGATGTTATGAAGGAAACATCATACGTTATGTATGCTGGCAAAAATGCAGTAACAGTATTAAAAAATGCATTTAATCTTGATAATATAAGTGATAAATATGTGGCTCTTCCTGGCGTTGTGTCAAGAAAGAAACAGTTTCTTCCAGCAGTGGTTGAGGTGTTGCAGCAGTAACATATTAATGCTGTTTATTTTGTAATATAATACAGTAACAGATTGGAGAGTAAATAATAAAATGAAGAAGTTAATGAGAAATGACCCATGTTGGTGTGGAAGTAAGAAACCTTATTGTGAGTGTCATATGAATTTTGATAAAAAAATAGAGATGTATAAAAAGAAGTTTCATAAGGTTCCACCTAGAAGCATAATAAAGAATGAAGAACAGCTTCAGGGCATGAGAGAGAGCAGTAAGATAAATATAGCTGTACTTGATTATGTTGCAGAAAATATAAAGGCGGGTATGACAACGCAGGAAATAGATGAAATGGTGTATGAAAAGACAACGGCTATGGGAGGCATTCCAGCCCCTCTTAACTATGAGGGATTTCCAAAGAGTGTATGCACATCCATTAATAACGAAGTGTGCCATGGCATTCCGTCATCGGATATTATTCTTGCTGATGGAGATATTGTAAATGTAGATTGTTCGACTATTCTTAATGGTTATTTTTCTGATTCATCAAGAATGTTCTGTATAGGAAATGTTTCGCCAGAACATAAAAAGCTTGTTGATGTTGCTAAAGAATGTGTTGAACTTGGACTTGCACAGGTTAAACCATGGGGACATCTTGGTGATGTAGCTGATGCTATAAGTAAACATGCAAAGGAAAATGGTTATTCTGTAGTACGTGAGGTCGGAGGACATGGTATAGGTCTGGAATTTCATGAGACACCTTTTGTGAGTTATGTAATCAAGAAGGGAACAGGCATGGTTATGGCACCAGGAATGGTATTTACAATAGAGCCAATGATTAATGCTGGATATCCTGACGTATATGTTGATGATGACAATGGCTGGACTATATATACAGAAGATGATTCATATTCAGCACAGTGGGAGATAATGGTTCACGTTACAGATGATGGGTATGAGGTTATGACTTATTAATTAAGACTTCACATATCTAAAATGGGATTTCAAAATTTCTTAAAGGCTCGACATTATGGCATCCATTAGGATGTATTAATGTCGAGCCTTTATTGAATTTTAAAGTTTACATCCTGTATCCTTTAATGTTGCACGTACTAGAGAATCTTTCGCATTTTTCCATGGTGCATCAGCATATTTATGATCAAATTTGTTGATAAACCATTCAACATCATCACGCACTCTTTTCATATTATCAAGATATAGTGTAGTGATAAGATTCGTGAATTCAGTGTAATCATTTCCACCAAGTTTTTCACTTGATTTTTTCATAAGAAGTCCATAATGACTTGTACAGAAGCCTTTGCATTTGGAAAGAACGTCTTTGAATTCTTTATCATGTTTATACATGTAAAATATAGTATCAACATAACGTTCCATAGTATCAGCTATTTTATCGCATACAAAGCAGGAATTATCAAGTTCTTCTATATAACTGCACACAGAAGCTTCCTTTCCTTTTTTTAGAAGACTTCTTCCAGAACCTTTATCCTGATTAAAAGCTTCAATATTTTTAATGACATAATCCATATGTGTTTTCATAACGAGTGCATAACCAAGACGGTTGTTCTGCTCATATATTTTTTTGATATGTTTCTGACAGAACCCTTTTTTATCGGTAACAGCACGTATATCATCTTCCATATAGCTTGGACCCATAGTATATTCTATGGCATCATTTTCAAGTTGTTCAAACATAGCACATACAGGACATTCAGTGTCTGCCAAAAATGCATCATTGACAGGTACGTTATATATTTTTTCTTTCATAGTAATCCTCCATTCTTGCGCTGTTTCTTTGCGCATCTCAAGTTTGTGCGAAGCACAAATCTTGCGTGTGAAAAATCTTATTTTCACACTAAGACGCCATTTTTTATCTGATATAGTTATAATGGCTGCCGAGTTAAACCTATTATTAAAAATAAACTATTTTAGTTGTGTTTGTCAAATCGGCAGCCATATAATAACGTTACTTTTTGCAACTACAGTTTTTATCAAACTCAGGATTATAAAAATAATAATTATTAGAATCAAGCTTGCTCTGTATAATAGAAAGTGCTTCGCCAAAACGCTGGAAATGTACGATTTCCCGCTCTCTTAAAAATCTTAAAGGATCGAGTACATCTGGGTCATCTTTTGAAAGACGTATAAGATTATCATATGTTGTTCTAGCTTTCTGCTCTGCAGCCATATCCTCAGTTATGTCTGTTATAGCATCTCCCTTTGACTGGAATTCACAGGCATTGAATGGAATTCCACCAGCGGCCTGAGGCCATACGGCTGCTGTATGATCTACATAGTAGGCTTCAAAAGGAGTTCCCTTAATCTGTTCCATTGAAAGATTTCTTGTAAGCTGATGAACCATTGTGCTGATCATTTCAAAATGTCCTAATTCTTCTGTACCCAGAGAAGCATCGGAAATGTTCCAATGTATCAAATACGAGGACAAGCGCGAGGTCTTCGGCTTAAAGATACATAGCTTTTCGACACTCGACAGAATTAAAAAATACGACGACTCTGACAACGAGAAAAATGCCGAAAAGCCTTATTCTATCAAGGTTGGCGAAACAAAGAGGACGATAAATCTGTACGCCATCGCTACTACGAAATTTCAAATTGCGGTCTAAATCAATGCTAAACCGTGTGCGCCCTTTGTGGACAAGCAAGTGCCTGTAACCACACCATTTTATAATTTGAATGGTGTGGTTTGCTACACATTTGACTTGGCAATACGAGCTAAATATAATGAGCTAAAACAACCTAACGAGATGTTTTTACGGCACAATTTGGTGCAGAGGTAAGAGTATGGTTTCAATAAAAGACAGGAAAATTCTTAGGCAGATGTTCTCGCATTATGATTATGTAATGACCACGGCTCAGTTGAGCAAAGAAAAGCTATATTACAGGGATATTCAAAGAATGTTGAAAGCTGGCTTGATAGAAAAAGTCAAGCGTGGCTATTATCATTGGACTATGGGGTCTGGCAAAGGCGATGTGGTGATAATCAGCCGTTTATTCCCCGATGGTATTCTATATATGGAAACGGCTTTATTCTATTATGGGTACAGCGATAGAAATCCTGCCGAATGGAACATCGCTATTGACAAAAACGCCTCCAGACAGCGCACAAGAATAGATTATCCATCTATAAAGGCTTATCGGTTAGAGCCAGCCCTGCTCTCTATCGGAGTAACCAGAGGAGAAATAAATTTTACCGATGTTCGCATTTATGACCGTGACCGTACCATCTGCGATGTTCTGCGTAATATGAACAAGATGGACAAGGAAATCTTCAACAAAGCAATTCAAGGCTATGTAAACGACCCTCAAAAGAATGTTCCCAACCTTATAGAATATGCGAAAACAATGAGAGTATGGAACAAAGTAAAGAACTTAATCGGAGTATGGCTGTAATGCCGAATATCGCTGCTCCACTCTGACAAACACAAACCTACAGTACAATATAAACGCAAGGAGGTCGAGCGTATGAAAGACAAAACCACTCATCTAT
>ERZ772805.386-NODE-386-length-52593-cov-29.906220_pt1 | contig 52593 bp, 64 predicted proteins | sample MGYA00511344_ERZ772805 | MGnify/ENA primary metagenome ERZ772805 (study PRJEB29015, sample SAMEA2737730) | human gut metagenome | biome: human gut; feature: human-associated habitat; material: faeces | place: China | collected 2012 ...
TGCCGGATGAATCGATATAAAATGCCACTGTATCAGAATCAAGAAATTCATACTGTGTAATCAGTGCTGACAGATCTATGTACTGTTTTGTGCCATCAATCAGAGTTAGGATAATCTGCTGTGTGGTCGGGTTATAAACGAAGTTGATTGCGATTTTCTCCATCTGTGTATCAATCGTAATCTTAGAACCGTTCTTTTTTGTGATCGTAATGATTCCGGTCGATTCCTCAAAGGTCACGTCTGCAACAAGGGTAGCCACTTCTGTTTTCGTGGCTTTTGTGGTATCGAGAGTGATTACACGATCATCAATAACGCCAATAGCTGCGTCCATTTTGTTAAGATTGCTTTCATTAAGCGGTGTTTCATCACTCGGATAATTCTCCCAATTAATAGCACTATGCGCTTTATTCATGATCCTCACTCTCCCTTTCCTTTGCAAGCTTCATTTGTTCCCGCTCTACTGTAACCTGCCTGTTTGCCTCTTCCTTGATCTGCTGCAGAATATCCTTAAACACCAGGTACTTAGCTTCGATTGGGACATCCCCGCACAAATTTACATAATTTATAATGTCGTTTTCAAATTCACGAATTTTTGCATTTATCATAGAATACCTACCGTTTCCTTCAATTCTTTTATTTCTTCATGCTGTAATTGCACTGTTGCAACCAGATCAGCGATCAGCTCTGTATAATTCAGTCCGTAATACTTTTCTCCGTTACCGTTTGAGAAAATTTGAGGGCAAATATTCCATCCTTCTTCCACACTTTCCAAAACATCCTGTGCTATAAAGCCATGATGAAATCCATCCTTTTCGAAATTATAACGATACGATTTTGCTCTTAAAGAATAAATAAACTCAGATGATTGCTTTTTGCTTAAATCTAAAATTGTGTTTTTTATTCTTTTGTCAGATCCATTAATTACTCCACCTCTGAATCCACCTACTCCGGTATCTCCGTCTAAATGGATCATCATGTGGTCATTATCGTTTGCGCCTTTATGCAATGAAACCTGATTATATTGAACCGTACATTTATGAACAGGACTTTCAAGCGTCCCTTCCACTGTTCGAAATCCATCTGTTCCCATCTGTACAAGTGTTCCACTGCGTTTAAATTCAATAAGGTTTTCTACAGACTCTTCCGTTTGAATATGCATATATCCCCCGGTCATTTCCATAGAACCTTTTAATTCAAGCAGTTTTGCTTTGATTTTTATGCCCTCGGCTGACTGGTTGATTTCTGAAACAACACTATCTTTCGACACTTTGGAACTAATTTCATTTGCTGTCTGAGAAATAACACTGGACGCACTTACTGATAGCTTTTTGCATTTTATTGGTCCATTCCATTGATGTTTTATTATTGTTTGATTTCCATCAGGATCGGTCAGTACTACTTCAATACACTGATACAGATATCCATTTTGCTGATTTAAATAATACTTACCATTATATTTTTCGCTTGCCGGATATTTTTCATCTGGATCTGTATATCCCTGATAGCTAACCTTTTTCCCGCCGGTATCCCAAATTGTTTGCGAAGCTGTAACTTCCGAACGGATCTCTTTCGCCGTCTGCGTGATCTGGGATTTAAGCGAATTAGGGTTGCTACCATCCGTTGTTTCACTAACAAGACTTGTGATTCTGTCCCGTTCCACTTTGATGGATGCTTCCAATTTTTTTGAAACTTTTTGTAATTCAGCTACCTTTTTCCACGAGGTCCCGCCTGATAAATACAGATATCCTGTTTTCTGATTCAAATAATATTTGTTTTTATACTTATCGGCCGGATAAACTTTATTACCTTTTGAATCCAAAATTGAATCCGGCGCACCGTAGGATGTAATTGCTATCGTATACCCTGTCGTATCCCACACATCTTCCGAACCGGCAACCGTCATCTTTATTTCGCTGGCCGTCTGATTTATGGACGATTCCAGACCTTCTTTTGTGTTCTTCACTTCGGCCCGAATTGTATCGGCTGTCTGTGTGATCCGTGATATCAGTTGTTCTTCTTTATTCTCGATCGTGCTCTGTGTCTTTTCGATGGTTCGCTCCAACACATTGCTCTTGCCTTTGAGCTTTAAAATACTTTTCTGTATTCCGTTCGCCCCGTTTGTCCGGTACTCTTCCCCATCCGCTTCCAAATCATCACGCAAAGCCTGTATGCCTTTCAGAGTTCTTTTCAGAATATAGGACTCGATCAGTTCATATCTGGTCGGCAGCCGCACTGCATCCCCGACCTCAAGGCACGGATTTCCTTTGCAGTCTGCCGTAAACGGGCGATAAACAATCCCCCTGATCTTTGAAAGAACATTGTTTGCAATGCCTTTTAATTCTTTCGTTCCTTTACCATAGACAAGAAAATTATCCTCGATCACATAAGCATTGTCTCCAGTACCCACAATCACACCGATATCATTCTTCTGCTCCCGGATCTGTAACTTATTGATTGTTTTAACAAGAAAATCTTCATACTCAGCCGTTATATATAAATCCTTCCCGATACGGTTGCTTTTCGGATCTCTTGGGAACAAATCATCTGCCGGATAAAGATCGTTTCTCGGATAAAGTCCCTGTATCTCCTGTTCCAGATAAATATAATGAAACTTCCCGTCGCGCCCCATATGCCCCATACAGCCATTGATCTCACAAATACAGGACAACACTTCCTTGCCGCTCATAGATTCGCCTATGGTGCTCGATTCCTCTGTATCAGAACTTGTCTCACTGGATGCCGTGACCGCCACGGTTTTCTCGATTGACATATTGTCATTAATGAGTGTGATGTCCGCCTGTTCGATTCCGAAATGCTTGAAAAAACTATTGCGGAACTGCTTCATAGTGACCGGATCATAAACTGTAACGGTCGTGATTGTGCCATCTTCATCTGTTTTCTGTTCCTCGTGCGACGGAAATACAGTGTTGTACCATGCTGCCACATCGGCTGTTAAAACATCGTACAACGCGTCATAGGCGATAACTTCACGGCATGTTCTATCTGCCGTAGGTGTGTCAGAATCAACCTTGTATCTCCCGAACTGAAACGCCGCATCCGTGTGACCATCAAGTGACATTCTTACTGTCAGCCATTTGCCTTTCATTGGTAGAAATGTGTTTGAGACGGTAAATTTAATCATGGCAGCTTCACACGAACCAAACGTTAATTCCTGTTCTGAACATAGGCTTTCTGTTAGTTCAAACATTTCCTGGTGCAGCTCTGTATTTGTGATGTTGATTTTCCCATCATCTGATACAATCATCAGCTGTTTGTCTACTGTATCTTGTTTGAACAAATCAGTGTATTTGTAATTAACCACCGTACACACCCCCTATGAACGCAAACCGGATAGAATTGTAACGAACTATTCCACCATATGTTCCATATATTGTTGGTTGAATATCAGCCATATAGCCATATTGTGTTACATAATCGTCATATTCCGGTATGTATGCTGTGATATAACATGCTCTCCCTGTTGCATTTGTGAACTGGGTTCTGATATTATTTAACACCTCATTAAAAGTCTTATTTGTCAGCATTGCCGGTGTCTCAAACTCCACTTTTAAAGCCTTTAATTCCACGGCATTTCTATGCAGATAACCATTGGCATCCGTATAATCATCTAAATCCTGCATATTGACATATGGACTATATGATTCCGTTTTCATAAAAGACATTGGCACTATGTAATTTCCAATCTTTAAAAGCCATCCGCTGTATGCCATACGATCACCTCCACTTACTTTTCGTTTCTGAATCTATTGATATGGATGCCGTTATCGTCACTCAAAAATAAGATTTCCGATTCTCCATTTGGAAGAATGTCTGCCGCAAAACAGTTATTCGGATTTCCTATTTGTGTATGATCTTCCGGACATTTATTCCAATCTATCGGTTTATACTTTTTTCTCATGGCTATTCTCCTGAAAATAGGTATAAAAATAGCACCTACCGGTTTTTGGTAAGTGCTACGCATTATTTCTTCGATTGTTACTTTTCGTCTTTCTTCTCTAATAATTTTATTATATTGTCTGGCAAAATTGGATTATTTTCATTTGCAGGGAAAAGAGCCTTTATTTCATTTGGTGTCTCTATTGACGAATAAATTTCAACTCCTTTATCCATCAACATTACCATCTTCTCTAATGTTTTCTCGACTTTTCCGCGTTCTTCTCCATCTTGTAACTCTCCAAGTTCAGATTCAAGATCGTTTACACTATCACTAAGAAGCATTTGCTTCATCTTTTTAAAAACATCAGTAACTTCTTCTCCAACCTCATTTTTTAATCGCATTGCCTTTAACAATTCATTCTGTTGTTTTAACAGAAGAAATTTAGATTTTATTTCCAACGCTTTATTTACAAGTGCGGCAAGATTATTAAGGATTACAAATGTTCCAGAAGTAGCTAAAATGAACGATAACCATTGTGAGCCAACATCAACATTATTAAATTTTATTTCCTCGTCACTGCGCAATAAATACGGACATTGTGAAAAAATAAATTCAATTTCTTTTAAATAATCCGTATACTCTTTCAAAGAACTACATTTTGGAATTTTTACGTCTATGCCTGCTTTTGATTCTCCAATATCTAATGATTCATATAGTTTTTCGATTGTTTCAAGAGAAATCTTTAATTCGTCTATAGCAATATCAAATTTTTCTTTTCTTTGAGAAGATAATAAAGGTTGTTCATCATCTCTATCCAATGGATCTATAGCAAAATACACCTTTTGTACTGCGTCTCGCATAAATGAAATGCTATTTAATTGATTTAATACTGCTTTTAATTTGCTCCATCCAATAACCCTGTACTCAGTAATTCGATTTCCCGAATCTCTTGTAATTCCAATTCCAACATTTCTATCAAGTCCATCTCTGCATGTACAGCAAACATAGTAAATATTATACAATCTCATAAACTTACACCTGCCTTCTTTTGTATTACACACAATTATACACCTCCCTCTATTTGTAGTGCAATATAAACATGACCGGAATATAAAAAGACACCCCTTAAGGTGCCTTTTTATTATTTATGCTTTGTTCTCCCGGTACATGTTCAAGATGAACTCCCGTCCGATTTGTGTGATTTTTCTGTGATAGACAACTTTTCCATTGTCCAATACTTCTTGCTTAATATCCTCATATCCCCTGTCACTGTAATCTGAATACATCACCCATGTGCCATTGACTTTATACTGGATATGCATATCAGAAAGCCAACGATTCAGCTCATTTGCGCTTCTAAGTCCAAGTTCTTTTGCTATTTCAGTCATTGTATAAGTCTTGTTTACATGAGTAAGGATTGCATTTCTCTGTTCCGCTTTTATTCTGTCGGTACGCTCCTCTTTCAGCTTTGTCAATACTTCAATGCCAAAATCTGGATTATTGAGAATATTGTCAATCACACTATCCGTTGCATAAATCCCATGATTTAAAACTGTCGGAATCACATCATCAAATATCCAACTTTCAAACTTCTCTGCTCCCGGAAGTTCGCTCTTTGCCGCAAGTCGCATTACGTCACCCTGCGGTATTATATTAACTTCAATTTTCTTGTCTGCGCTTTGTGGATGAGGTACATAACGTTTCGTTACCCACCTGCAATGGTCTTTAATTGCCTTGCTTGAATTTGTATACCCTAGTGCTTTTGTTACATCGGATGCAATAAAATAAGGCTTTCCATCAATCTCCAATGTTCTTATCATTCCAAATAACGGATTTTCAAAAACCTCAATGTTATTTTCCTTAACTTTAGTTGCAAGAGTTGTATATGCCATACTTTCTATCTCCTAAATTTCCGAGCCTTACATTTCGCAAGGCTCAATCTTAAAATTCACGTGCGTTAGGAACAAACCCTAACAGGAGTCGCACGCTATATATTCAATCCATTCAGAATGAATTTTCAAATAAAAAGACCACCAAAGACTGAATTTCTTCAATCTCTGGCGGTCACGAATCCGCACCTATTCCTCATAGGCTTGCAGGACGTTCTAAATTTCTTTAGGTCTTGCCTGCGTGATTTTTAATTACTGAAATTATATATTTTCTATGTGTGTTTGTCAAACAGCTAATTTGCAAATTTTATCAGCAATTTTCACAAATTAAACAATTCTGGGCAAAAACGCTTGCTAGAATACTTATCCGATCTGTTAAAAATCAAGGAATACAAAAAAGACACCCGCTGAGGTGTCTTTTTCTAGTTGAATTATTTTGTTTTCTTATTTTCCCCTGCTGCTTTAAGTACTCTCCATTTGGGATCATTGCTAAAGTTTTTTCTTTCTGTAATTTTTGCTGATTCTTCTTTCAACTGTTCATTTTCTCTCTCTAATTTTTCTATTTTCTTTTCACGTTCTCTCTTTTCTTTAATAAGTACGCTTTTTTCTTTTTCCAACTGATCTGCGTAAATAAGTGCTTTTGATTCTCTGTCATATAATTCCAAGTTTTTATCAGTTGTCTGTTCTATTCTCTTATTTATTTCTTTAATTTCCCATTTGTGATTTTTTTCTTTTTTCTCCAACTCATATTTTAAATATTCTATTTGTTCATTTGCTTCTTTTAATTCTTCTTTACACGCCATTAGTTCTGATTCTAATGTTTTATCTCCCATGTATTTTCCCTCGCTTATAAGGTTCCTATGTAATTTTCAATATACGAAATATATTCAACAGGGATTCCGTTCAAAACATCTATTTTTATATCAGAATAATCTCTGTTTATAGACCAATCGTACGAATTTTCTTTTCTTAAGTCTGATATTTCTCCTGTATCCTTGTTTTGGTACATGTATTTATCATTCTGTTTTAAATTCACACAAACAGTTACTTCCATGTCTGATATGTCAAATTTATAATAATCATAAAGAGTAAATATACAGATAACTTTGCTATCATCTTTGCCAAGATACAATGTATCCATATTTTCAAAGTCAATTCTGTTCTTTTCACTGTCTATATAAACATGAATATCAAAATCTTTTGGATCGTTTTCATACAGCCAATAGATATCTTCTTCTGAAAGTGTGCTTATATCAAATTCAACTATGACATATGGCATATAACCATTTTTATATTCCATCTGACACAAATCTACTGATTTTATTCCAAATGTACTATCATTATAATTCATGCCGTCATATGGTATACTTTTTACATTTTTTTCTACTCCGCTTTCTCTTTCAGTTACGACAGTTCCATCCGTTTCTGTTGTCTCTATTTCTTCTTCCTCATATCCGTTTCCGCATCCGGTTAACACTACCGTAGCTATTGTCAAAATTACTATCCCCCACTTTTTCATGAACTCCCTCCCATTTGTAATATGTTATACAAACCATACCACAAACGAAAGAGAGTTGCAATTAAAATATAGGAACTGGATTTCTCTGCGTTCTATTTGCTTCCTGTCTCCATTTTTTTACTGTCCCTTGATACGCTTTATCTGAATCAAGAACCGCCGTAATATCTGCTTTTTCAAGTTTTGATACAATGACGTCTCCCAGTTTATCGTAATCAATAGCGCTTGACATTGCTATCTGCATTTCTTTTCCTATTGTACTTTCAATGCTTCCCGAACTGTATTTTATAGAAGCATTTACATTGTCCGTTATACTCCTGTTGTACTTATATGCCACCTCTGGTGCAGCCTTTAATCCTGTTATTCTAAAACTATTTTTGATTCCGTCAGACCACTCTTTTATCTCTTTAAAACTGCTCTTAGCACCATCAGAAATACCATTGTTAAAGCCCTCCACTGTATATCCTGCAAATTCGTTGAATATTCTCGATGGAGAATGTATTCCCATTAAATTTGTGAACCAAGAACTGATATTGGATACCCAACTGGAAATAACTCCGTACGTGGTGTTCTGGTTTCCGGAAACTCCGCCATTGAATCCCTCTACAGTATATTTACCATAGTCAGAAAATACTGTGGATGGTGAATGTATTCCCATATTGGTTGTAAATGGCTGTTTAATGTTGTTCTCAAGATATGTGAGCATGGCATCATTTGTTGTGTTCGAATTTTCTGAAATACCATTATTATATCCATCTATCGTATTTTTCGCCCATCCTCTTCCCATATCAGAAAGCATGGCATCTTTCAAACTTCCTTTTTGTGTAATTGCTCCTGCTACTGTATCTACTGCGCTTTGCGATTGAGCAACACCACCATCCGCAAGTCCTTTGACAATTACCTTTCCGCCTTCTACTGCTACATTGTAACCTCTATCATTGTACCAAGTTGTTATTTCATTTTCTAATTCAGTTGTCATTGTTGGTATTGCTTCTTTTGTTCCTGCTACTCCTCCAATACCGAATTGCACCATTCCTTTTTCCCCAAGGTTATACATATCTTGGTCTGTCGTTCCATAGGAATCAATGATTGTTTGATATAGTTCTACTGCTTCTTTTCCGATTACCTGCTTACCATTGACAAATATTCCGCCAAGATCATCTATTGCTTTTGATGCGTTCAATGCAATTTGTCCAAAGTTAATCTTATCTACGGCATCAGACAATCTATTGTATTTTTGCGTATGCTGTTCAAGCATATCATTTGCAGCATTGTAAGATGTTGTAGCTTTTTCAACCTCATCTCTAAGCGTCTTTTGTGTTTCTGTTATTTTGGTCTGTTCATCTTCTAAGAAAACCATTTTCTTTACAAGTTCATCATGTGCATCACCTGCATTTTTAGCTTCTATACCATTTTCTTTTAAAGCATCTGTATTTCGCTTCCACCAATCATTCCAGTCCTCTGTTGCACCTATATCAGAAATTATTTTATTGAGTTTATCTAACTCTGTTTTATTTTTTTTGTAGTTCTGTTCTGATACTTCCAACTCAACATTGGCTTCCGCAAGTGCCTTACTGTACTGCTCTACAACATCTTTATATCCTGCAACTCTATAATATTCTTTCTGTGCTTCTATAGTCTTTAATAGTTCTTCCTTTTGTGCTGTATATTTTCCAGTAGTCATATCAATCTGATTTGCTAATTCTGGACAAATATCAATAAGCTGTTGTGCTCTCGTTTTTAATGTTTCTTGATCTGCTGCTGTTAAGCTCGTCTTGTCTGCAAGTTCGAAATATGAATCTGCAAGCTGTTGAAGCTGATCTGCACTTGCTTCGGATTTAGATGTTAAATCCTTTGTAGTGTCAGCTAAATCTCTTAGATTTTGTGCAGCATCTTCCATTTTCTGGTTATTTGATCCTATTTCTTCCTCAAACTCCAAAAACTGATCTGCAATCTCTTTTTGCCAACTTTTATGGAAATTATATACAGCTAACCCTATTGCTGCGATCGCCGCTGCTATTGCTAAATAAGGATGCGCAACGACAGTAGCTGCAAAATTCAAAAGAGTATCTTTTATTGCCAAAATCTTTGTCTTAATATTGTCTAATGCTGATAACGTAATGGTTGATATTTTTATTGCTGCAATTACTCCAAGAATGGTTGCTTCTATTGGTGCAGCAGAAAATATACCAGACCATGTGCTTAGCCCAGCATTTATAGCTTTCCAAATTACCTGCGCAATTTTTCCACATATGCCAAGCCAATCTATATCAGACAGGAACTCTCCGATTTTCTTTCCAATCCTATACCAATTCACTCCATCAATAGCAGAAATCATTGCATCAAGCAAACCTTTCGCCCATGTATTCAATGTTCTTGCCAAAAGAGTAAACTTGAAAGTTTTGAAAAATTTATTAATCCCTGCTGCAATAGAATTTCCAAAATTCTTCCAGTTAAATCTCGTTCCAAAAGAATTTAAAAACTCCAATGCAGTATTCAATGCCCCTGCAATCGTTTTTCCGACATTCCCGAACAGTCTCGGATTAATAAGACCATTAAGAAAGTCTGCTAAACCTTTGCCGAAGTTTTTTGCCTTGGAATAAATCTTATCCCAGTTGATAGACTCCATTGCTTTTGATAAGGCATCACTGATGTATTTTCCAAGTTGTTTCAGATTTTTAATATCACTTTCGTAATTCTTGAAAATGGTATCAGTCTTGACGAGTTTGCCGCCACTGGCACCACCGGATGCGCCGCCGCCGGAACCGCCCGAACCTTTTTTGCCAGAACCATCATTTGTGGTAATCAGTTTCAATTCATCAAACTGACGGACACCCTTATTCATCTTGTCAATGTTCTTTGCCGCCTGTCCTGTGCTGTCCGCAACATCATCTGCGCTCTCTGCCGCATCTGAAAAGTTATCTGCAAGCCCTGCACCGGAATCCTCATATTTCCATCCGAAGATTGCGCCTAAAGCGTTTGTAACCTTTGTAACAAAGCTGATAACAACCAGTAAAACGGAATTGAGTGCTTTTACGAATGGTTTAAAAGCATTGATTAATGCTCCACCAATAACACTGCCAAGCTGTTCAAACGACTGTTTTAAAATTCTGATCTGGTTCGCCCACGAATCAGCAGTACGCGCAAAGTCTCCCTGTGCTGTCTGCGTATTGGCAAGGACGTACTGATACCGGAGCATTGTCTTTTCAGCCTGTGACATAGACGCAATATCAGAATCTAATCCCTGTTTCATCGCCCACTCTTTAAGGGTTGCCTGTGTAAGATCAAGACCGTAATCTCTTAATGGGCGTGTCTGTCCGGTAAATATTGCAGCTAAATCCTGCGACACAACATCCTGATCTACGTCATACAAAGAAGCCATATCAGCAGTTAATTTTGTTAAATTCAAAGACACATCAGCCATGGAATCAGACAAACCAATATAGCCATCTGTCTGTTTGTTCAAGAACTCATTGGCTTTCTTTATCAAACTGCTGTCAATTCCCATGGCTGTTCCCATTGCTTGGAATCGGCTTGCCGTCTGTTTCAATGTCAGTTCTGACATACCAAACTGACGTATAGAGTCCTGTGCAAACTCATTGACTTTTTTTGACATGTCACCAAAAGTAACATCAACAACGTTCTGAACCTCTGTTAACGCGGATGATATGTCGATTGCATTTTTTATTCCTCTGATCGCTCCGTACAGACCAAGATAAATCCCCATAGAGGACAAAATCTGTCTTGTGAATGACTTGAGTCCGATCAATGCTTTCCCTGTGGATGTCTTAAATCCAAGGAAAGAACCGGAAAGACTACTGATGCTGGTATTTAATCCGGAAATTGCACCGCCAGACCTGTTGGAAAGATTGCCAAGTGCCTGCGTCATCTGAATGATATTCGAAGATACATTTGGTGCTTTTGAAAGCGTCTCAAACAGGTATTTGAGATTGTCAGCAAGTAAAGGTATATTAGTTACCGCACGACCGCTTGCAACGCTTCCAAGCCTTGATATGGACGTTACAAGATTGCTCATATTGGTCATATCAAAATTCAATGCACCTATCTTGTTCATCTGGCGTACAAAGTTTTGTAACTGCGCAGATAAAGCCGGCAGATTCTTTGTCGCCTGTGTAGATGCCTTGCCACCAATTTTCGACAGTGCCGACACCATGCTTGTGAGTCCGCTTGTATCAACAGCCTTAACACTTGCTATTCCAGATGCAAGATCTCTCACAGCAGAAGATATTCCGTGGATAGAATTTGCATCAATACCAGAAAATTTATTGAGTGCCCGCACCATTGATGTGATTTCCGAAGATTTACCACCTTTGAACCCGATAGCTGCATCGGAAATGCTTCTGATTCCGCTTGCAATATTTGAAAGTTTTGCAGTGTCAAACGATATACTGTTCCGCAATGTCTGCATACTGCTTGCAAGGCTTTCTATTGATTTACTTGCATTTGCGGCATCCGCTTTTATTTTTATTTGTAATTCATCAATATCTGCCATATCTGCACCAACTTCCTATAATTGTTCTAGGTTAGTGACTATCTTTCTCTCTGATAGCCAGTAAAAAGACGGTAAGATTTGACCCTTACCGCCCTTAATAAGTTTATTTAATTATTGTTTCCGGCAACCCTTTTCGTTCTGCGGCTACCATATACATTTCTTCTGTTAAAATTGCTTTTCTTATATCCTTGTCCGTGATTTCTTTTCCGGCGATACCCTGCTGTTCCATGACAGGTCTGTCAATGTATTTTGATTTTGCTTTTTTACCAGACAAACAGTGTTCTACAGCAACTGCCACCGCCGATACCCCATAAGAGCCAAACCACAGCCACATTTCGTTGTCTTGTTGCCTTCTTTCAAGGCTGTAAGCATCTGCATATGGCTGTAAGTCGGCAGGGCACGACATATCTATGTCATGTACAGTAAATCCGTATCCCTTGGTTACCAAAAGCCAAAATGGGCGGATTTCTGTACAATATCTTTCCCATGTAATTTCTTCCGGTTCTCCTGTCTTTACTTCCGTTTCGTTACTTTCTTGCGCTCCTGATTGAGCATCTTGGATAAAAAACCGTTTGCAAGCATCTCCGTCAGCAATGATTCATACAGCATATTTCCATCTGCATCTTCCTGATCAAAGTAATCATCCAGCATAGAAAACACTTTTTTCATCTGCTTTTCTTTCTGTTCCTCATTGTTCGGATCATATCCAAACTCTTTTTCATGGAACTTCTGCACGCCGACAAGAATCAATTCCGGCAGAAGCATAAGAACTGCATTAACGCTTTCGACTCCGTCCTCTATCTGATCTAACTGTACAATTTTGGCAATGATCCCACTCTTTAGAGTAGCTTCATACCCAAATTTGATATTCAGTTCCTTTTCTCCAAGTTTAATCTTTGTCATATACTTTCCCTTTCTCCCTCTCAATAGGGAAAGGGCAGTCCTAAGACCGCCCAGTTCTACAATGTTGATAATTATTCGGCTGTTTCATCTTTTGGGTCAACCGCAACAGCCTTTGATTTTTTAAGCGACTGACCTACGATTTTTTTGTTACAGTGAATGTTTTATCCTTTTCATTGCAAACGATGGTAAAATCATCCGTTACCCACTTTGGTGCTGTATTCTGAACGACTGTTGCTGTCATTTCAAGGATTTCATCAACTCCACCTACATCATTAACAGTAGGCGTAATCTGCCCGATGTAACAAGACTTTGCAACGCCGCCTAATCCGTCAGTGCCATAAAGCTGCATAATATCGCACTTCTTACCTTCAACTTTCAGAAGCCGGTCAAAATCTTCCTTGGTAAGATTTCCCGTAAACTCCTTAGAATCTGTGGTTTTGATACCCATTTCAAATGTTTGTGTATCATCTTCCAGTGTTGTGCTCTCTACAGTATTTGGTGCAGATGTTGGCGATGGGATTGATTTTGCGGCAAGCATCAGCTTATATGTACCAGTAAAGTCTGTTGCTCCCTCTCCGTCCGTATGCTCTTTATAAATCACACGAGCTAAATAACTTGTTGAAGCCATTTTAACCTCTCTTTCTACCGCATAACTTTGCGCGGTTAGCGGATGCCTCACGTATTGACATCCGGTGTAAAAAAATAAGAGCCTTTCGGCTCCAAGTTTCGTTTATCTAAAGGGTTCGATTTCGACCCCTTTATTCATAATTCATCTTCACTACCAAAGAGTCTTTGGTATCTTCCTACCCAACGCGAAATATTTGGGTCTGCAGCATTTGTAACCGGCGCCGGTCCGCCGCGACACTGAAATCCGTAGGATAACATAATTTCTTTTGCCTTTAGACTCATGGCATTGCATATTCCATCTGCCGCTGATCCAGTGGCATAGGCAGATATAACGATAAGTGGATGCTGACTCCCCTCATTCCCGGATAACTCATAATCGCCGCCGGCATTGTCTCCCAAGGCAACGTCCAGATAAGGGAACTGTGTGTTTTTAGGTGTAACATATCGCCCGACTGTACACTTCGGATATGCCTTTTTCATCTTGGTACTGAATACCGTGTAAAACTCATTCCAGTCAAATCCAGTCATTATGCCTCCGATCTTATCCGGTAGCCGTCGCTTCTGCTACATCTCTTTTAGCCGCATGGCGCGTGGGTGCAACGAATTTTCCCACCTCGGATAACTTAGCTTTTAAATACTTCCTTTGCAATCTTCAAGACCTTGTTTCTCAATTCTTTTCCGGCAAAATACATAGGCATTTTGGGAGAAGTACCACTTGAATAGTGCCATTCGCCTTGCAGATCCATGTACCACCAACCCGGCTTATTTCCATGCGTGCCGTATGTTCCGGTTCCTACGCCCGGAATGTTTGCCGGATTCTGTGCCGGAAGTCCAGCACCAAATTCTAACATGAGCGCCGGAGAAATCTCTTTTGACTGCACACCGTCTTGGTTCTGCCATTTACTCACAATCTTCTGTGAATCTTCCATAATGAGTATTGCTTTGCATCCGGCGGTCTCCGGTGTTATTTCAGAGGACAAACGGATATACCCGCCGAAGCCACTTTCACCTATGTATGACCGCGCTATCGGCATCCCTGCCTTGCATAATTCAAAGCACAACTGTTCACATTTTTTGTCAAGACTGTTTTGATACTCTCGCAGCTCTTTGATTACCCGGTCGATTTCTGATACGGATAAACCGAATGAAATAGTCTTACTCATTCAGTAACCCCGCCCGTTTTGCCAATTCAGCGGCTTTTCTTATCCCATCCGAAATGTTCTTCAATGCTTCGGCTGCACCTGCATTTACGAAAGAGCCTGTTTGCAATGGTGGAATACTTGGAATCGGGGTATCAATAATCCCTAACTCCGAATACACCTTAAAAATCTTTGGAGACTGGATTGCGAACCAATCAACCATTTCCTCATTCTTCGCCCACGCACCGTCAAACCGGTTTGAACTATCGGATAATCCGCTCTCATTCAAAAATGCGTGCATGATTTCATGACGCAGGACTCTCTTTCGGTATGCTTCTTGCGCCTTTTCGTCCATGCCGGTGAAATACTTTTCTTCCGACATGTTAGCAACAACAATCAGCTTTTCCTCTTCTCCGCAATAACCGGAAAGTTTGTTATCTTCCAAATAGCTGTCCTCTGATACTTTGCGGGTTTCAATCGTGTATTCAGTTCCAAGAATATTGATTTTTCTGTTTTCCATATTTCACGCTCCATACATCATAAGTCTGTTTCCGAAATGAGCATCATTTAATGCCTTTTCAAGTTCATCTTTGTACGCAAATGGACTTAATGGGCTATCAATCCGTTCTCGCAGAACTGGAGCCATAGCACTTACAGATGCCGTAGCTGTAACTTCTGCCATTGCCCTTTGCGGTAACTCTACCAATGCGCACATTTCCATTTTCTTATGGTCGCACGAATCAACTTTCGGGCAAGCCTTACACTTTTCCGCTAATTTTGACAATATCATACATCAACCCTCCGGCAATTCCTTAATCGCAATCACGATTCCATTCAGACTTTTTGCTGGTGGTGCGGCAACCTCATAATTAGCACTATCGCCATTTACAGAACCGTCCTCATTGTACTCGGCTTCGCGACCAATCCATAGCCTTGTCAGCTTTGTTATTGGGCAATCCATATCGCAAGTAGATATAGTCCGGGAATAGTCAACGCTACTTCCGAACACATCAGCCTGCACATCGCCCTTACCTGCGGAAATGTTGGCGTAAAAAAGAACCGGGTCATTATAACCTGGTTCTGTTCCTATCTCGACGGCGATTTTCTCTCCGTCAATCTCTATGTACTTGATATTGCCATCCTCGTCACGCTCGTATACCTTTTTTTCGGCATCGTAGGTGGCGTAATAGAATGGTTGTTTGTTCTTTTTTAATGAACGCATGCTTTTCACCTATATAATATTATGATAAAATGTAGTTATTACAAATGAGGAGGTATGTTTTTATGTCAATAAACCATAATAATGCTTCAAGTGGTAATGTAAGAGGTTCTGGTACAAGACACCCTGGTGATGCAAAACCTTTTAGTAATGGAGCCCGTGCCCCAAAACAACCAAGACAGCCAAGACCACCTAAGAGATAGGAGCTTATTGCTCCTGTCCATATTTTTCATTGTATTTGTCTGCTTTATAGAACTTTATTAGCAAGTCATGCATGGCATCATAATACTCATACAAAGCCTGTACAAACACTCTTTTCTCTGGTTTTTTCTTTTCATCATCTTCGAAAATCTGCTTTATCAAGTCAGTATCAATAAGTAAAAATTCTCTTCTTTCTTGATTAGGTTGCGAATAAACCATTACCAATCCAGCCGTTATCAACGTGCCACCTTTTTCAATACGTATAACTAAATCATTTGTATTTATATACTTATCTGTTTCAAAAACATTGCTCCATACATCGGAAAATTTCAGTTCGTTTGGTCTTTTTTTACATTTATTGATTATGTTCGTAATATTTCTAAATATCCACTGCCCTAATGTATACCAAAAGAGTAATACCCCTATGCTCGTTGCAATGTTAACCAAAAAATACTTAGTCATAAATTTGATATAATCAAACCCTGTTGTTTTACAAAACTCTGCAATTTCACTTTCTGGTAATAAACTATATTTAGCAAATTCCGACATTTCATTATGCATTAATCCAATGTTGCACATAAATACAGCAAAACAAAATATTATACATTCCGCTAATTCTATGGACTTATCCGGCTTTGCCACTGGCACATGCCGTATATGTGCATTATAAATAATGTTTAATGCTGCTGGCAATGTAAACAAAATCAAAAAATAAATATTTTCAGAAAAAAACATCTTTCGTACCCCCTGCCGCCATTATATGACAAAAGGAGAATTGCTACAAGAAGTTATTCGTCTATAATATAAATGTTTATATACTTGATATTTTTTACAAATATACCATTTCCTAAATAGATATTATCATAGCAAACCGGTATTTATTCTTTTTAATGAATATGTACCTCATATAATACCAAATGCTACCAATATATATACACACCACAAAGAAATCATACTTACCGGTATTACAATGTCAATCTTTCTTCTAGTTTCTCGCCAATTACCAAACGGTCTTTCTCTGCTTATTTCTTTTGAAAGATATTCATTTACCTTTTGTCTTATTTTTTTGTTCTTACAATAAATTAATTCTGTTAAAGGCTTTCCATTTTCTTTTTCTACAAAATCCCCATTAACATCAAATCTATCACCAAGACAATACTTATGAAAATCTACAAGTAAAAACCGATAATATATCACTGGTAACCATACATATACAATCTGAAAAACGGCAATTGCTGCTATCAATACTGTTGCAATTTTACTTTTATCAATAATAATTGCTCCAACAGCAAGCATTATTGACTGTGAAGACAAAAAATTACTCCTATATGCTTGTAAATTTGCTTCATAAGTAGACCAACTATTATCACCCATATTTTTATATTCCTCCATTCATATTATACAATGAATAAGAGATTTTTTCAACTTTTTAGCGCACCGCCCACCACCGCTTAACGTGCACCGCCCTGCGGCTTTCGCCACGCACAATCTTCTTTACCACTTAACCCTGCGGTCGGGAGATAGAAGCTGGATCACCTAAACCTTTCTTTTTAAATACAGTTTGCAAATCCTACCACTCCTTTATAAGCCATAAGATACTCACTATAAGTTCTCGAAGTTCCATTCTCCGAATGACTCAACTGATTTTCTGCACCATTCTTCGATTCAATCTCAATCGCCGCCATTGCAATCTTGGCTTTGTTTTTCTCCAAGTCCGCAAGAATCTCATCTTCATCCCATGAACCCGGATAATTTCTAAGCGTTTCAAACGATTCGATGGCAAGGCTCACTGTCAGACCGGAAACACTGATTTCTGTGTCATATTCAGTTATCATCGACTTAATATCTTCTCTGAATTGTTCCATGGGAGTGAGTGTTACCTCATCATCCTTTGGTTTTTCTTCAATATCAGCCATCCTGCCACCTCATTTCATTTACAGACCAAGCTTTTCAATAATCTGTTCTTTCAACATCTTTCCAGTAGATTCCTCTGTTACTTCTAACCCTAAAGAAGTTGCAACTTCTTTAAGATCTGCTGTACTCATTCTGGCAATCTCCGATCTGGAATACTGCGTTTTATTCTCCTGCTGTTCCGGCTCACAAGTCGGGTTAGATGGGGCACTGTTTTCAGCACCCTCACCTTCAATTTTCCAACCTTCGCTATTCCGAAAAGCATCGATCTGGTTCTTATCTTTCAGATCAAAAACCACATTTCCTTTTCTGACTCTCATGGGTAATCCCTCCATTACGCTGTTGCCTTATGAACAAAGATTGCATCTGCTTTCTTATCCAGGACAAATGCATCGTAACGTACTCTCGCTTCAACAAGCGCACCGGAAATACCAGGCGCATTGTCATTGATCTTGAACTCCTGTAATTTGACCGGCGAAGGGCAAGCAATTGGGTTTGTGATGATGAAATCAACCTTTGTCGGTAAATAAGATGATGGAACCATGATAGTCGGTACTCCATCAATCATGCCGACAAATCCGTTAATTGCAATCTGCGTTGCCATGTCACCAGATTTTGTAAAGTTTGGATCAAGTTTGATCTTATTAAAGTAGTTCGAGCTTGCAACAACGATTCTTCCACCGATTGGTGCCTTATCGTCGTTCAGAATTTCCTGTGCCTTAAGGAACTCCTCATATGCATTTTCTTTCGTCACATCCAGCTCTGCGATATGGCTTTTGCTGGTATATGTTCCAGATGTTGGTGCACCTGCAACGATCTTGGATAATCTGTATGTATCCATAGCCGGAATAACAAGATTGTCGATGTTTTCTGCTAATGTAGCAGCGGCTTCCATTGTTCCATTTGTATCCTGCTCTGTAGCGGCATCAATGGTGTAAGTAAATGCCTTGTCCTGTGAAATCGTCATTTCTTGTACCTTGTTCCCAAGTTCATCCGGTGTTCCATAACGATTGCTTCCGCTCTTTACATAATCATTTAATGTTGCCAGATCACGGCTGAAAACTTTTACGGTTTCAACACCAATCCAGTCAAAGTTGTTATTCACGATCCCAGTTGTTAACGATCCCAGTCTAAATCTTTCATCAACAACCGGAGCATATTTTTCAGCTAAATTAATTGCCATAGTTTATTTCCCTCCATAAAAATTATTTTTTATAATTGCCTACAGAATTGAATCCCTTTAAAAACGGATCTTCATCTGCTCCTGTGTCTGCGCCGGTATTGATCTCCGGTCTGTTTTTGTACCACTCTGCTTCCTTTGCTTTTAAAATTGCATCCTGAGCCTGCGACTGCACAAGAAACAGTGTGTCTGTATCGCCATCAAACTGCGCTTCTGCAGCTTTCTGGGCTAATTCCTGTGAGTAACCAAGGGTCAAGAAATTCTTTTCGAACTTTGAAACGGCGCTTTCTCTGCGAAGTCGGTTAAGCTCTGCATCCTTTTCCGCTTCCTTATCAGCCTTTTCCTGTGCCAGCTTTTCAGCATCACTCAAAGTGGCGTTATACTTCTTTTTCCAGTTAGAAGCGTCCGTAGCTGCATCTTCCTGTGCCTTTTTCAACTTTGCATTCTCAATACGCATCTGCTGCAACTGCTCTTCAAGACTTGGCTGTGGATCACCATTTTTCGGTTCGTCTTTTGGCTCGTCCTTTGGCGGCTCTGCTGCTGGCGGCTTAGGATCATCCTTTGGTGGCTCTACTGCCGGTTCTGCAAAATGCTGCAAATTCATTTTCAAAAGTTCTTTCTTTTCCATCTTTGTTACCTCTTCTTTCTTTGCGATTGATTACCCTCGTTTCCCTACGAGTTGGTTATTTTGCGTGATTATAGACATTCCCTTGTCTTGTGCGATATTAACGTCTTTCCCTAGACGGATATAAAAACACTCACATTTCTATGAGTGCTGATTAACTGGATTTTACAAGTCCTTAATGGGACTATTTTTAACTTGATCTGAAGAATCTTGCATGATTCTTTTAACATCTGGGTTAATTTTCTCTTTCAATGCCTTATCCGCATCCTGTTGCTGACGCGGATCATCGTTTTTATTTTTTCCCGGCTGACTTCCACTGGATTTCTTACTTTCAAGTAACACTTTCTGATATTCAAGCATCTTTGGTACGGAATCCTCGACAGCTTCGGCGAGGTTCGGAAAAAAGTCGATTGCTTCCATTGCCACACGCGGATGCACGAAATTCTGAACCATCGTTGCGAGTGAATTTATTTTTGTTGCCATATCGTAGCTTTTTTGCCGGATTGGTCGAATTTCAATGTCACTGTTTTTTAAATCCAACAACGGGCTGTCCGTCTCTGTGCCCGGAGATTTCTTAATTGCAATCAATGCAAGGCGGTTTCTTTCCTTGAAACCACGCTTAATGATTGCCGCCTGTTTGCACGCAACGGCTTCTGTTGCAGTCCAGCCAGAAGAAAGACTTGTTGCTCCTGTTGTAGAACCACCGCTTTGCTCTGTCTGCTTTGGTGTGAACGTTCTTTCAAGGATTCCATTGTGCTTCGCTTGAATATTAGCAAGTACTCCATCATAGTTATAGTCAAGGACAAGTCCCTTGATATTTGGCTGTTTACCCTGTCCATTTGTTTTGGTTAAAATCCATTGACCACCCTGTGGTCCTTTTACTTTTCCGTCATCGTCTTTATCAAGTTCAATATCGTTTCCCCACCAGTTTGCCTGTGTGGTCTGCGCTACATCATTGCACAAATCGGATTCTAAAATATTCAAAGCATTTAATTCATCAAGCTGACGTTCAAATACTCCTGTACGGTCTGTAGCACGCTCAAATTCAACGATATTCACGCGCCCAAATGGATTGATTGGAATTTCCAATTCATTCAGTTTCATACCATCTTTTTTCTTGGTACCATTGACAATTTCCACCATATCGCGGATTTCATAAATTGCATCATCGGTCACGCAAGTAAAAATTCTTGAACCATTTTCGTCCTCTGAATACGAAACTCCCATCATCGGACGCTCATAAGCATCTGACGAATAGACAACAAATGAATACAGCGGATTCAGCGTTACAAGGTCAAATACCGCATCTTCATCATCCGGTTTTCTCTTTATGTCGATAAGCTGACAACAAGTGCCGCATACTTCCAGATAGTAGGCAAGCAACTGATCTTTGCTTTCCATGTCCTCGGCATCGTACATTTCATTCAAAAGTGTGATTGCTGAATCGTTATCTGTTGGGTTGCTGCCTTTTGGGTGTTTATCCGACTTCTGAACGAAAGCCATATGATTTCCCCAAAAATAACCAAGCCAAAATTCCGTGATCTGGTGCGCAAGGTTAGAAATTGACTTAATATCAATGTCTTTCCGAACTTTCTTCTCACGCATAAGCGGCTGATCGCCCTTTTCGAAATTGATGAGGTATCTGATCTGCGTGCGGTTCTGCTCATGCTTAATCATGGCGCGTGAAAGAACATCAATAACATTGTCCGCTGTGATTTTCTTTACATCTGTATAAATTTTGATTCTTCCGCGATATTCAATGTTTCTTTCCTTTTCGCTCACAATCTCACCTCAAATCTCTGCATAGAAAAAAGCCGCTGGATTTCTCCAACGACTTATCATAGACACTTTTTCACGATACCATTGTAGCATTTTCACAATGTGAATTGTGTGAAACTTGTTTTTCAAAGAATCTATCTAGTTTTTTTGAAATGGTACTTCTATCATACCCAAGAATATCAGCAATTTTAGAATCGCTGATGCGCTCAATATACTTATATTCAAGAATTTGTCGCATTTCCAAATCGTCAACGGATTCTATTGCTATGTCAATATCTAATTGGAAATTTTCATATTTCTCTTTCGCCGCTGAAAGTGCTATTACGAGATTTTGAACTTTTTTATGCCGTTCTTCTGTTGATTTTACATCCGGAGCACCTACAACAAAATGACATTCCGCATATGGAAATCTATTCATAGAACCTTTTACAACGCCATGAGAACCTTGAATTGGATGTGTGGCATAGTATTCAAGTTTTCTATTAATCCTACTAATTTCCTGCTCAATTTGCATATATTTATTTAAATTTTCTCTATTTAATACCATGCGCCATGCCACCTTTTCAGACTTGATTCAAACAATTTGAACTCTTGCAGTAAATCTGAATCAAGTTTTGAATCTCTAAAACATCCTCTTTCATTCCTCTCCGAAACAATATAAGGAAGTGCATCTCTTAAATTCCATGTATACTTAGGAACCATTTTTGCATCAATATGAACAATTTCCCACGATTCTCCAAGTTCTCTCATGATTGCCCTGTCTCTCAAAAATGCAGTATTATCGTCAGTATGATATAGTTCCCCATCAATTTCCAAAGCAATCTTTATTTCCAGCAGATAAAAATCAACTTTCTTCCCCGCAATTTCTTTTTGTGTTTCATATTCAAGTTCTATTCTCTGCATTTGTATGGCAACTGCTATTTCCGGCATGCTTGAAAATTTATCAACACAATCCATAATTCTTTGCTTTACAACTTCTGAATATCGCGATATATTAACAATCTTTTTCCCCGTTCTATTTTTTCCTGTTCGCTTTTGCAATAGCTTCTCTGCATTTTCAACAGATTTTATTTTCTTGATTAGTTTTATTTTTTCTGAACATGTTTTGCAAAGATAACCTTCTAAATCCGCTGATTTCCCGCAAAATACGCAAATTTCCTTTGAGACCATATGTAATCACTCCTTTAACCTGTTGGACTGTCGATAATTTCTGCTTTTGCAGACGCGCCATATTTCATAACGCACAGTTGCGCCATCGAATCCGGTGCATCGTCATGTTTCACTTTGCCCTCTTTTTTATATCCCCATATATTCTGCAAAAACTTTTGATACGGCTTTGACCTGTGTCCGCTATCCAGAAAATACATTTCCCTTATTTCCGGTGCCCTGTCGAGTATTCTATTCCTCTTGCTGACATTGTTCGGTGCCGGTTCTCCATATGAATTAAGTCGATAACCCACTTCTTTCAGTTCTGTTTCTATATCTTCCCTGTATGATGCCGTGGTCTTTGTTTCCTCAAAACGTGCCGCCTGCACCTTATGTTTCAAGATCATATCTTTAATAAGTGGTTGCGTAACCTTTTTATCTCCATTATCAAACACAGCGTCCATGATGTAATAAACATCTTCATACTGATAACATACCGGTCCGGAAACATAATCACCGCCACCAAACGCTTCATCAATCGCCATAAAGATTCTGTCCGGCTCTCTTTTTGGGAGATCGCACTCCGGATTGAATGTAAGGGTTTGTCCGCTTGTAAACAATGCGCCTTGTCTTTCTATTGGCTGCTGCTGATCCTGTGCATACCATGAAGCCATATCGTCGTTTTCCTCGAACGACGCGCGCATCATTTTGTAATCTTCCGTGGAATAACCAACATTGTACGGATAATCAAAGTTTGATTCGTCGTTCTCATCTAATGCAGGAATGGAAATAATACGATATCTCCGGTTCCTATATTCCGGTCTGTTTTCAAGCAAGTTACGTCTGCGTCCCTGGCAATCTCCCAACGCCCATCTTGTACCCATGTTGATAAGTTTGGCTTTTCTTTTCAGACGCTTCATAAAACTGTTATCAAATTTCGCCCATACCGTTTCCTGCCTGTCAACACTGACGGCTTCATCTGGTCCGCTGAACAAATCGTCCGCTATTCCAAGTCCGTTACAATCACATGAACCATTCAGTGTTCCATAAATAGAACGGCACGTAAATGTCGGATAAGATTTTTGCCGAACCAAGTCTATCGTCAGATCATCTCCACTTTGTTTTTTGATGATATTGTCCGGAAAAATCTCATGATAGGTATATGTCGGGTCGTCAATCATCTCTAATATACCGATATAGAACGCCTTTGTAATCTTGTCAGAATATGCCGTATAGAGGTTTGAAAGTTCCGTATTACGACTTCCCCACCACAGGAAAGCAAACTTTACAATCATGGTTTTTCCTACACGCGATGGCATATTGATAAAAAGCTCGTCCAGCTTATCATCTGCCAAGTCTTGAATGGCAATAGCCACCTGCCGTAGCGGATTTATACGAGGTTTATAAAATCTTTCTTCCGGTGGTCTGTTCTTTTCCATGTAGAACATGAACGATTCGAAGTAATATGGTGCTTCTGTTTTCATCGTTTTCCAGTACAAATCGTCCATCTGCAACACTTCAATGCTGTTTTGAATCGCCCAAGTGCAACATTCTTTGATGTACGAAGTGACTTTCAACGCCCATTCCGCATCATTTTCCTTTTCAAATGCCGTTTTCGCCACATCCAATAGGTCAAATAACGTCCGGTATTCAATCCCATGCTGTTTTATGTAATTTTTAATATCATCAGCGGTTGACCGCGTTTGTTCTGAAACCAAAAAGAGAACCTCCTTTCCTCAAATTTTGGAAATAGGCTCTCTCTGCATATGTGCCGTTTGGCACTCTGCAACTGGTGCTCTGAAAATATTTAATTCAGTTCTGTTATTCTATATCTCACTGTGCCGTCATCGTAGTTTTTTGTTTCAAGCGTACCGTCAGCACATTCTCCGACTTTATCTGCATATTTAAAGTATGTATCGCTTCCATCTATGACATAATCAGCATTATCATATTCAACTGTAATTTCATACACTGCCGGATATGAAATCAGCTCCATTGTCTTTCCATCAGACACTGGGATCATATACGCTCCCCTGTAATATTCATCTACAATTTTTACTTCCACCGTAGAATACTGCGTATCAATGCACTTCGCACAGCCGGATGCAGAAAGCATCGTAAATATCAGTGCAAAAATTACGCTGATTTTACTTTTCACGCTCGTTTCACCCCAATTCTATTTATTTTCCCGCATTTCGGGCATTTGATTTCAGCCTGTCCGTTGAATTTTCCTAAAAGGCGGTTACAAAAAATGCAACGTTCATCTTTTAATCTTTCAACCGGTTCCTGCATATATCTTACGGACGGGTTGCGTCTGATTTCTTCAATTACTTTGCTCATGCTCATTTTTCAATACTCCTATCAAATCATGCATTTGAATCAGTAGTTTTTAAATATTCAACGAACAGTGGCCAAGCCTGTTCGCATGTTAAATCGCCAACAGGATTTTGAACATAGTATTCTTGGAAATATTCCCGGGCCTTTTCTTTTTCATCTTCGGAATATGAATCCCATTTAGAAACTCCAGATTTCTTTTTGAAAAATTCGCACTCATGTTCACTGTCAGCAAATCCAGCACCAGGAATCCATTTTTCCGGATGGTTGCACATTTCAGCCATCCCTACAACTTCGTTTCTATCAAATCCAAGGTAAGCACAATCATAACACGTCATTCTTCCACCAACTTTCTGCCGCACATGGGACAAAATTCACACACACTCAGCACCTTACACTAATGTTGCTACGAACAAAATTCCATACCATAACGTTGCGTTGTTTTTTATATCTCCACTTAAAAATTTCCATCCAGAGTAAATCATCAATACAAGTTTTGTAATAATGGATATTAAATCCAGTATCTGAAAAACAATATGCATATTAACACCTCATTTTTGCGTAAAAAAATACCAACCATCGAATATTGACGGTTGGTAGGTATGCTATTTATGAAATTCAGCTAACAAAAATCGGCAAATGAATATTTTTTCCAATATTCCACATATCTATTAACTTGGGCTTTTAATTCATTCATTTCTGAATCATCAAAGTGAAATTTCAATAGCTCTTTTTGTGGTTCGGAGCAAAATCCGTGTTCATCCCTTACACACTCTGCTTTAAAAATCAGCTTGTGGAATATTTTCCATGCTTCATTTTGCGTGAGTTCCTCTTTTATGCTGTCCTCAAATTCTTTGTACCTACTCCCTAAAGTCACGCTACGCATATCGCATTCAGAACAAACATATGAGCCAAATGCATAATACTTTCCACCGATAAAATAAATAAATGGGTATTGCTTAAAAAGTTTTTCGATGTAGTCCATTGTAATTCCCCCCAATCTTTTGTGATAGGGAAATTATACCACTTCAACCGCCAATATTCAATTTTCAATGTTCAAATAGTTGCCGTGGGAGTTGAACCCACCCGACCCAAACAAGGCTCGACTGCTTTTGAATCTGCAAATTCTACTCACAGAAGTGTTTTTCGTTAACCGATAATGAGCAACTACTATCCATATATCTCCCATCGACCGGAACTATTGCAGTAGTACCCGATTAAGTGGAGATAAGGATAAACGGCTCTATTGGGAATCGAACCCAAATCTTCCGAGAGACAGTCGGATGTAATGACCTTTATACCATAGAGCCATGTGCGGTTGCTGATTGAATCAGCGTTATTTTTAATTCAACAGGGCAGTGACCGCTTGCTCCTGTCTATCCGGTAATGAACCGGACACATGGGGAAGAGAGGAATTGAACCTCCAATGTTTACCACTTAGGAACTGATTTACAGTCAGCCGCAACACCGCCAATCGTTGCCGCTTCCCCATAACCGCCATCAGACGGTTAGCAATAATGTTTTTCGTGCCATGCGTTGCACTATCCTGTTTTGTTTTAACGATGATTCAGCAGGAATACCCATCGTTGTTACTTAACGAAGTCTCGATGCTTCCATTTCGAGGTCTTAATGCCTCTGCGCCACAATATAATTACCCGTGGCATAGTACAGTCAAAACATAGACCGCCTGCAAACAGACAGCATAATTTGACCGAGTAGGTGGGTGAGGATTTGCACCTCACATAATCGGATTCTGAAAAGGTGTTGTTGCTAATTTCGGACGATCTCCCGCTTATCACTTGGCAACACTCTTACCGATCAGCTTCTTTGCTTGCATTTCGTTCTGCCACCACCTAACTTCTTAAGGGGAATTACATTTTCACAGCTCGGACACCGTGGGATAGATGCCCGAACCGTGATTGGCTGCTATATGGATTGCACGTCTGCAAATTACGGAACGGATGCCGTTCAACACCATATAGGCTTACATCAAATGCCGCTATCTGCGGCGACCACCACCGGACGGTCTCGCACCGCCCTTAACAGAATCGTCCTAGTGGCGAAAGGAGATGTCATGAAAAAACACCAAGAAGAATATCTTTTACGGAATGAATCGTTAAATCCATTCATCCAGTGGAGCGGCAGGAATCGAACCTGCGACCGATTGAATGCTCTACCAACTGAGCTACGTTCCACTATGGCATATTTGAATGCCGAAATGTAGGATTTTTATCTTATTTTATATTTGCTCACAGACATCAGCATTGAATCGCACGCCGAGTTATTCTGATTCAAGCTGTTTTTTGCCTGTGAGCTTAAGTTATACCGGATGCTCCGATTTCTCGCTCTGGTGCTCGGCGTCGCTATCCAGATTGAGTAAATCTCCGGTGCTGTCCGGTTCCTTTGATTTTGTTATATGTATTCTTTCGACCACGCTCAAAATTGGCGGCAGAAAGTAAATACCAAAAATTGGACTGTATAAAAGCATTTTCTATCTCCACATCAAAAATATATTCAGCATCAATAGTACGATGGTTACTCCTAAACTGCTTGCCATTTCCCTGTCTTTCGATGTTCTGCCATATACAAATAATATCAAGATTAGTAATACATCCAATGTTGACACAATCGCTTTAATGATCTCCATCATTTACTCTCCCATTCATCACATTCGTGGTCGTATTCCACGAAATCAGCTACGTATTCGCTTTCATCGTTCACGCATACATAGCCCTGCATTTTGTCGTATGAACTATATTTACAAGTGCCACAGCACTGTTTGCATTCTGACATTACACATCATCCTCCGCTCTGTGGTTCGCTCTTTCAACGTCAAACCCTTCCGGATAACGCGCCTTAAGCTTGTCTACGTTCATCTGCATAATCTCATCAAGGCTCCAACCGAAGGATTCACAAAGCATTGCCATGTACCAGCAAATGTCTCCTGCTTCTTTCTTGGCATGTTCAACATCAAGCGGCTTCTCGTGGAAAATCCACTTTTTAATCATGTCGTTGAACTCTCCAACCTCGCCGGATAATCCAAGGCAAGAATTGAAAATACCACCAATGTCAAGATGTCGTTCATCTTCTGCAATCAAATTTTTCTGTAACAGATATTCCATGTCGCATGTCAACATATTTCCAAGCAATCTATCTGTTGCCTTATGGTCATTTGTACGCATAGCTAATTCCTGGTATTCATTTCCGGTCATGTATTTTTCTCCTCTTTCTCAATTCCAATCAAACGATTCAACATAAGTTCTGCTGCTTCTTTGAAATCGTCATATCCAATATCAAGCTGATCTCCGGCAGTTTCTCTGCTATTCCAGAAATCATCATCTAATGCGCTTAGCATACTTGTCAAAAATGTGCCGCGTAAATATCTGTTTGAAATCAATTCATTTCGCAAGACAACTACTGCCTGTTGGACTGTTTGTGGTGTGAATCGAAATCTAATGTCTCCAGACATATCAATATCTGGCATTCCCAATGTCTCAAATGTAAACTGTGGAAATTCATCTACCGCAACACGAAAATCTACGCTTTTCACATTGTTGATTTTCTTGCCATCTATGTAGCATTCAGTTCCCATCCAACTTTCGTTTGAATTTACAACTCTGACCCTTGAACGCCCCATACATATACACCGCCTTTTTGTTTTTGAAAATTTTTGAAAATCGTTATCGAATGTAACTCTTTGAATTTTTATCTGATGTGAAAATTGAATTTAGAAAATGCCATTGATGTAAAATATACCACTTAGCATTTTATTGTTTATCGTTACTGGCGGGTCTGATAAAGCCTTATCATGCTTGAAACACTTTGCAGTACGTTCATTGCAGATAACACATTTGAGATTGTTATTATCTCTGTATTGCTTAAGGATTGCTTGAAATTCTTCGTCCGTAGATGATCTCATCAAAGCATATCCGTTTTGCATTTCTTCAAGTTTAGCAATCATAGGTTTGTCTACTCCATTCTCAATTAAACCATCCAAAGTAAATGAATAACCAACCATAAAGGTTGCAGTCTATATCTTTTCCACCATAATGTCTATCGTGCTTAGGAAGTAACCATGGTTGTTTTAAACTAAATTGCAATACGTATACACGTCTCTTAGTTATAAAGCCTAATGTGTCTTTGTATCTTTTAATCTTCATAAAACAGCTCCCTCATATTATTTGCTATATCTTCACTTAGGCAACTATTGATGATAAAGTTCTTCTCTCTGTCACTCAAAGACTTTTTTATCTGCGGAAGTGTATATTCTAACTTTCTGAACGCATTAATACAATTCGTTAATAGAATAATTACAACAATCGGAAATCTTACAAGTTTTCTGTATCTCATACTTTAATACCTCTATGGTGGAGATGGTCTTTTTATTTTAAATTAGCTTGGGGTACTCAGTTACCGCCCCGGGCAAGTTTCCGCCAGACCCCCGCCCACCCTTCCAGAAGGTTCTGTTTGAATGTCTTTGAATCGTCTTTAAATTGTGTCATAATCAAAAACAATTAATACAATTTATATAACTATTCGCAAAACCCTTGTTTCTCATATTGTTGTTTCTACAACATTTACTTCTAAGCCGCATGTTTTAAGGCTTTCACGTGTTTAAATTATTTTCGTATCATCAAAACAATTCCGATATTAAAATACATCAATTCTGCATCAAAAATCTGCATCCGGTGGCTTTAATTGTGCAGTGTTTTCTGACAATTCCGGCACCTTATAGCGTTGCTGAATCTCTTCAATCGATCGCTGTTCTTCTCCGCCCTGGCGGCTTGTTCCTGGCATATTCCAGTTATGCCGCCGGTTCAATGCCGGTAATACTTTCATGGGATTAAGACCGCCGCTTATGAGTTTATCACTTAAAGATTCCTCGTTATTTTTGATCAATTTTTTGTATATCTCGGAACACGACGAGCCAAGCCGACGTTCTCCACTGCCCCATGTATATACCGTATCTGTATTGATTCCAGTTAAGAAACAAAAACCGTTAATACTAATCTCTTTGTCATACTCATAGCATAGACTTATATATATATCACATATATCATTCATCAATCTATCGTTATATGTATCTTTATCTGGTCCTTTTAATGACTCTTTATTATTCTTAAATAAGGCTTTATAAATATATATTAAGGCTGCATTCCATTTACTCTGGGGTTCTTTTGACATATCCAGTATATTTTTTTCAAGAATATACTGGTCGAGATATTCAGATATTTTATTTTCATAAACTTCTACACCTTGTTCTATTTTCAACGTATTATCATTCATGATTTATTTATATCTCCTCTCTCCAGTACTGGAATACTTAAAATAAAAAATGCAACTGATACAATCAGATCATGATGATCTCGACTGTACCGGCTGCATGAATTCCGTTTATTTCGGGACCTCGACGGATGAGCTCCGCCCGTTGCCCGAATGCTTTTTAATTTATTAAAACAATATCATTCTATCATTTTCTTGTCAAGTTATATTTTAAAATTAATTTTTAAGCCTGTATATTATATATATTATTTATATAAATATACCGCCTTATTTATAATATATATTTTTAATATTACAAGAGAGAATATAGTCTTTCTCTAGCTCTAGTGTCTATATCTACGTTGCAAAAATGTTGCAATTTGTTGCATAGGTGTTGCAAGTATGTTGCATTGCAACAAAACTAATACTATTCTATCATCTTTTCTTACCTGTAATTATCTATTTGCTCTGGGGGTTTTGTCCGATCTGGGGAAGTGATAAAAAGAAAAGGCAGCCGGAAAAGCTGCCCCTTGTTTGCATTGATTATATAATTACTATGTGTTACAATTTATTTGATTGAGAGCGGCGGCAAGTCCGCCCTCCCTTTCATTCCCTAAAACCTAATCGTTAGGCTTTTCTTTTTTTGCCATGTTGCGAACCTCATCTATTGCTTTTTGAACTTCGTCCATGTCCTTACATCCTGCAAATTTATCAGCTACGAGATTTAATATAACTTCCATCTGTTTATATGTCATTTCGTTCATTTGTTCTCCTTCCTCCGCTTGCCCGGCTATTGTCTTCCGACAGCTTTATAATAATCTATTATCGTGTATATGTCAATAGTCTATTTTCATGTATTTTAATTATTTTTATATTCCATAATATCGCCCGGCTGACAATTTAGCAGTCTGCATAGATTACATATAACCTCACAAGTTACATTTTCATTTTTTGTCAGCTTTGCCACTGTATTAGAATGGATTCCGTTATTCTTTAGCCACTGCTTATTATATTCCTTTTTTTCTAAGATATTCCACAGCTTGGAAAAGTCAATATATCCGTTTACGCCATAATTCGCCATGCATCACACCTCTTTTCTTTTTATATATGATAATAGATTTTTCATATCATGTCAACGTCTATTTTCATGTATCATATTGCACAACAAACCATTGTTTTATTTCGTCTATTATTGTGTATTTTGTTAATTGCTATTTGGTCTATTATCGTGTATTATAATCTCAACAAGAGAACAGCAGAAACGAAAGAGAGGAAAACAATATGAGCAAATATTTTAAGAACGTAAAAAGCTACAACGAATTAAAGAGCACTTACAAGGAGTTGTTAAAGGCAAACCACCCGGACAACGGCGGCGATCTTGCAAAGATGCAGGAAATCAATGCCGAATATGATGTTATGTTTAAGATCTGGAAAGACCGTGCAGCCAATGACAACTCATTAAATGAGGAAGAAAAAACAGAGACGGCCCAGAGCACGCGCAGCAGTTTTTATACTTCTTTCGGTTGGGAAGGCAGTAACCACGATTGGAGCCGGAGCTTGAAAGAAGTTGCACAGATCGTTAGAACTTATGTAAAAGAGAAATACCCAACTTATAAATTTAGTGTTCGCACTTCTTACGCGTCAATGTGTCAAGAATTGCATGTTGAATTGAAAGAAAGCCCTATAGAAGTTTACAAGTCATTTGAAGAGCTGACCCAGGACGACAAAAGCGAGTTCTTTAGAAAAGCAAACCGTAACGGCTATTGGTCTTTGGATTGTTGGAATGATTCAGAATTTGAAGCCGAATATAACCGCATTACTTCCGAACATGGAAACTTTTTCAAGATCATGAATGAAGTTACTTCCGCAGTTGTAAAAGATGTTGACGATTTTGTAAATTCTTATAATTATGAAGATTGTGACGGTATGATTGATTATTTTCATGTAGATTTTTACTATTTCGGATGTGCCCAAAATAACGGTCAGAATATAAAGATCGTGCCAAAAACGGCACGAATCAAAGCCGCAGCCACTACCCCGGCAACAACAAAAGAAACAGCTGAACCGGACCAGATCGAGACAAGCGGCGAAGCGTTCACAGTTACCGAAAGCGAACACACAAAGACGCATGAGAAAATTTTCCTTGTAAAGTGTTTGCAGACATTAAGCCGCGACGCTTATATAAATCTTAACAAGCAGATGCGCGACATTGGCGGCTACTACTCTAAATTTACACATAGCTTTATTTTTAAAAACGACCCGACCGAAGCGTTAAAGGGGGTAAAAATAGCATGATGAAAGAATGTAAAACAAATTGTTGCAGGTGTCCAGAGCGTGACACCTGCGAAACCATACATGAACGACTTATAAACGAGCTTTTCACAATATACGGACAACCGCAAAAGCGAATGAGCGAAAAAGTTATAAGGATTTACGAGCAACACCCGGAGCGATTACACACGGAAAGGGATATTTTAAACAGCTTCGTCCATGTCCGCGAAGATCTGGAACGGTTGGAAGAAATCATGCTTGAACTAAAAGCGTATCAGATCGAGTTGACCAACCGCTACAACTTTATAAAAACGGCGCCAACGCGGCAAAAAATAAAATTATACCGGGAAAAGCGCTACCAAGAGAAAGTTTTTTACTATATACAATTTTATGATGTTAATTTGACAGACGGACACGAGGAAATGACCCAAAGCATCAAATATACCGGGAAAGAGCGAAAACAAGCCATAGAACACTTTGAACAGCTTAAAAAAGAGAAAAGCAACGCCATTTTTGAAATGGATATAGATAAAAAATCATGGGAGCGATAATCTTCTAGCCGCCGCAGAGAATGCACGCCGGATCACTACCGGCGGCGGTTCTACCCGGAAGGGAATTTTATTTTTTAGGAGGATTCAAAATGATTTATCAGAACGGAGCACAGACAGTTTTTCAAATCAGATACAGGGGAAGTGTTTATAGCGTTGAAGATGGATTTTTCAGAAATGACGGCAAAGGGACAGACTTTGAAACGTTTGACGATGCTTGGGAAGTTTTCAAAACGCTTCCCGAATGGGAACAGAATGCTGCGGAAATAGAGGAATTTTAAGCCGGAATCATCCCGGCTTTTTCCAGTGTCCGGATATATTGCAACTTGACAAGCCGCGCGTTCGATCATATAATGCGTTTAAGAGAACGCGCATAAGCCATTTTAAGGCTTGTACAAGGCTATGCAGTACTTTTATATATACACAGCACGAAACGCCTGTAAATCGTTTTTACGACGTTGCAAGCCTGTAAATGTTTCGTTTATCTTGCCGCGTTGGCATCCGGCAACATCCAAAAAAACCACCAGCAGACATCCGGGGCGCGTCTGGAGACATCACCGGCAGACCGCCAGGGTGTGAAAATTCTGATTTCTGATTTCAAATTCGAGCCATTTTCCAAGAAGAAAAAATTCAAAAGTTGAAAAATGAGATTCCAACTGTGAAAAGACAATATGCACAGTAAAATATTATGCGTCATTTCGCAACTTGTGAAATTTGACTAATTCGTTCTCTTCTCTTTCTCTGGCTCTCGGTCTGTTTCTGTTTTTTCTGCGATTTCGTTGTTCTTGTTCCCATTCGAAAATTCCTCATTCACTTTCTGATTTCGCGATTTGTAATTTACAATCTTTACATCTGTGTTCAATTCATCCGGTATCTTCCCGACGATCAACACTGTATGCGGTTGCAGCCTGTCTGTCATTACTTTGAATCCCTCGCAAAACTCAATCCGAGCTGCCTTTGCCCGCACTCTTCCATTTGTACATACGGCGATTACACCACCTCTGCTATACCCAGTAAAACAAAGATCATAATTATCTTTGTCCGGGATGCCTACGGACGGTATAACACGGATTCCGTTCAGAAACATGTAATGTGCCAGTGCATGGTTTCGATACACGTTATACAGGTTCAATGCAAATGGCATACCACGATCGCCTGTAGCAATACTGAAATCCGGCATACAGACCGAGTGGAAACACTTCAAGTGCTCCAGGTATTTATCCGGGTTATTCCACAGCCTTTGAAACTTTGAATCGTCAATATAAAAGTTTACATTTAATTTCTTATGCCCTTTTATCTTTTGTGAAAAACTTTCTCCAAAATCTATGGAATCCTCCGGCAGATAATCAAGGCTGCATCGGGGAACAACCGGAATCTGATATTTTCCATCAAGCTCTGCACCATAGATCATGTATTCTTTCATAACATCAAAAGATGTATGGCATCCATTGTACAATCACATCACCTCATGCATTTTTATTCTGTAATAGTTTTCAACATTATTATAACTTAAAATTATGGAATTTTAAAGCTGAAATAGCTTATGAATGTTTTAGACAAAAAAATAAACCGGCTCATGGTCGATTTATCGTTTGTTTACCTGCTTTATCTACTTTTCTCTCATTTGTTTTTCAAATCATTCACATGCGTCCCATGCCCATTATCGTCATACATTTCATTTCTTCCATTACAAAAATCCTTAAAATATATAATCCTGTCTTCAAAATCCGGATGTGGGACAATGCCGGTATCCATCACTGCAACCGTAATATTCTGCCCGCTAAGTCCTGATCTGTATGCATAATCTGTGTGAATGATCTTCTTAACCCGATCCATAGCAGCCCCCTTCTATTAAAAAACTTCCATATTATTATATGAAAAAGTATCCTTTCTGCTAAAAAATGATAAGAAAATGTTAATTTTTTCTGAAAATTCAGAAGAATGTTTGACAGCCGGAATGTTTTTTCTTAAAATAAATAATAGTTAATTAGTGAACTATTATGGTTTGCTTTAAAAATAAAAAAAGAAAGTAGTGTGATGCCACCTTGAACAAAAAACTCAAAGAAAAATTTGACGAATCCGTAAACGCGGTTCTCCCGATCACTGTGATCGTACTTCTGCTCTCTATTTTTGTCGTCCCCATGGAAACAGGTACGATTGCCCTCTTCCTAGTCGGTGCATTTATGTTGATCATTGGTATGGCTTTTTTCCAGCTCGGTGCAGAAACTGCCATGACTCCTCTCGGCGAAGGCGTTGGTTCTTCCATTATGAAAACAAGAAAACTTCCTATTTTAATCGGTGTTTGTTTTCTAATGGGTATTATCATTACTCTTGCAGAACCGGATCTTCAGGTTCTCGCAAATCAGGTTCCTTCTATTCCAAACAATACTCTGATCTTTACGGTTGCACTTGGTGTCGGTGTATTTCTGGTAATCGCCGTACTCCGTATTCTTTTCCGGATCAGTCTTCCAGTCCTGTTGTGCATTTTTTATATTGCGCTGTTTCTTCTTTCTTTTTCGGCACCTGCTGATTTTATCGCAGTCGCATTTGATTCCGGCGGTGTGACAACAGGTCCTATGACAGTTCCTTTTATCATGGCGATCGGTGTTGGACTCTCCGCCACCAGAAATGATAAAAATGGTTCAAGCGACAGTTTCGGACTGATCTCTTTTTGCAGCGTCGGTCCGGTTTTGATGGTTCTGCTGCTTGGCATCTTTTATCATCCAACCGGTGCCGCTTACAATGAAACAACAATTCCTGACGTGATCACCATGCAGGATGTAATCCGCGAATTTGTACATATGGTACCGGATTACGCCAAAGAAGTACTTCTGTCCATTCTTCCGGTACTTTTTGTTTTTTTGATTTTCCAGCTTATTTCCAGGCGTTATCACCGCCCGCAGATGATCAAGATGATCATCGGTTTTCTCTACACGATCATCGGTCTGATTCTTTTCTTAACCGGTGTAAATGTCGGATTTGCGCCTGTCGGAAGTCTTCTTGGAAGCAGTCTTGCCGGACAGCCATGGAAATGGATCCTGATTCCGATCGGTGCTCTGATCGGTTATTATATCGTAAAAGCTGAGCCTGCCGTTCAGGTACTGAACCGCCAGGTTGAAGATGTCACAAACGGTTCTATTTCAAGAGACACTATGAATTTAAGTCTGTCGATCGGTGTATCCGCCTCAGTTGCGCTTGCTCTGCTGCGTGTTCTTACCGGTTTAAATATTTACTGGCTTTTAATCCCCGGCTATCTGATCGCACTGATTCTGACACGATTTGTACCCAGAGTATTTGTCGGTATTGCATTTGACTCAGGTGGAGTTGCAAGTGGTCCTATGACTTCCACTTTCCTGCTTCCTCTCGCCATGGGTGCCTGTACTGCAATCGGAGGCAATGTCGTAACAGACGCTTTTGGTGTTGTCGCCATGGTTGCCATGGCACCACTCATTGCAGTTCAGGTTATGGGAGTTTCTTATAATATCAAATTAAAGAAAGCAAGTACCCCTGCCGCTGCACTCATTGGAATTGACGACAATGAGATTCTGGATTTTGAGGAGGAATTTTAACGATGCAGGAACAGAAAAAAAGAGAGGCTTACCGTTGTCTTGTAATTATTACAGATTCCCATATCCGGGAACGATTATGTGAATTTTTAGCAGATTCCCATATACCGGTCTACTATCAGATGCATGGAATCGGCACAGCCAGCTCGGAATGGCTGGAATTATGTGGTCTTGGAAGCATCCAGAAAAGTATTACACTCTGTTTTATTCCAAATGAGCGCAAGAAAATTCTGCTTGCTGAGATGAATCAGGCATTAAGTCTTCATAAAAAAGGAACCGGTATTGCCGTAAGTATTCCAATGAACGGCATGCAGGGTTTTCTCTATAAACTTTTAAATGAACATACAGCAGAATCAGACAGAGACGATGTTGAAAAGGAAGTGAAAAAAATGAGCGAAACAATTACACATGCCATGATACTTGTAACGATCAATCAGGGATACAGTGATGCTGTCATGAATACCGCACGCGCTGCCGGTGCAACCGGAGGCACAATTCTAAAAGGTCTGCGCTGCAGCCCCGGAAAATCAGCCGTCATTTTCGGTATCACGATCCAGGAAGAACAGGAAATTGTCGCAATCGTTGTTCCAAAAGATAAAAAAACCGAGATCATGCAGGCAATCAGTTCTGCTCATGGCATGGACTCTCCTGCACACGGCGTCGCTTTTTCCCTGCCGGTGGATGGAATTATGGGATTATAATGTCAATGATACATTCCGTCATGGTTATCTGCTATTCAATCGCCGGTATTTGAATATAGTTGAAAAAAGAACTGCGTGTTTTCAGATCAACACGCAGTTCTTTTTTCAGGTCTGTATACCAAAATATACAGACCATTTGCAATTTTCAAATTGTCTATCTTTTCTTATGCCTCTGCCGGAACATCCTTCATAGAGAAACTGATGCGTCCCATCTTATCTTTTCCAAGGCATACAACTTTAACCTTATCTCCTAATGTCAGGACATCTTCTACACGGTTGATACGCTCTTTGGAAATTTTGGAAATATGAACCATTCCCTCTTTACCCGGCGCAAACTCAATGAATGCACCAAACTCTTTGATGCTTACAACCGTACCGGTAAAAATCTGTCCCTCAGCAAAGTCAGTTGTGATGATCTTGATCATCTCGATTGCTTTATTCATCATCTCAGCATCTGTACCGCATACAGAAACTGCACCGTCATCCGTGATATCGATCTTAACACCAGTGCGGTCGATGATCTCGTTGATCGTCTTGCCTCTCTGTCCGACTACATCACCAATCTTGTCCGGATTGATCTGAATCTGAACGATCTTCGGTGCATACGCACTTACTTCTTTTCTCGGCTCTTCGATTGCTTTTGACATAACCTCATCCATGATGTAGATTCTTGCCTCTCTTGCACGGCTGATCGCTTCCTCAACGATCGGTCTTGTAAGACCATGAATCTTGATATCCATCTGGATCGCAGTGATACCTTTGTGCGTACCGGTTACTTTAAAGTCCATATCCCCGAAGAAATCTTCAAGTCCCTGGATATCAGTAAGAACAAGATAATCATCATCTGTATCACCGGTAACAAGACCACAGGAAATACCTGCAACCATTGCTTTAAGCGGAACGCCTGCTGCCATTAATGACATACAGGATGCACAGGTAGAAGCCATGGAAGTAGATCCGTTTGACTCAAATGTCTCGGATACAGCACGAATTGCATACGGGAACTCTTCCTCAGAAGGAAGTACAGCCATAAGTGCTTTCTCTGCTAATGCACCATGACCGATCTCACGACGTCCCGGTCCACGTGAAACCTTTGTCTCACCTACAGAATATGCAGGGAAGTTATACTGATGGATATATCTCTTTGTTGTAATATTCTCATCTAATCCGTCAATCTTCTGTACTTCAGAAAGTGGAGCTAATGTAACAACATCACAGATCTGTGTCTGTCCACGGGTAAACATTGCAGAACCATGAACTCTTGGAATCAGGTCAACCTCTGCTGCAAGTGGACGGATCTGATTGATTGCACGGCCATCCGGACGTTTATGATCTTTTAAGATCATCTTACGGACAGTCTTCTTCTGATACTGGTAAACAGCCTCACCGAGCACTGCTAACCATTCTTCGTTATCTGCAAATGCCTCAGCAAGTTTATCTGTAATCTCACGGATATTCTCTTCACGTTTCTGCTTTTCATCGGTAAATACAGCTTCTTCCATCTGCTCCGGTGTTACGATTTCTTTCATTGCAGCAAACATTTCTTCCGGAATTGCACAGCTTGTGTACTCATGTTTTGGCTTGCCTACTTCTTCTACGATATGATTGATAAACGCAATGATCGTCTGGTTTACATCATGACATTTATAGATTGCCTCGATCATTTTCTTTTCCGGGATCTCATTCGCACCGGCCTCGATCATGATGACTTTCTCTGATGTAGATGCAACCGTAAGCTGTAAATCACCGGTATCCCATACTTTCTGGGACGGATTGATGATAAACTCGCCATCTACCATACCCATCTGTGTCATAGCACAAGGACCTGCAAATGGGATGTCAGAAATGGTAACTGCAAGTGCAGAACCGATCATTGCTACAACTTCCGGACGGCACTCTGTGTCAACAGACATAACCATGTTGTTGATGGTAACGTCATTACGGTAATCTTTCGGGAACAGCGGACGCATTGGACGGTCAATAACACGAGAAGTCAGGATCGCATTCTCAGATGCTTTTCCCTCTCTCTTATTGAAGCCTCCAGGGATCTTTCCAACTGCATACATCTTCTCCTCATACTCAACACTGAGCGGGAAGAAATCAACGCCATCTCTCGGCTTGTCCGATGCGGTAGCTGTAGATAAGACAGTTGTCTCGCCGTATTTTAATAATGCAGCACCATTTGCCTGGGCACACACTCTGCCGATATCAACAGTCAATGTTCTGCCGGCAAGTTCCATTGAAAAACTTTTATACATTCGTTTTCTCCTTTTCTCTGTGGAGACAGAAGCACCGAAACTACTGAAAAATACACGACTTTTCATACATTTTTCAGTGGTCTCGGAAATATACTTCTGCCTGTAATCCGTCTTTGGAAAGAATCTTTTTGGGGACCCTTTCTTATTTAACTGAAAATCGAGTGGAGTATATCTCCACTCGATAAAACCGCATGGAACAGATTCCATACGGTATCCATACAAGCCAGCCTCCATGCGGAAGCGGCTCTGTATGGAGAAGATCTTATTTTCTAAGACCTAAACGCTCAATTAAGGAACGATATCTTTCGATATCAACTTTCTTTAAGTATGCCAGTAAACCACGTCTCTGACCAACCATCTTTAAAAGACCACGTCTTGAATGATAGTCGTTTTTGTTCTCAGCAAGATGAGCATTCAATTCCTCGATACGTGCTGTTAAGATAGCGATCTGTACTTCCGGTGAACCTGTATCTCCCGGTGTTCTGCCATACTCTGCGATAATTGCCTGTTTCTTTTCCTTTGCGATCATTTTATGATCCTCCTTTTCTTATTAAACGCCCATTCCGGCTGTGCCGAGATATGATACTCAGTAAAAGGTCGGAGTGTCCATCTACCGAATATGGGCTAAACTCATACTTCGTTATTATAACATGGGTTCATCCTGTTGTAAATGCCTAAATTTAATTATTGATCACACGCACTACTTTAACCGGCGTTCTGTAATATGCTCCGGAAATCTTGATACCGGACTTTGGAGAACTTGCATGTACCACACGACCTCCGCCAATATAAATAGCCACATGATTGATACTGCTGCCATTGCCATAGAAGAAAAGATCTCCCGGCTGTGCGTCCGACGCAGCAATCTTTGTTCCACAGTTTGCCTGTGCCTTAGAAGAATGCGGAAGTGAAATACCATAATTAGCAAATACACTTAATACAAATCCGGAGCAGTCTGCCCCTCTTGTAAGACTTGTTCCTCCCCAGACATATGGGTTTCCAACAAACTGTGTAGCATAGGAAACAAGTGATACGCGCACATCCGATACACCCTGTCCATAACGAACTTCTGTCATGGTCTGTGCTTTCGGCAGTTCCGTTGCTATACTGACATAATCAGATGAAACATATCCCTCATCACTGTCAACATTGATCTTTACCCAGCCGTCAAGAACTTCAAGTACCTCAAGTTCTTCTCCTTCCGACATCATGGTGATAACATGACTGTCTGTATTTGCCTCATCACGGACATAAAGTGTTGTCGTTGTCACGGTCGCAACAGTCTGCTTTACCTCCTGTGCTTTTGCAATCGCAGCTTCCCCGGTCAGAAGATATTCTGATTTTACATATCCTTTTACTTTTCCTGACTCGATCTGCGTCCACTCACCGTCTGTTCCAATAATTTCACATCCTGCATTATTTGGCAGTTTGCCAACAATCTCTGCCTCTGTTCCAGGTACTTCACGGACATTGATATTACCGTCCGCCTGTGCAATGCCAAGGTTCGTATAGCCAAATTCGCCTGCTGCTTCTGCAAGTGCTTTTTCTTTATCCTCTTCCTGCGTCTCTTCCTCCTGACCGGATGCGGTCACATCACGGTCTGACTCCGAAACACTGACCATATCTGCAGCTGTAACAGAAAGATAATCTGACATTGCATCCGTAACACCAGAAGTCACCTTTGCATCCGTCATTGCATAATTTCCAATCTGTCCGCCCAATGTGGAAGAAACTCCGGCAGATACCTCATTTTCCTGTAAAGATGTGCTTTCTGCCATCACTGCACGTCCATCTTTTGAACCTGACTTTTCATCAATATAAGCTACTGAAAATATAAGAGAACCAGCTGCAAGGAGTCCGGCTGCCTTAACCCATTTTGCTTTCATATCCGTACCTTTCCAAATATTCCAAAATACCTTATTTATTCAATACTGCTCAAGTATAGCAGTCATTTTTTACAATGTCAACATATTTATGTAATATTTTCGTAATATTTAGGTTTCATTTTTCCCAAACCATGCCCTTGCATATGCAATGTTATTCTGCATTTCCTCTTTCAGAGCCTCAATGGATGGAAATTTCCGTTCCTCACGTACTCTGGTCAGGAACTCTACCGTTACAACTTTTCCATAAAGATCTCCTGCAAAATCCAGAAGATGGGTTTCAACTCCGATCGGATTTTTTCCTTCAATCGTCGGTTTTACACCAACATTCGTAACACCACGGTAACACCTGTCAGCGAGCCGTACTTCAGTCACGTATACACCGCTCTCCGGAAGAAGTTTTTCTTCCGGCGGGATCTGATTGATCGTCGGGATTCCAAGTTTAGTGCTGCCTAAATGTCTCCCATGAAGGATCTCTCCTGTCACAAAATAGTGGTATCCCAGCAGGTGATTCGCTTTCTCGATATTGCCTTTTGCAATCTCTTCCCGGACAAATGTACTGCTGATATCTCTCTTATCTTCCTGCATCTTGTCAATGACAAGCACCTCATAACCATACTTGTCCGACAGATCTTTCAGCATGTGATAATCGCCTCTGCGGTTGTGTCCAAAATGAAAATCTGAACCAACCACAAAACATTTCACATGGAGCTGGTGTACAATCTTTGCTATAAAATCTTCCGGTTCCATGCACATGATTTCTTTTGTAAACGGACACTCAACCAGATAATCAATCCCAATCTGTTCAAAGATATGCATTTTTTCTTCATTAGTCGTCAAAACTTTCGCTTCAACCTGTTCCACACTTTTCCGCGGTGGAATATTAAAGGTAAATATGACCGCAGCAAGTCCATCTTCTTTCTTAGCAGCAAGATGTTCCATCAGAAGTTCATGTCCTCTGTGTATTCCATCAAATTTTCCAAGCGAAAGTACCGTTGGTTCTTCTATATAAAATTCGGTTGTATTTTTCAGATATTTCATGCTTCCATAAACAGTTTTACCGGTTTATAATCCCCCTGTATATCTGAGTACTCATAAATTCCGATAAAACGCCCTTCCTCATCATAAATACGGATCGGCTGCTGTTCCCATTTACTCTGATAGGAAACAAACATGTCTTTTTTTATCCGGTTTCCGTTATATAACAGTTTGTTCCATTCTCTGCAGATCACCGCTTTTTTATACTGTAAAAATACGGAATCAACCGTATAAATAAAGTCAAACATCCCTGCTTCCCACTGCTCCGGTGCTGTCTGTCCTACTGCTTTTTTGACACGCTCCTCAATCTCTGAGAGCCGCAATGCATCCTGTACACAAAACTCAGATACTTTTGTCCGCAAAAGTGATTCCATACATGCTCCGCAGGAAAGTTTTTCACCGATATCCTGACATAACGTTCTGATATAAGTTCCTTTCGAACAGCGCACACGCATGCAGACTCTCGGCAGTTCCATTTTGATGATCTCTATCGAATAAATCTGAACCGGTCTCGCCTGACGTTCCACAGTTACACCGCTTCTTGCCAGATCACACAGCTTCTTGCCGTTTACTTTTAATGCAGAATACATTGGAGGCACCTGCATGTAGTCTCCCGCAAAAGAAAGAACCGCTTCTTTTACCTGTTCTTCACTTACTTCTACCGGATGTTCCTCTAAAACAGTTCCGGTGACGTCCTGCGTATCTGTCACTTTTCCAAGCAGCATCACAGCAACGTATTCTTTATTTTTATCCGTCAAAAGGTCGCAGACTTTTGTTGCCTTACCAAGACACACAGGAAGCACTCCCTCCGCATCCGGATCGAGTGTCCCTGTGTGTCCGATTTTCCTTGTTTTTAAAATGCCTCTTAATTTTGCGACCACATCAAAGGATGTATATCCTTTTTCTTTGTATACATTGATAATTCCGTTAATCATAAATTTCCCCAAAATCAATCTGTGATCTGTTCTTTAATATCTGCAATGATTTCATTCAGCCGTACATCCGGATCTCCTGTCACAGAAAAACCGGCTGCCCTGACATGCCCGCCACCACCGTATTTTGCAGCGATCTTTGCAACATCCACATAACTTGCAGACCGGGTGCTGACTTTATAATTTTCCCCATCTGTCTGGTATAAAAATACTGCCACTTCCACATCTTTTGTCACGCGGAGCTGACTGACAATTCCGTCTAAATGTTTCGGCAATACGTCATATTCTTTCATTTCTTCCGCAGTAATGATGCTCGAAATGCATTTTCCATCCAGATGCAGCTTACTTTTGACTAACGCAAGTCCCATAATACGGTTCTGCTCATAAGTCTTCGTAAAAAATGTCTGATCCACGATCTTCGGGAAATCTATTCCCAGTCCCATCAGAACACCTGCTGCTTCCATCGTTTTTGCCGATGTGCAGGAGTACTGGAACACACCGGTATCATGAATGATCCCGGTATAAATGCACTCTGCGATTTCCTTATTCAGCCGTTCTCTCGGAATCAGTTCAAATACAAGCTCTGATGTAGAACTTGCCTGCGGGAAAATATAATTTTCATCTGCAAAGCTCTGATTGCTGATATGATGATCGATACATGCTGTTTTTTTCGCATGTTCAAAATATTTTGCCGCATCCCCAAGTCTTCCGAGATCACCACAGTCCTGTGCGATAAACAGGTCATAACTTATATCCGCAGTACAGTCGCTTATGATCTTATCTGAATTTTTCATAAACTTGAAAATATTGGGAATCGGCTGCAGATACAGGCTGACTTCTATCTGTGGATAATAGGTTGTGATATAATTATAAGTTGCAAGGCAGGAACCGACACAGTCTCCATCCGGTCTTACATGGCCTGCAATGGCAACTGTTTTCACTCCCTGGAAAAGTTCATCAAGACTTTTCATTTTCTCCTCCATCCCCAAATACACATGATCTGTGCATCTTAATCATTGTTTGTATCTGTTTCTTCCTCGTTATCATCTCTGATATCTTTTGTAACCTCGTCGATCATCTTAGACATTTTTACGCCATACTCGATTGACTGGTCTAATACAAAACGGATCTCCGGTGTATTGCGCAGATTGACTGTTTTTGCAAGTTTGCTGCGGATAAATCCTTCGGCACTCTTTAATCCTGCCAGCGTTTTTGCCTGGGATTCCTCATCTCCTAAAACGCTGATATATGCTTTGCATGTCTTTAAATCCGGTGCAACTTCCACTGCAACAACACTTGTCAGCGGATTGATCCGCGGGTCTTTGATCTCCCCGCGGATAATATTGGAAAGTTCACGCTGCACTTCACCATTGATCCTGGTATTTTTAATACTGTTTTTTCTCATATCAATCCTCTTTTAGCGCGGTACCTCAACCATTGTATACGCTTCTACGATATCTAATTCCTGGAAATCTCCAAAGCCTTCAAATACAAGACCGCACTCAAATCCTGCTTTTACTTCTTTCACATCATCTTTAAATCTCTTTAAGGAAGCTAAATCACCCTCAAAGATCTGCTCACCCTCACGGGAGATACGAACTTTACATCCTCTCTGGAACATACCGTCAAGCACATAAGAACCTGCAATATTGCCGACTCCGGAAGCCTTGAAGATCTGACGGATCTCTGCGTGGCCTAAGACTTTCTCCTCGTATACCGGGTCTAACATTCCCTTCATTGCTGCCTCTACATCCTCGATCGCATTGTAGATGACTTTATAGAGACGGATATCTACATTTTCTTTATCTGCAGTAAGTTTTGCAGTCGGATCCGGACGAACGTTAAATCCGATGATGATCGCATTCGATGCAGATGCAAGGCTGACATCAGACTCGTTGATCGCACCAACACCACCATGAATGACTTTTACAACTACTTCTTCGTTCGACAGTTTTACAAGACTCTGTTTTACTGCCTCCACAGAACCCTGTACATCGGCTTTTACGATGATATCGAGTTCTTTGACATTTCCGGACTGGATCTGTGAAAACAGATCGTCTAAGGACATCTTTGCTTTTGTATCTTCGATCAGACGGTTCTTGCCCTCGGAAATATAGGTCTCTGCAAATGCTCTTGCTTCTTTCTCAGTATCCATTGCAACGAATGTCTCGCCTGCTTCCGGAACAGAAGATAAACCTAAAATCTCAACCGGCATGGAAGGACCAGCCTCTTTGACACGTCTTCCCTGATCATCGATCATCGCACGGACTTTACCATAGCAGCTTCCGCATGCTACCGGCTGACCAACTTTTAAAGTACCTTTCTGTACCAGAACAGTTGCAACAGCACCGCGTCCTTTATCAAGCTGTGCTTCGATGACAAGACCTCTTGCATTACGCTTTGGATTTGCTTTTAACTCAAGCACTTCTGCTGTTAAAAGAATCATCTCAAGCAGGTTGTCGATACCCTCTTTTGTATGTGCGGATACCGGACAGAAGATCGTGCTTCCACCCCAGTCTTCCGGAATAAGCTCATATTCGGATAACTCCTGTTTTACACGCTCGATGTTTGCACTTGGTTTATCGATCTTGTTGATTGCAACAATGATCTCAACACCTGCTGCCTTTGCATGGTTGATCGCCTCTACAGTCTGTGGCATAACACCATCATCTGCTGCTACAACTAAGATTGCAATATCAGTAGAATTTGCACCACGCATACGCATTGCGGTAAATGCCTCATGTCCCGGTGTATCTAAGAATGTAATATTCTGTCCATTGATAGATACCACAGACGCACCGATATGCTGTGTGATACCGCCCGCTTCTCTGTCTGTCACACGGGTAGAACGGATTGCATCCAGTAAAGATGTTTTACCATGGTCAACGTGACCCATAACACAGACAACTGGTGGACGTGCTACTAAAGTATCCTCCGGATCATCTTCCTCTTTTAAGAGTTCAGCGATCACATCAACTTTTTCCTCCGGTTCACAGATACAGTTAAACTCTAATGCGATTTCTTCTGCCTGCTCGTAATCTACTTCCTGATTCACAGTAACCATTGTTCCTTTTAAGAACAGCTTCTTTACGATGACAGATGGCTGTACTTTCATCTTATCAGCTAATTCTCTGATCGTAAGTTTCTCTGGAAGAACAAGTGTACGGATCGCATCCTCTTCCGGCTGCTGTTTTGGCTGCTGCTGTGGTTTCTTCTTGCCGCCATTCTTCTCAAGATTGATAAAACGTTCCTGTTTCTTTCCGCCAAGTGCATCATAATCATTACGCTGTCTTGCGTTTTTGTTTCTGTCTTTATCACGCTCTCTCGATTCTTTTCCTCTTAATTCTTCCGGAGCTGCTGCCGCTGCCTCTTTATTGAAACGGTCGATCTCACGGTCAAGTCTGCCACCACCGTTATTTCCGCCACGGAAGCCATTGTTTCTGTTATTATTTCTGTCGCCCTGACCCTGTCCCGGTCTGCCATTGTTCTGGTATGGACGCTGTCCGTCATTTCTTCCGTTTCTGTCACCGTATGGACGCTGTGGTCTGTCACCATTGTTTCTCTGGTTTCTTCCGTCTCCCTGTGGACGGCGCTGACCATTGTTATTACGGTCGCGTCTGTCATTATTATTTCCCTGACGACGATCATTATTCTGCGGACGATATTCCGGATTCTGTGCATATACATTTTCTCTCGGAGTCTGTACCTGTACAGTCTCAACCGGTTTTTTCGTTTCTTCAGCTGCCGGTTTAGCATCTCTCTGTGCCTTTAACTCTGCTGCTTTTGCTGCTGCAAGACGTTCTGCCTCTTCTGCTGCCTTTGCAGCCTCCGGGTTGATCGCACGCTCAAATGCTTTTCTCACATCATAACCGGATGTCGGTCTTGCCTGCGCATTGCCACGGTTCTGGTTCTGTCCCTGCGGACGGCGTTCACCATTACCCGGACGTCTGTCGCCATTGCCCGGACGTCTGTTGTTATTACCACCGCGGTTATTGCCCTGTTTACTGTACTGTGCATTGAATACAGCAGTAATGCTTGATTTTTTCTTCGGACGCTGCTCTGCATTTTCTGCTGATTTTGTCTGTTCATTTGCCTGCTGTTTCTGTACCGGTTTATTTTCCGGTGCAGCTGCCTTATTATCTGCCGGTTTATTTTCCGTTGCATTTTCTTTGTTCTGCGCCTTTTTCTCCGGTGCAGCAGATTTTCCGAACTTCTTTCTCACAATCTCCTGTGCCGGATCATCCACATTGCTTGAAGCTGCTTTTACTGCATATTCTGTCGTATTTAATGTCTCTATAATCTGTTTACTCTCTATTCCTAATTCTTTTGCAAGGTCATATACTCTCATTTTTGCCATTTATCTTAATTCCTCCCACTATTCAGTTGTGATTGTTGTTTCAGTCTCTCTTCTATCGAGTGCGACAGTCCCTCGTTCGTGACTGCAAGCGACGCACGAAATTCTTTTCCAATGAAATGCCCAAGCATTTCTTTATCTGAATATTCATACATTGGCACCTGATAAAACTCTGTCATATTGCGAAACATTTTCTTTGTATTGTCTGACGCATCCTGTGCAACGATGACAAGGTATGCCCTGCCCTCTTTTACCGCCTTTTCCGTAGAAAATTCTCCGCTCGCCACACTGCCGGCCTTTGCGGCAATTCCTAGCATAGATAACACTCTATCTGGTTTCAAGCTGTTCCATCTCCTTTGTCAGCGTTTCATATACATCTTTTGGGATCGGCATTTTAAATGATCGTTCTAACCCTTTATTCTTTATCGCCATTGCAAGACATTCACGGTTCGGACAGATATAAGCACCTCTTCCGTTCTTTCTTCCAGTCGCATCTAAAATGATCTCCGTTTCCCCTTCTTCCGTCGGCGCTGTTTTGATCACACGGATCATATCTCTTTTGGCTTTCATTTCATGACAGCCGACACACTGCCTCATCGGAATCTTTTTATTTGACATTCTTCTTAATACCTCTTATTCTCTGTCCTCTCCGTCAGCTTCAACATTATTTTCTTCTGTTCCGTCAGCCTCATATCTGTCTTCTGCCGGTGCGCTGCTGTCTTCGTAATCCTCATAGGACTCGCCGGACTCATCGTAATACTCATCTTCCTCGTAATCATTCTCATAATCAAGGAAGTCACCGGACTCTCTCGCCTGTGTCTCACTCTTGATGTCGATCTTGAATCCTGTCAGACGTGCTGCAAGTCTTGCATTCTGTCCTTCTTTTCCGATTGCAAGAGAAAGCTGGTAATCCGGTACAACAACTTTCGCTGATTTTTCTTCAGCATCTGCAATAACGGAAATAACTTTTGCCGGGCTTAATGCATTTTCGATCATCATTGCCGGATTCTCATTCCAGGTAATGATATCAATTTTCTCACCGCGAAGCTCACCAACGATTGCATTAACTCTGGCACCGTTCATACCAACACATGCGCCAACCGGATCAACATCCGGATCATTGGACCATACTGCGATCTTTGTTCTGCTTCCTGCTTCACGGGCGATTGCTTTGATCTCAACAATACCCTCGCGGACTTCAGCAACCTCAGATTCAAACAGACGTTTTACAAGTTCCGGATGTGTTCTTGATACTAATACCTTTGGTCCCTTTGAAGTAGCCTTAACTTCCAGAATGTACACTTTGATACGTTCTGTCGGCTGGAACACTTCACCTTTCACCTGTTCATTTTCTGTTAAGATCGCATCAACTCTTCCTAAATTAATGCTGACATTTCTTCCAATGTAGCGCTGTACCACACCGGTCACAACATCTTTTTCCATGCTGTAATACTGATCATATAAAACCTTACGCTCTTCCTCACGGATTTTCTGTAAGATCACATTCTTTGCATTCTGTGTTGCAATACGGCCAAATTCTTTAGACTGCACCTCAATATTGACAACATCGCCGATCTCGTATTTGGAATTGATCATTTTGGCATTGACCAGACTGATCTGCTCTACCGGATCTTCTACATTTTCAACAACTGTTTTTTCCTGAAACACATGGAACTCACAGGTTTCCGGATCAATCGATACCTTTACATTATCAGATGTACCGAAATGATTCTTGCATGCTGTAACAAGAGAATTTTCAATCGCCTCAAGCAATGTATCCTTGCTGATATTCTTCTCCTGTTCCAATATATTTAACGCTTCTAACAACTCATTATTACTCATTTTAAAATCCTCCTTGTTTTGCGGAGCAAAATGCGACTGCCTCTGCAGGAGCAGAGGATTTTCCTCCTTTAGTTTTATTGAATCTTTAAAAATCAAATGCCAGACGGATCAGCGCAATATCACTTTTTTCAAACGTCATTTCCGTCTCATCCTCTGTCTTTATTGTCACGGTATTTTCATCATATGCAGATAAAATACCATAAAATTCCTTTTCACGGTTAATCGCACGGTATGTTCGTATCTCTACTTCTTTTCCCATGCTGCGGACATAATCCTTTTCTTTTTTTAACGGTCTTCCAAGTCCCGGAGAGCTGACCTCAAAAACATAGGAATCTTCAACGAAATCTTCTTTATCTAAAATCTCGTTCATCTCCCGCGCCACTGCCTCACAGTCATTTACGGTAATGCCGCCTTCCTTATCGATATAGGCTCTCAAGTACCAGGTACCGCCTTCCTTTACATACTCCACATCGACCAGCTCAAAATTCATGCGGTCCAAGATCGGAGTAATCAGTTCTTCGGTGCGCGTTTCGTATGTTTCACGTTTTGACATGTGTACACCTTCTTTCTTCCATATTCAGTTTTCCTTTTGCCAGATTCTCTCACTCATCAGAATACATGGCTCCTAAACGTGAATTGAGAGAGGGCTTTCGTCCTCTCTCAATCAAGTCATCGTGTTATCATTTATTACTGTAACACTTTCCTTTCTAAAATGCAAGCCTTTTGCGGGATTTCAATGAAATTTCCTATTACATAAAAAAATTGCCAATACACCATCTGGTATACTGACAACTTCCGGGTTGGGCTGTTTATCTCTTTCGAAATAACAGTGAGTAGCTCGTAGGGGAATCGAACCCCTGTTTCCGCCGTGAGAGGGCGGCGTCTTAACCGCTTGACCAACGGGCCACAAATATTTGATTATCTCTGTTATAAAACAGAATAGCTCGTAGGGGAATCGAACCCCTGTTTCCGCCGTGAGAGGGCGGCGTCTTAACCGCTTGACCAACGAGCCGAACTGATACTTATTATAGCATGCTTTTTTTTATTTGCAAGTCTTTTTTTGAACTTTTTTTATTTTTTTAAAAATATGAACAATTTACACAATTCTGTGTCATATTTTTTCCTGTTTTCATAGCACATTTACACCTTTTCATACATTAAATCCTCTATTACTTCCTTAACTGTCGAAATCCGTTCTATTTTTCCAACATTTGAACCGCAAAATACAAGCCCGTTTTCGATATCTCCATGTACGGCACGGATCAATGCCTGTGTAATGCAGTATGGAATCTGCGCAGGTTTGCAGTTTTTAATACAATGATAACAGCGTTCCACCCGCTGTGCCGTATTTTCTGTTTTCTGGACAAACGCATTATTCAATGCACGTCCCGGCATGCCGACCGGACTTTTGATAATTTTTACGTCCGACTCTTCTGCTGTCACATAAGCATTCTTGTATTCTAAAGACGCATCACATTCTTTTGTTGCAACAAATCTTGTCGCTGCCTGAATGCCATCTGCCCCAAGTTCCTTGATTTGTTTCGCATCGGCTGCATCCCAGATTCCACCTGCCGCAAAAACAGGGATCTGTTTATGGTATTTCTCCTCATACTGTTTCTTTTCTTCCATGATCGCAGTCAGTTCTTCCGCAAAACGGATTTTGGGAATGTCCTCAAGTTGTTCTCTTGAAAATCCCAGATGGCCGCCTGCTTCTGGTCCCTCAGCAACAATAAAATCTGCTGTTCTGCCGTATTTCTTATCCCAGGTTTTTAAGATCAGGGACGCAGCACGCCTTGATGATACAATGGGTGCGATCTTTGCCTTCCCCGCTTCTACCAGTTCCGGCAGGTCTATTGGAAGCCCTGCTCCACAGATCACAGCATCTGCCCCCGCACGCACTGCTTCTTTTACATGTTCTCTGTACTGCTGTAATGCAACCATGACATTCACTGCCACCATTCCTCTTCCAGCAGACAATTCTTTTGCCCTGGCAATATGTTTCCGGATACCGCGCAGATTACATTCTTCTTCATTTCCCACAAAATCAGGTTCTTCAAATCCGATCTGTGCTGTGGAGATCACTCCCATACCTCCCTCCGCCGCAACTGCACCTGCCAGACCGCTTAAACTCACACCAACTCCCATGCCTCCCTGTATCAGCGGCAGGCTCAGATTCCATCCCTCAAAACTGTTCATTGAAAAAATTGGTTTCATAATATCCCTCTCTATTATATATAGTTTTTATTACTATGTATTATAGTAGCATTTAATATATATCATGTCAATGACAACCATATTATTATTTATAAAGAAAAATACCCTGCTCTGCCGCATTGGCATTACAGGGTATTTTCCATCTTCTGTTATATAGTCTGTCTTACAGATTATTCGTCATATCCATTCGGATTATTCTTCTGCCATCTCCAGGAATCTTCACACATTTCCTTGATACCATACTGTGCCTTCCAGCCAAGCTCACGCTCCGCTTTTGAAGGATCACAATAGCATGTTGCGATATCTCCTGCACGTCTTGGTTTGATTGCGTATGGAATCTTTACGCCGGTTGCAGCTTCGAAGTTTTTCACAATATCAAGTACGCTGTAACCATGACCAGTTCCAAGGTTATAGATTGCAAGACCACAGTTCTCATCAATCTTCTTCAATGCCTTTACATGACCAAGTGCAAGATCAACGACATGAATATAATCTCTGACACCAGTTCCATCCGGTGTATCATAATCATTGCCAAATACACCAAGTTCTTTTAATTTTCCAACTGCCACCTGTGTGATATACGGCATCAGATTGTTCGGGATACCATTCGGGTTTTCTCCCATTGTTCCGCTCTTATGGGCACCGATCGGGTTAAAGTAACGAAGTAAAATAACATTCCACTCCGGATCAGCTTTCTGGATATCCATCAGTACCTGCTCTAACATGGATTTTGTCCAGCCATAAGGATTGGTACACTGACCTTTCGGGCAGTTCTCTGTGATCGGGATTTCAGCCGGATCACCATATACCGTTGCTGAAGATGAGAAAATAATGTTCTTGCAGT
>ERZ772805.393-NODE-393-length-52295-cov-13.604939_pt1 | contig 52295 bp, 57 predicted proteins | sample MGYA00511344_ERZ772805 | MGnify/ENA primary metagenome ERZ772805 (study PRJEB29015, sample SAMEA2737730) | human gut metagenome | biome: human gut; feature: human-associated habitat; material: faeces | place: China | collected 2012 ...
GAAATAATAATTCGGTTGCGTTCCTGGAAGACCTTTTGGTTCCGTCACTTCATAGCCTTTAGCCTTGTGTTCCGCATTCAAACCTTCTAGATCAGGAGTACTCAAGGCGACATGAGCATAGCCATCTCCGATGACATATGGACCATGATCATAATTGTAAGTCAATTCCAACTCATAGTCATCTCCAGGCAAGGCCAAATAAACAATCGTGAACTTGTAGTCTGGAAAATCTTTCCGACGTTTTTCTTCAAAACCAAAAGCATCTTGGTAAAAAGCGATTGATTTTTCTAAGTTTTCCACACGAAGGCAAGTGTGCAACATTTTTGAACTCATAGGTTTTCCTCTTTTCTATTTTTTAAAGATTATGAACGATTTTTTTTACGACTTTCCGTCTTAATGGATAATTTCACTTCAAAGATGGTTCCTTTTGGTTTATTATCTTTGACTTGAATGGTCCCTTTAAAGGCTTCTACGATCTGCTTAGCGAGGGATAATCCCAAGCCAAATCCACCTTTTTGACGGGTTCTGGCCTTGTCGACCCGGTAAAAACGATCAAAAATCCGTTTCTTATCCTCATCTCGAATCCCTGGACCATTATCCAGTACTCTCAAAAGAAGATTTTTATCCTTCAACTGGACTTCAAACTGGATCTCGCCATCTTCATCGGTATATTTCAAGGCATTGTCATAGAGAATGGTCATCAATTGCTTGAGGAGCGTTCTATCAGAACAAATGACTTTGTCCACCTGATTGTCTCCTCGGAAGATTTTGCCATTTTCTTCCGCAATGATCTCAAAATTCGAGAAGGTCTGATCGAAAAAGCTTGGTTCGATATCTTCCATCTCCGGCTTCAAGCCGTCATCTCTTCGGGCAATGTTAAGAAGGTTGGTAGTCAAGAGCTTCATATTTCGAACTTCATCCAAGCTGGATGCAATATTCTCACTCGATTCCATAATGGTCGCTTCAGGCTTTCTAAAAAGCGTTTCGAGGCGATTTTGCAGAACTGCTAAAGGCGTCCGCAACTCATGGGAAGCATTTTCCACGAAAGCCTTTTGCTTTTGCATACTCTCAAGAAGGGGCTTGACGCTGAGACGTGCTAAGAAGAGACTAGCGAATAAAGAGATTCCCCAGAAGCAGATCATGATGAGGGCGATTTGGCTTTCGTGCTCTTCACTGGTCTGCTCTAGCTGACTGATATTGGTCATCGCCTCCGGGAACTGCTTATTGTATTCAGTACTGTCTGGATAGGAATACAATGGTTTTGCATCTGTTTCGTGATGTTCTTCATTTTCCTCATCTGGAAGCAGATAATATTCTACTGTAGATTTGCTCTTTGCAATTCCGTCTGCAAATACGGCATCAAACTTCAGCTTTCCATTTGTATTCTTTTCTGTCATCGGGCGAAGCAGGATCGTTGTTTCATCCAGTGACATATCTCGCAGATATGGATCTTCAGCCGGTGACCACTGGATGCTGAGTTTCGGTCCATAAACGGATGCCCTGTTATTCAGTACCTCACACTGCATAGAAGCTCCAAGGTTATTTGCCTCGGCAATGGCTACCAGTGCAAATCCGTTATTCGCATGAGTTCCCTGCACCCAGTCATTGACCAGATCTTTGACGTCATAATTGATATAGCTGTTCCTGCTGGTACTTGCATTCTGTACATCCTGAAACGTAAGATTTACTGGTTTTGTTTTCCATGTGATGGAGGTGTTCCACGACTGATCTACACGATAAAGTCCAAACTGGGATGCACCACCACTGTATGCAGTTTTCTGACTGACTGCAAATGTTGCACTGTCAATTTTGGAATCTTTCGGAATCTGACTAAAATTTGAATTTACTTTGATATAAGTCCGGCAGTTCTGGTGTGCAGTACCAAATCCTGCAAGGTTCCCAGACTTAATACCATCATCAAATCCGACATACGGATAATTGTTGTCACCAATCTGACTGGTAGGACTTCCCTCTTCCACACCGATCATGTTAAAGGAACTCTTCTGAATCTCTACTGGTGTCGGATCGATCCTGACCGGATACTGACGTTCTTCTGCCGAAAGCCAATCCCTATCTGGTTTTACGGTCAGGATTGTTTTTCCATCTTCTTCCCGAAGTTCCAATGTGATCAGGAAACTGATTTCCCCGGCAGCATCTTCCATTGATGGCGTCTCCAGAAGATACTTCGCATCTTTGATTGTCTTCCCTTCCGGATAGATATAGACCTGATTGTCTTTTACTTCTGCCTGATACCCCGGAATCTGCAGCTCGTATTCATAGACTTCCCTGTCTGTTGGCTGCTGAAGTACGATATCTTCCTTAATGCTGGAATCCAGTACTGTATACTGAACATCTGCGCCCTCGTAAACTTCATTATAAAGGATCGCATTGTCTTTAATAACGGAATGTGTATAATCTCCATCTACCGGAATGATCCCGATTCTGGTCTTTCCATTTTCAATCGTTACACCATTCTCTTCTGACATCTGTTCCGGAAGAAGGATAGCATAATCGTTTGCCTTGTTCTGATAAACTTCTGTTTTCTCTTCCTTTTCTTCAGTTGCCACTACACTGCTGGCTTCCTGTGCTTCTTCGGATGCCGGAGTATCTGCTTCTTCTGGTTTTACAAGTGTATTATCAACCAGCTCGGTATCTCCATCCTCATTCTTATAAGTTCCGACATAACCTCCATAAACGGTTGTATACTGCTTGTCCCCTGTCTTATAAGTCTTGGAAATGGCATCATAATCAATCAGTTCACCTTCCGGTTCTTCTGGAATCGGATAGTAATCCTGTGGTTCTTTCAACTCCACTTCTTTTTCCTGCGGATTTTCTTCTGTTTCTTCCGCTGGAGTTGTCTGTTCTTCCTGCGTCTCTGTATCTTCTGATGGCGTCGTTTCATTTTGTACGTCCGCATCAGACTGCTGACTCTTATCTTGTTCTCCAGATGTGGAATCTGTAATCCCTGCTTCCTCTTCCGTCAAAGCCTCTGGTCTGGAGAAATCTGCATTCTTCTGTACATCCTCAATGGCCTCTTTTGCCTGTACAAAAATAGGCTCTGTTCCCTGTAGTGCCATCAGGAGTGCAAGTACTAAGGCTATAGCCGACTTTCGAAATCTCTTCATAGTCTCTTTCTCCCTCTTGTAATCTTTTTCTATAATTCCTTTACAAAATAACCGCTACCCTCCTTTTTTCTGACTTTGGCACTACTATAATCTAAAAAATCACAAAATTTTCATAAATGGTAAAAATGCCCCTTGAGGTGGCAAAAATAGACGAAATCGGTCGAAAAAAATAGTAAGACACCATCGCCTTACTATTTTTCATCTAATTTCATATATAATAATATTTTCACTTGAAAGGATTTCTCCGTATGGCAGATCTCCATCTGACCATGATATTTTTCTACTACGAGTTTCACATTTTGTAATCCTATTCCATGTCCTTCTTTCCTGCTTTTCGTTGTCAGATAAATTCCATTCCGCACTTTTGGTGTATCTTTTATGCTATTCTCAATCTGGATATTCATGATTCCTTTTCCATAATACATCTGAAACGATAATCTCCTTTCATCTGAAGCTGCTGTCCCACGAATAGCATTATCCATAAGATTTCCCACTATTATACTTATATCAAATAATTCTTCCCCTATATGATTCGGTATTTCTACAGAAATCTCCGGATTTTCAATTACTGATTTCGAATCTTCCAAAATATAATTCAGCAGATTATTCATATTACGGTTTTCTGTATATAAATGATGACATAAGGCTGTTCCGGCTATATTCTCCATTTGTTTCAGATACGATAGAATCTCTTCATTTCCTCCCGTTTTTGCCATTGCCCCTATTGTTGTAAGATGGTGCTTGTAATCATGATGTATCTTATTCAGCCTGTCCTGTGATTTCATCATCATCTCCAGTTCTTTTGCATACTGGCTCATCTGAATTTTCATCTCTTCCTGTTTTGCTGTTTCAATATAACTTTTCTGAACCTCATCGTGCAGATAGAAAATAAACACATTGATAAACAGTAAGAATAATACAATCGTAGACCGCACACCTCTTCTGTCTGGCAGCAATATCCTGATACAGACTATAATGCTGATCACCGGGACAGAAAGCATAGCAAGCCAATGACGGTTCTTTATATAATAAACTTCTCTTTACACCTACTTTTCTTTCAATAATGACTTCCAGTAAAAAGAATATAAAATTTCCCATTACAATAGTTCCCGGTCCCATGTGATGATGCACCGGATTTCTTGCTACCGCATACCGTTGAAAGAACACGATTGGAATCCCATCACATAAAATTCCCATAATATATACCATAAGTGTATTCCAGACATGATGTTGCCAGTCTGCCTGATATGCCACTGTTATAATTAACAGAGCTATCAGCTCAAAGATCAGATCTCCGTACATCGTTCCCCACTGCATGCTTCCCCAGCATGAAAGCAGATATGCACAAAAATATGCAAATAGCTTTTGTGTATCCTCATTTTTTGGATACAGGATGGTATTGTAACGGAACACAGTATAAATCCAGAATAATTTACTTGTCAGATAAGTGATCAAATGGATATTCATAATCTTTTCTTCTCCGTTTGTAATAGTCTTTCCCTGACCTTCTTGCGATTTGCTTTACTGATACTGAGACGTGTCTTGTCTTTCATAACCACGTTGTCATATTCGTAATGCTCCACGTGTTCCATATTGATGAGATAGGACTTGTGAATCAGTAAGAAATATTCTTCTGTTACATCCGCTACATCCTTTAATTTTCCTCGATATTCATATTCTTTTTCCGATGTCACGATATGTACTCTTTTTCCCAGACTATAAAAATACAGGATCTTGTCATAAGAAATCTTGTGGATTCCTTTTGTATCCGTATATTCAAATATTTTCTTCCGTTCTTTTAACAGTTCCCGTAATTCACCTATCACCCGGAAAAGTTCTTCCTCTCGGATTGGCTTTACAAGAAAATCAAATGGATGAATACGGAATAATTTCATAGCATATTCCTGATATGTTGAAATATAGGTAATCCGCAGTTCTTTTCCATAATTTTTCTTTCGTATCTCCGTTCCGATATCAATTCCATTCTCATGTTCCAGACAAATATCAAGGAATAACATATCGTAGGATTCTTCTTCCAGCCTGTTAAGAAGCTGCTCCGCAGAATAGTATATTTCTATAGATATCTGACAGTCATTCGCTTTCCCATAATGGAGCAGCTTCTGTTCTAACCAATTACATAGGATGATGTCATCATCACAGATTGCAAGTTCTAGCATATTTTCTTACCCTCAGTCTTTCGTAACACGACAAATGGGGAAAAGAATCCCCTTCAATTCTTTTCCCGAATGGACATCACTAATTTTGTGTCATTTTTCCGATGCAACAGCACCACTTCCTTTGCTGTCTTATTTTGTCCTCTATATAATAAACACTTGAACAAGAAAAAACTGTCGCCATTTTATAATTTATTTATATTTTTTATGTTTTATTTATATTTTATCCAAATATTACAGCGATAACTAATAATGTCACCCCCTGCATTATTCTTTTTATTTTTAGCGTCATTTGATAAAACATCAACGTTTTTGATGGCAAAAAGGGAACCTGCAAAACCAGATTCCCTTTAAAATACATGCTCTTCTCTAAAAGGATGATAAATCCACCATCCTCTGCTTATTTTTAAAAACTTTTTCCTTTTTTACAATACTTATAAATATTAAATGGTTTTTCTTTTTTTTCAAATAAAATCCCTGTTGTTTTAATAATTTTTATAAGTTCATCCGACTCCATATCTGTCGTTTTAAATATAAATATTTTCTTTTCATTTGTTATGAAAAAAAAGAAGTTTTTATATAAGAACATTCTATCAATATTTTTAAATTCATAAATTTGATCTTCATCTATTTTAATTGCGTTTTCATCGATATCCACCGTTTCATATCCTGATCTACCCCAGACAAATTCATGAACATTTTTTTCAAAATTTTTACCAATCATTTGATACCAAATAATCCAAGCCACACAAGCCACACAAGTTCCAATCCCTATTCCAAACATCAAATAACTTTCCGACAGATAACAATTAATCGACAGTAAAAATTCTACAGGTGTAAAAATATAGATAATCATTCTACTTTTCTGTCTTGTTTTAAATAATTGATTAGGAATTATAAACCCAAGCGAAAGCATTCTTTCTAATTCTTCCCTATCCTCATCTGACACAATTGATTTAATATGCATTCTTCTTAATCCCCCTTTTGCCAGAGGTCCTCTTTATAAAATCGAACCTCTGGCCATTGTCTCTTTTATTCTTTTACAATTTACAGCGCTTGAATCAACAAACCAAAAACAGTACCTGCTCCAGCTGAAAATAAAGCAATAATTGACGGAATTGCATTTACAACTAATGCACCCGCAAGAACTAATATTACGGCTCCTGCCAGTATATTACTATGCTCTTTTGTGAATTCTACAACATTAAATTCAAGACCACTATTAGAATTTAATGTCATTGTAAAAATCAAAGCAACCGATATTGTCCACTCTTTTTCCTCTTCTGGCAGCAAATCTGATGTACTAAATACAATGGAAAACTCTACACTATTGGCAAAAACATTATTTATTTCAAAAGCAATATTACCAGATTTAACCGATAAAGCAATTTTTTCTATCGTATTTCCAAAGTTATCTGCTCCCTCTATACCTGTATCTGATAAATTTGATGAAATCTCCATAATTTGATTTTTGCAAGTTTGTGTCAATTCTCCATCATTTCCTATATCCACTTTTATATTATAAATTTTACCAGTTGAACTTTCAAGCGATGTGGATATTTTAGTAGAAATATCAATTGCTCCTTGAGGACTCATCATTGTTCCCAGTGAAATTTCCTTATCATACTCCACACCCACATCCATAATTTTATTCAGATAACCAAGCGGCTCCATTACATTATAGACATATTGATTTCGTGCTATTTTTACCTTTGCCCGAAGATTTTCTTGCGCTATTTCCTCATCTGTTTTTGTCGATACGGCATCGAACTTTTTAAATCCAGTATCTCTCCCTGAATATGCATCTTTATCCAGTGGGAACGAAGGTGATGAAGAAAATGAGTTCAACTCACAAAATTGATCAAATGCCCAGTTCTTCGGCATCGAATATCCCAAATTACAGCTAAATCCAGTTGACATATCTGCCACAAATGATTTACTTGCCAATCCTGCTTCATAAACTTTAGTACATACATATCTTGGTGCATAAATGCCGACTTTATAATTTTTATCATTTGTCGAACTGAAAAAGATCATGTGAATCTGTTCAAAATAAGGTATAATAAATGTATCAATCTGATATGAATAACAATCAAAATCCACTGCAAAGTATATAGTCGTTCCACTTGGTATACCGATTCTCTCGGCTGCTAAAATTGCTGTCTGTGCATCAACACTTCCCTGGGACGGATCCTTAAAATAGTTTAATTCATATCCTCCATCCTGATATATCGGGAATACCGATAATCCTGCATTTTCAATGTTTTTCACTTCTGTTGATGTCAAATATTTCGGTGTATGTTCTTTTCCAACAGAACCTGTCAGATAACGTCCTACATGAGTATACCCTGCATTTTTTATATCTAATGCCTGTTGTTTATTTAATACTGTTGCACAGTCACACGCTTTTGCTGCCCTGTTTGTATCGCCTTTACTCGTAAGCAATGATTTCATAGTAGAAACATTTACTTTTCCTTTTGTTACAAGTCCAATTCCTGTCAGACCATAAAACTCCTGAAATTCTGACACCTTTGACTCTGTAGTCGAATCAAACACGCCATCGAATCTTCCCGGATTATATCCGTTAAAATATAGTCCGTATTGAGCAATCTTATTAAATGGAACATATTTCGTCGAGTTCTGTCCGTTCTGTAATGTACCCGGAAACGCATTTGTTGTTGCATCGCCAAAATTAACTGAATTCAAATCTGTAATTAATTCAGTTGTAACTCCTTCAGCCGCCTGCAATGCACCAACTAAAGACAAAATTGTCTGTCTTGAGGCAATTCCATCACAAGGTCCAACACCAATAACATCTGACCAGTCACTATTTAATTGCTGTTGAATAAGAACAATATTGGAATCCCCACCAGAAACCTTTGTAAACCAGTTTAGGGATAACAATCCAGACCAAACTTTCCAATCAATTTTGCCCGTAACTTCCAGTCCTGCATTTTCCTGCATCTTTTTAACTGCATTTACTCCTGATGTATAATAAATTCCAGTAATTCCTCCAGCAGCATATCCTTTGCAAAACAGAGCACACTGAATCAAGCATACATTAACCTGCGGAGTATCATTCGGATCCATTTTTGTAATAATGGCTAACTTCTTCATGGTATTAATAGTAAGTGGTCCAACCGTTCCTGTAATCGTTGAGATTCCATTCTGAATCTGAAATGCACGAATGATTCCCTGCATCACGGCTGTTCCGGTCTTTCCATCTTCATCCAGTTTTACCCAATCCTTATGTCCACCAAACATCGCATTTAAATATTTTTGTGCTGCTTTTACATTCTGATCACTCATATTCACTACCTCCTAATTCAAGTCAATTATAAAGATTTCTAACTCTTTATATGTCTATCACTAAAAGTTACAATAACAATTTATCAATCAACTGTGACTATTTTGTGACTATTTTCCAAAGGATTCATTAACTCCCTTATAAAATCCTTAACAAATTATGAAAGAAACCATCAATTTATCACCCCATATCCCATTATAGAACTGTAATCTACTGCATAATTTCTCTGCCGTACCTGATCACTGGAATTTCCCTCAATCGTGTAAACTCTTCCACCTTCACACTTTTCTACTATTCCTACATGATCCGATGTTCCATCATGATCCCAGTCAAAAAAGATGATCATTCCAGCTGTCGGAGTTGTTCCGCCACTCTGCCACTTATTCTTTCCCTGAAACCAGGACACTCCATCACTGCACAATGAGAATTTAGGAACATTCCCACTTGCAATCAGACCGCTCTGATCCGCACACCAGCTTACAAAACAGGCACACCATTCTACCCGACTGTCAAATCCGTACCAGCTCCAGAACTTCTGACCGCCACTGTTTCCAAGCTGCCCCATTGCAACCGACACAATCTGCTGATTACCAAACAAACCAGCAAACAGGCTGCCACCGGAATAATACCGCATCACATGGGGAACGTATTGGGGATCTCCGTAACTGCTCCATCCATGCGAAGCTGCCTGTTCCTGTGAAAACTGCAATGCATTGGCTTCTGTATAACCGCCTCTTTGCAATGCCCATCCTATGTAGCCATTTCCATAGTTATATCCCTGCCATGCAAGTTTCAGCTTGTCCAGATCCTGTGGACTGCTGCATCCTGCCTGTCTGATACAGTCTGCAAAGGTCTGTACTCCAACCTCTATCGAATAATCCGGATCAGTAATAGAACCAGGAGTGTGTGGGAATCTTGTATTATATGGACTTTCCGAACACTGCATCGGGTCTGTTCCCCTGCCTCCAGATTCCTGCATCATGATGGCCTGTATCGCAGACACATATTCCGGAATGCCGTATTGGGATGCATACTGCTGTATCACAGAAGTATACGCAAGCACTTCTTCACTTAGGGATTCGGAGCTTTCCGAATTACTGCTGAAAGCTGCTCCTGCAATGATTCCCACAATCAGAATAAATACCAGAAGAAATGCACTACCTCCGGCAGCAATCCATTTTCCCATTTTTTCAAGAGCTACTACCCCTTTTTGAATCGCTGCTGTAATTCCCTGTACGGATAACTTTGAACCCTTTCCAGTTACCTGAAGGACTGCTTTTCCACTTTCTGCCGATGCCTGTGCTGACTTTCTTGCCATCTGGGCTGCTCTTGCTTTCTGCATCGCCTGAAGACTTTTTTCCATCTGCTGTTTCTGCATGGATGCCTGTGTCTTTATTTTTTCTTGAGACAGACCGGATACTTTTACCACTCTCGGTGCTGCTTTCACCTGCCGTTTACCATTCTCCTTGGCAAGTGCTGCCTGCTCCGGTTTCAACTTGATTAATTTCTTTCCGCTTTCTGCCCCCTGCTCCATTGCTTCTTCGGCAGCTTTCGCTTCTTCCTGTCTGCTTTTTCTTTCCTTTATCTTCCTGTAGGTCACTCCAGCAAGTTTTTTTCCACCTTGATATGTGGTTTTCCCTATACTTTTTCCTGCCACACTCGCCGCTCTGTACTGTACGGATTCTATTTTTTCAGTTCCATACTGTGTTGGGGATTCTGACTGCCCACTGCTTTTTTCATGTAGTTCCCTTGGCTTTTCTTTTGCTTCCAGAACCGCTGAGCGAACCAGTTCTTTCGGAAGTCGGGCAGCCGGATTTCGAATCTTCGGATTCTTATCCCTTACCCGTTCCTTGATATCTTTCATCCGGTCACCCTCTTTCCGTATCTCTTATCTCATCGGGCAACATCCCGATGTTTCTTTTTTTCCTGCTGTTTCTGCAACTGCTCCACCTGTCTGATTGCCTCATTTACCAGTGGATGTTCGTTGTAATATGGCACAAGTTCCAAGTCTCCCCTGTCTTTTGATGACAACGGTAATGGATATTCCATGTCTGAATAAATTGATTCTGGATCATGAATAGAAAACTCAATAGCCGGACACATATTGGCAGATGTTCTACAATATTTCTGGTACTTTTTATATGCCTCTTCCAGCGTTCTGCATTTTGTATATTCTCCTAAATCATGGAACTCACCGCACTCTGCAGCATAAAAAGTTATCGTTACTTCTTCTTTTTTCTTCATTATGATTCTCCCGGTTTTGTTGTCATTAGTTTATAAAGGTCTGTATTCTTTGGGAACGTATTCTCAAATGGTACGATATTCCCAGAGCAACGGATTAGGCCACTGCCAACCGATACATTTGTAATATAGGACAGTTGGTTTTCGGAAATATTCAAAAGAGCTGCCAATTCTTCCCTGTCTGTACTTGCCTGATTCAAAAGAATCAAAAACTCACTGTTTGCCAACATCAGTCTTGCAGTGTCCGATTTCAGAAGTTCCTCAACATTTTGGGTTAAACCTGTCACGAATCCATTGTATTTTCTGATTCTCTTGTACAGTCGGTAGAAGAAATTTGCACTGTATTCATAGCGGAATAACAGATAGAACTCATCGGCAAATATCCATGTCGTTTTTCCTTCTTTCCAGTTCTGAATTACCCTGTTGAAAATACTGTCTAAGGTAACCAGCATTCCCAGTGGCATAAGCTGTTCCCCCAGTTCCCGGATATCATAATCCATGATCCTGTTCTTCTTATTCACATTGGTCGGCTGTGCAAAGGTGTTCAGGCTTCCATTGATAAAAAGTTCGGATGACAGTGCAAGTCCCCTTGCCTCTTCTTCCGGCTGTAACATCAACTGTCGGTACATATCTTTCAATGTCGGAACTTCTCCGGTATAACCACTTCGGATATAATCCCGGTACACATCTGCAGCACAGCGGTCCAGGATTGACTTTTCTTTTGCTGACAGGTTTCCTGCTCCAACCAACTGTTCAAATACAGACAGAATAAACTCCGATTTTTCAATCAGTGGATTCTTTTCATTGCCGTAGGCTGCGTCCATATCCATTGCATTCAGGTGATTGTCTGATGTCGCAGATACTTTTACAACCTGTCCACCCAGAGCCTCTACTAATTTTGTGAATTCGGACTCCGGATCAAGAATCAGGATATCGTCATCGGTACTCAATGCCAGATGCACAATCTCTTCTTTTGCCGAAAAGCTCTTTCCTGATCCACTGACGCCCAACCGGAAACTGTTTCCATTCATCAGTTTCTTCCGGTCGGCTACCAGAAGGTTCTTGCTGACTGCATTCTGCCCATAATAGATACCGCCCGGCTGCAGGATTTCCTGTGTATGGAACGGGATTAAAACAGCCGTTGATTCCGTTGTCAATGTACGCAGGGCATTGATCTTTCGCAGTCCGTAAGGAAGCACTGTATTGAGTCCGTCCACTTGCTGCCACTTTAATGTTGCCATCTGGCACAGATGCTTTCTTGCTATCGACAATAATAATTCCGTATCGGAATCCAACTGTTTTTTACTGTCTGCCAGATGTACCATTGTCAAAATTCCGAACATCATACGCTGGTCTCTGGTTGTCAGATCATCGAGCATTTCCTTGGTTTCTTTTCTCTGAAGTTCCATATCGTATGGTACGATTGCCGAGAAGTTATTATTAGCGTTCTGCCTTCTCTGCCAGTTGGTCACGTTGGTTTCCACACCAAGCAGTCGGTTCTGGATTTCCCTTACCGCTTCATCCGTAGGGACTGGCAGGATATCAATCGACAATATCAGATTCCGGCTGAAGTCACACAGTTCTGAAATCATGTCATCTTTAACATAACTTGCATAATCCTGCATATACAGGACTCTTCCGTACCTGTCACCGATTTTAAAATGGTCACGTTCAAATTCCATAGAATCCGGACACATCCAGTCCTTGAAACTTGTTCCCTTCTTGGCAAATTGTTTCAGATCAAACGGAAATGCCTGTGGGACATCTCCCTTGAAGAAGTCCCTGAAAATCTGGAGCCGGCTCTCTGCGTCCAGTCCTTCTGCTGTGGACGATAACTTTGCCAGATGTGTTACGATGTCTGTTCCGATACGTGCAAAATAGGTTCTTGCATCGTCAATCGATCTTTTATGTACACTGACAGTCAGATACCGTTCCTGATAGATGCTGTTGTTTGTTCCTGTAATCTTAGACAGGAGCATTTCGTTGTATTCTTCCCGATAGTGGTCCAGTCCATCTTCCTTCATTGGAAGCAGGATTGATTTTTCAAATTCTTCTTTATTGATTCTCCGGTTATTGATGGTAATTTTGGCAGAAATGCCGGAATCCAGTGAATTTAAGAGTTCGGAATAATCCAGAAACATTTCTGTCTTATTGTCCTTACTCGCAATATAATAGTTGATATCTGTAAAACGATATGTTTTTGAGAATTTCGTTCCCTGTTGAAAAATTCCATCCGGCCAGATTCGCTGGATGGGAATTGCCTGTTGGACTGATTTCGGAACTTTGAAGCGTTCCTTATCCATCCGAAGTGCCTGACTTAAGGTTTTAATCAAAGGCATCACTCCTTCCCTTGCGTTTCTTTCTCTGTTTTGCTTCTGCTCTTTGCTCCCGCTCTTTTATGATTTCCGCTCCATCCTTTTGATTCTTTTCTCCCAGCGAGATGGTCTCCTGCATGCAGGAGTAGTGGATATCTTCCGACTGAAACACCAGTTTCTTCGGATACAGCAATTCGGATTTGATCACTGCCCATAAAAACTGTTCGGCTGTCATACCATGATATTTGAAAAAGCCACAGGCAGCAAATGGAGTAGCACCAAGCACACACAGCCATCCGGTTATTTCCTGTCCGGTAATTTCACGCATTCCAAAGTAAATTCCGATTGCTGTAAGAATCGCAAGAACAGAACACACACATTGTCTCAGGTCCAGTCCCATAAACATGGATTCCTGATAGTCCCGGATTTCTTTATTCATCTTGACTTCCATAACTTATCGCTCCTTTCCTCTGCTTTGTTTCTTCGTTTTCTGTGGTTTTTCTTTCGGTACTTCTATCCCGGCAAATCTACAGTGTTCTGCAACGCCTTCCGGATCAAATTCCGCAAGTCTTGCTAGATCAAACGCTACCTTCTGATAGGTTGCATATCCTGATCTTCCTGTTTCATTCAACACTTTTCCTAGTTTATGTTCCTTGATAAAATGAAGCATATCCTTGGTAAAATCTCCTGTTATAAAAGCCTCATTTGGCTCTAAGAACTGATAGGGCAGATTAATGGTTACATCTCCAAAATCTTCCCATTCTCTCCCTTCCTTATGGCAGAGTCCTACATATAAATTTCCATTGTTCCGATAAGAGCTCACTCGTATTGCTACTGTCTCACGTCCAAATTCCCAGTTATATCTTAATGTTTTCTTTATATCCATATTTTTAACCTCCAAGTCCCATCATTTCTCTGACAATACGGTCAGATGCCTTAATTGCTCCAACCAGCACCAGTAAATTAAATACCAGTTCTCCGACATAGTTCCACACGATTGTAACTGCACTCAACTCCGTATCTCCGACAGCCGGAGGGCTTGCTGCATAAGCAGAAAAGATAATACATGCCAGTGCAATAATTGCCCCTTCCAGACATACGCCTACATAAGAACGGATAAAGTTCTTTCCAATGGACTGCGTGGGTTCTCCTGCAAATGAGGAAATCGGAATCGGGGCGATTGCCGTATACATATAGATTTTGAACATTCTGCCATACACTGTCAGGATCATTACAAATGACAATACAGTGATCAGCAGACTGCCAAGCAGTGTAACAATCCACAACGGAATGGATTCCAGCATTCCCACGCTCTCAATCTTATCTACAATCTCCGTTGGCAGTTCCGTCACGCTTCCTGCCATACTGGAGCCACTCATTACGGTTGTCACGATTCCCTGCACAATGGAAAACAGTGCCTGCATAAGTTCCATCCCGTATGTAATTGCTCCCTGAGCAAGTGCAAACCGGATAAATGCTTTTAGCACATGTTCCGGCTTTTTCAGATCTGTAAAACTGCCACACGTTTTAATGATTCCGGCTGCGAAAAATAATACCAGTAATCCATAAGCAATGGCTGTCAGTGCATCATTAATATTTACCATAATCCGCCAGATGCCGCCGCCCTTAAAAGTTGCCGGATTTTCGGTCAGCAGAGTCCACAGTTCTGCCATCTTTTCACTCCATGTGGATAGTGCTGAGTTTAGATTCTGTACAATCCAGTTATCACTCAAAAACTCTCACCTCCTTAAACATATTTTTGAATACAGGAGTACCTTCCGGCACTCCTGCTGTTTCCTGATATATTTTTTCAAAGAGGCTTACGCCATAATCAAATCGAGGATTTCTTTGGCGAACGTAATAATTACCCCTCCGGCCAGTGTCAGAAATCCATTTGCCCTCTGGCTTGGATCATGGCTTTTTAAAGACAGACCAACCTGCACAACACCAAATCCAAGCAAAATCAAACCGATCGCACGAATCAGAGAAAAAATAAAGGTAGACAGGTTATTGATAACGGACAACGGATCTCCGGCTGCGAATGCGGTCGTTGCTCCAACCGTTACGGTCAGTACCAGTGCCATATAAAGGCTCATCCACTTTTTCTGTTTTCTCCCCATCGGCATCGGGGTTATCATTTTTTCAGTTGTATTCTTTTTTGTTCTATTTTTTTCTCCTGTGAGAAGTTTCTTCAATACACATCACTCCAATCCATCAAAAAACTGCTATTCACCAAGGATGTCCTCGGTAGACAGCAGTTCGTAATCGTCTAATCTGTTAATGTCAATCTTTAGGTCGTCGTGAGCCAGTGGTGTTTTCGCATAATCATAAGGCGATGCACCACCGTCCTCTGTGTATCTGAAATTCACATGCTTTTTTAAATCATATTTATCGTCCATGATCGGACGCTCCCCACGAATAAACAAAATCGCTTTGCGGTTATCTAAAAGCCGTATTTCATCCGGTGTTAAAAGTTCCCTTCCTGTCTGCTGATAATTCACCGAATAGCTGCCGCTACGCCCTTTTGTCTGTCCGTAGGTATTGGTATCCAATGTCTCTTTTCCCAATAATTCCGAGACATACTTATGTCCTTCTTTTTCATTTCCACCCAGATATAAAAATTCATCGCAGTTGCCGATCAGACTCTCATACGAGTCTTTAAATAAGGCTTTCATCTGTGCAATGTTCTGGATGATGATACTGCAGGAAATCCCTCTGGAACGCATGGTTGCCAGAATCTTGTCAAAATCATCCGGCAAGGCTACGTTTGGCCATTCATCCATAATGCAGTGTACCGGAATCGGAAGCCTTCCTCCGTACTTCCGATCTGCCACATAATACAGTGTCTGAAACAGATTACTGTAAATCATGCCGACCAGATAATTCATGCTGGTGTCTGCATCCGGAATACAGCAAAACAGTGCTACTTTTTTCTCCCCAATACTGTATAAGTCCAGTTCGTCCGTACAGGTCAGGTTGGCGATTTGTTTCAGATTGAACGCTGCCAGACGGACACCAACCGATATCAAAATAGACTTTGCGGTCTTTCCGGCCGCCTGCTTATAAATGGCATACTGCTTGACCGCAATACTCTCTGGGTCCCGCATTTCCAGTCTTTCAAACAAAATGTCCAATGGTGACTGGTAATCCTCATCATCTTCTTTGACCTGTGCGCTTCCAAGCATTTCCATAATCATCGGGAAGTTCTGTTCTTCCGGTGGAGCTTCATGCAGTAAATACAGCATAAGTGCCTGTAAAAGTGCAGTCTCTGACTTTTCCCAGAACGGGTCCGAGCTTTGTGCACCTTTCGGTGTCGTGTTGCGGATCAGGTTGTTAATTAGTTTCAGCACATCCTTGTCATCCCGGACATACGCAAACGGATTATAACACCAGGAAGTCTCCGGATTGATCAAATCAAAAACCCGGACTTCATATCCATTCCGTTCCAGAACACCTCCTGTTTTGCGCAGAAGTTCCGCTTTCGGATCTGTGATCACCATCGAGCAGTTGCACTGCATGATGTTCGGAATCGCATAGGTCCGGCTCTTTCCTGCCCCGGAACCTCCGACTACCAGCACATTTAAATTTCGTTTATGCTTATATCCATCCAGTCCCATGCGGAAATGCTGTGTCAGAAGCAGATTATTCGTGTACTGCTTTTCGCAGTAACGTCTGCAGATTTCGGACACGTTGCCCCATTTTGCGGAACCATGTTCCACGCCTCTTCTATAATTTCTTTTTTGGGATTCATAAATACCAATGCCTAAGAAATAGGCTGCTGTGAATATCAGAATACATTTGAACGTATACGGTGTATACGTGATAAAAAACGGCTGTTCGAGTTTTTCGCTCAGCGTTTCTAAGATTTGAATAAAATTCTTATCCGGTGTAATGGCACAAGCGGTAATCGCTGCCGCCCACCAGACAAATGGCAGAAAGACAAGATACAGAACCCAGTCCTGCTTTTTTGTACTTATCTCTGCAAGTCAGATTCTCTTTTCTTGCGTGGCTTTTCTTCTGGATGTCCCTGTCCTTCTTTCTTATGAAAGGAATCCACTCCCGGTATCAGTGAGAGACTTCTGCCGTTGTCCCACTTAACACCAAGCTGGCCTGCATCATCCACATACTGCACAGTTCCTTCCAGTCCCTGCGGCATACCCGCTTCTCCATCCATCGAATTCAGACAGATTCTTGTTCCTGCCGGATACTGTTCTCTAAGTCTTGCCACTTTTTCTCTTGAATAAATGACCAATCAACCACTCCTTTCTCTACCAGAACATGTGTCTGCTAGTATTCGGTTTTGCAACCTGAATAATAACTTTATCTATTCCATCACTGTATCTTCCGGCTGCAAGATATTTACTTCTGAGTCTGTTCAGTGCCTTACGGATCTGCCTTTGTTCCCCGGCTGTAATCTGCAGTCGTTTCTGAGCGAGGTCGTATTCACTTACTTTTTTCAGAAGAGCTTTCGTTTCTTCCAAACATTCATCCTGCTCACTCTGCGCCTGTAGCTCATCATTCAGTGCCACCACGAACATATTTTTCATAATGTTATCCATCTTCAAATAGTATTTTGTCATCTGGCTGACCTCCTTTTTTGTTACACCAACCATATCACAAGACCTCCGTAATAGCTACTCCAACCGTCCAACTTTTTCACTTTTATCGTTCCGGCTGGTTCTTTGCTTTTTTCTCTTTTCCAGATGCTTTTTCATCCTTGGTTTCCGGTGTTTTTACAGGGTCTCCGATTGCGAACTCATCGGTTACATACTCCTGTTCCTTTGCACCAAAATTCCGTTCGATATGGTTTCGGATACTATAGGAAGCCTGACGGACATCATTTAAAAAGTCTCTCAGTTCCTGTGGATCTTTCTTTCCACATTCATTTCTCTGTGCAATATACTCCAGATTGAATCCGGTAACATCCACACCATAACGTTTCGCAATCACATAGGCTGCACAATAAGCCTGTGCACTGACTTTCTGTCGGCTGTAGGTTCCGGTATGCTGGTCCAGTGCTGCACACGCCAGTTCTCTGTTCAGTGCATGGAATGTCGTTACTTCACTCATTCCGTTGCGGATATAAATGGTACGGTATCTCGGATTGTACTGGGCCTGCACTTTGTCTGGCAGATCATCCTCAATCTGCACACGTACCGACTGGTCTTTTAAGACAGTTCCTATCAGTTCTGTCAGACTTCGCTGAGGGCGTTCTTCCAATGGCTTTCCAGACATCTGACTGATGTCAAATCCTTTTCCAATCGTATACCCTCTCCGCATTTCTCCGTCTTTTTCGTATTCAGTGGAAATCATATAAGTAATGCCATGTTCCCCGACTTTGACCGAACGGTGTTCTTCTCTCCAGCGTTCATAAGACCTTACCACCTTAAAATCTGGATGCTGTCCGTAAATCAAAAGCAGATTCGGTGTTCTCTGGGTATTACACTCTGCCATAAAGTCCAGAAAGCCTTTCAGTTTTTCTCCATCCTGAAAAACTCCCTGTGCCTGTGAATCTACTTCAGCCCATACCTCTTCTCTTTCCTGCTGTTTTTTGGCTGCATATTCTTCTTTCGTCAATTTCTGTTCAGGAACCTGCTGTTCTTCCGTTCCCCCTGAAATCATATCTGTTAAATCCATATACATTACCTGCCTTTCGTTTTCATATTCTTACGTTTCTTCCGGCTCTCTCTGGCATTTTTCCGTCTGTCCGGCCTCTTACGTTTCTCTTCCTGTTCCTTGCGGATATCTCCGAGTTCTTTCCGCACAGATGGTTTTTCATTCTTTTCTTTCCAGCTAATTTCCCGATCGGAAGAAGTATTTCTGTTGCGCGAGAAAGGTTCGGATGGATTCTTTTCTTCCCCCTCCTGCGCCTGTGTAAAATTTCCTTCCGGGAAAGCCTCATCCCCGATCTGGAACATTTCTTCCGCATCGTCCAGTTCAAATTCTATCTTGCCTTCCGGCAGGACAACGGTCTCTGTCCGTACATTCTCCCCGGTTTCTTTTTCCATCTGGTTTTCTGCCTTTTCCGGTGCAGTCTCTTTTTCCACTGCTTCCGTAACCATAGAGCCTGATTCTGCTTTTACAAAATCCAGATTCATCCGGTCTAATACCCGATTCATCTTCGCTGCATCATCTGCAAATACCATGACCTCTGTCTGGTCCGGATTCACCTTATCTTTGATGACTACATATAAGATACCTCTCGCCTTGGCTTCTTTTGCAAATTCTTTTAAACGGTCACCCGGAACGGTAAAAAATTTCATCGGGCGCTGTTCCTTTAACATTCTGGTAAGTCTTGTTTTCCCTCTTGTCTTTTTCTGGTCCTTCAAGGCGGCAGCAATAAAGACTGCCACATGCTTTGCTACATTCCCGGTGATCTTCAGCGAATACTCCATCCCTTCCAGACTGTACCGTACCACCTGATCTGCCGGTTCTGCTCCGTAATTCATACTTATCTCACCTCCTGACTTTTCTGCATTCTTTCTTTATCTTCCACACGTTTTTCATTCTGGCTCTGTTCTTCCGCTTCCTGAAGTCTCGCTTCGATTTCCAAGGAATGTTTCTCAATCTGAACGGTCATACGAACTTCCTTACGGAGTCGCTTCAATTCCTCATTGATTTCGGACAATCGTTCTTCCCCAGTCTCCCTGCCCCCATTCCGATACAATCTTCTGCGTTCTTTCATAAGTTCCGCAATCTGCTTTTGCAATGGCTCTCGGTACGCGGCAAGCTGCTCTCTGGTTATGATGTCATGTTTCAGTAGAAATTCAATCTGTTCAATCCTGCGGTCCAGTTTCCGGATATCCTCTCTGACAGCGTATGGACTCCTTTTCGGTCTTTTTGGCAGTACCCCCATTTGATATAAATAGGAATAATACAGTGCCTGAATCCCGGTCAGTTTCTTTTTGGGATGAATCTGTACTGCCTTTTGATAGACTCGTTTCACCTTTGGCTGTAGTATCTGCCCACGTATTTCCTCTTCGGAATAGTTTTTTCCGAGAGAACGCAGACGGATATACCGCTCCATTCCCGGAGCTTTTAAAGAAATGTATTTCCTGTTCAGTTTCCATGTATAACCCCGCTTTTCCATCTCTTTTAGGAATTGTAACCAGGAGTAGCTTTCCTGTACCGATTCCCTGATATCCAAACGGATCGCCATTCTCCATGTCGGTTTTCCTTCCTGTTCTGCTTTCCACTGTACATAAGGGATTGATTTTTTCTGATTGGATTCAATGATAGACAGACCATATTTTCTGCACAGGTCATCGGAAATCTTACGGATCTCCGTATAATAACTCTTAGCATTACTATGGTACTTATGTCCGTCCACCATGCTTACAGAATTCCAGACAATATGATTATGATAGTGTCTGGTATTAAGATGTGTTGTTATGACTACTTCAAACTGTCCTTTTAAGAGCCGGTCTGCCAGTTCCTGCCCGATGAGATGTGCCAGTTCCGGTGTCACCTCACCTTCTGCAAAACTCTGTACCAGATGGTATCCTTCCACACCGCCCATCTTATGGAATCTCTTTTTCGTTGTCAGCATATCTTCATACGCATTTTCATTGGTGCATCCGATGGTATCTTCGAAGACCGCTTGTTCCGTCTTTGTCCGGTTCATGGCATAATCAATGGCAGCCTCCAGAGAGTCTGCTTTCTGTGTGGTTTTTTCTTTGTCTTTCACATATTCGATGGAACGGTCCAGGCGGTGGACGGGGATAACACTTGTATAAGCCATCTGTCATTACCACTCTTCCTTTACCAGATGCCATGTCTCTTTGGTAAGCCGGAGCATTTCCTGTACACTCTGCTCACTTGCCATTCCCGAAGCATTCGCAACATGGGCAAGCTGGTTCGCATTATTGCACAGACCCGCTATCTTCCTAAGCAGTTCCGGGTGATGTTCACAAGGTTTTGCGTGTACCTGTGCTCCTAAGATCAGCGAACGCATAAACTCTTCCCGACTCAGTCCGCTTTTTTCCACCTGTTCCTCCAATTCCCTGAGTTCCCTTGCATTTAACCGCACCGGGATCACATGGTTTCGTTTTCGCATTGCATCACCGTCCCTTCTCTTTTCTCTTTCATCATATCGCCAAGCTCCTCATCGGATTTTTTCGCTGCAACCATGCAACAGGTCACTATCACTCCTATAAATCCTCCGCTCATCAATGCGATTACAATCATTACTCCATTTCTTAACATGACTTGATCCTTCCTTTCCATTTCCGTCTGTGTCCGGGGGATTGGGGTTCTCCCCAAAGTGCGTTTGGATATCCAAACGCTATGCTTGCAAAACGAGTACCGCCAGTTTCTGTAGCACCGGATTGACTCGATTCTGATTTATTTTGATTCTTTTATCTGTACCAGTCCATCAAGTGTCGTACAAATGATATGGAGTCTGTCTGCCATACTGATTTCGGTATTCATTGTTCCTGTCACTTCTTTCCCACATACGACTACCATCCGGCATCTCCGTAAAAGGATATGGGACATTCTTCCATATCCCTGCATATCTTCTGCATCAGACTCTTCCAAGAATGGTGAGAATACAAATCTCGGACAGATTGGTACATACCCAAGTTCATAGATTTTTCTGCAATATTTCTGCACTTTTACCCGGCTTTCTTCTGCTGAACAGCACACATAAGCCAGCGCCTGTTCCATACGCTCCATCTCCTTCCTGCATCCAGTTGGATGCCACTCATTTTCTCTATAAAAAACAAGATGTCCAATTGGACATCCCGGCTACTTTTCATCCTCTTTCTGCTCTGCTTCTAATGCAATTTTCACTCTGTCACTTCCCAGTTTGTAGTAGGCATCTGTTACCTCAATTCCCACTGCACGATAACCTGTCATAACCGCTGCAAGGACAGTTGTTCCTGCTCCGACAAACGGGTCCAGGATCAGCCCTCTCGGTTCACAAATCTGGATAACATCTTTCATAAGCTGCAACGGTTTCTCTGTCACATGAATCCGGTTCTGCGGATTGCCATATCGGAAGACGCCCGGCAGACAAGATACCGGACGGTTGATCGGCATCGGTCCGTTACTGCCCCACACAATATATTCAGCCTGCTGGCGGAAACGGCCTTTCTGTGGACGGGAGTTTCCCTTATCCCACACCGCTGTTCCTCGCCAGATCCATCCTGCCCACTGCAATGCATCGGTAATCGATGGATACTGACGCCAGTCAATGAACAGACAGATCGGAGCACCTTTCTTGCAGGCTTTCCGCACATCATAGAGCCATTCAGCCATCCAGTGCGTCCAAGATCTCTGGTCTTTGTTATCCCCATCGAAATCCGGAAGTGCATTGGCAGCACTCATACTGCTGTATTTCTGATTTGTAGTACGATTTCTTTCATTCTGTTTTGTTCCACCGGATGCATACGGCGGATCGGTAATAACTGCATCAAAGATTCCCGGCTGGAATGCTTTGACCAGTTTTAATGTATCTCCATGTAATATTTTCCAGTTTTCCCCTTCAGCATATTCCTCTGGGTATGTTCCCTCTTTCATAAGTTCTTCCAAACTCAGGCCATTTGTCATAGGCATCATCCTTTCTTTTCTCAGCGTTCCGGCTGATTTTTCTTCTTTGTCTTTTTATTTTCTTTTTGTGGCGGACTCAACTCGGTTTCCACGTATTCGCTGATAATCAAAAGTGCTTTGTAATAATCCCCACTTTCCAATACTCTTTTACACATTTCTTTTGCTTCTGCTGTCTGTTTATTCTTTTTCAAAAGAGTTGAGGCATCGCCCATAATGGAAAAAATATTCCCATCATGTCCAAGGAGCTGTAACTTGGGACGTTGTTTCTCAGGCTTTGTCGGAATCTGCTCTGTTTTCTTTTCATACATTTTCGGCTGTTCCATATCTGGATGCCAGAAATGCACATTCAGCGTTCCACCATCCACCTTTATATCCCTCTGCTCAAATCCTTCACCCCAACCGTCACTGTACTGTCCTGTAATGTATTCGGTGAATTCCTGTAGTTCTTCCTGACTTAAAAATTCATTTAATTCCAGTTTGGTACAGCCGTACAGGATTCCGTCTTTGTTTTCTATCGTAACAACTGCACTTTGTATCTTTCCCTGAATGGACTCACTTCCATCAAAATACTGCATGAGATCATCTTCCCCATAACGTTCCAGTTCTTCTCGGATGACTTCTTCATAATCGGCAAGTTCTGTTCCATCTAACGGCATTCCATATTCATCACTCTCCGACCAATCTTCTTCCCATTCGGATTCTTCTGAATAAAGATTTCCAGTCAGCTCTGTCAACAGATGTACGTGCATCGTTCCTTTTTCTTCCATTCTCTATCACCTTCTTTCTAATGGTCTGTCCCTGCATTTATTTGTCTGCTTTTTTTCTTTCGCAAGGTCTGCATAATCTGCACCTTCTTTTTCCGGCAGATTGCAAATAATCTGATACGTTCCCTCATAATGTTTTTTCATCTGTTCTTTCGCCCATCTTCCTGCAAAGTCATTATCGGTACAGATTTCAATTTCTTTGATTTCCGGATGGTTCTTCAGAAACTCTTCCAGTGCGTCCGGCGGCTTTTTAAAACGTTCACTCTGTATCTGTGCGTTTTCTTTCGGAGCAGCGATTCCCCCAAGGGAAAGACGATATTTATCCCTTTTTCCCTCTTCCAGTGTCATGTGTGCCAGTGCATCAATACACGCTTCATATACGGCAACTCGTTTTGTTTCTCTTTCAGGTGGAATACAAAAGCTGTACTTTTTTTCACTCCCGGTCTGCTCCATCTTGAATCCCTTCCCGTTTTTTTCATAGATTCCTCGCAGGAATGCATATCTTGCTTTTCCGGATTCATCTTTCCCAACAAAAACAGCGTTATGATACGGGACACTTTCATAAAGGATTTCATGCAACATACAATACGTGATCACTTCATCGCTGATTCCTCTGTGGTTTAAATAAGCCCTGATTCGTCTGCAATTACAATACCTCTCCGGCAGTTTAAATAGTGGTTTTTCCTTTTCGGCAGACTGTGTCGGAATAAAAGACGGACTCTCTTCGCACAGCAGTTTTACGGCATCTGTAAATTTCATTCCATCTACTTCAATCAGGAACCGCAGTGCGGACACACCACCGATATCTCTGGATTTCCAATGCCATTTGCTGGACAGTTCATTAATTTTAAAACTGTCATGGTCCGTCAACTGCCATTCATTTCTGGTTCTTGTCTTTTGCAGTCGCTGTGCCTGATGCGTCCGCAAATACTCATACGCAGTCATATTTTTTGCCGCCTGAATCTCTTCTTCCGTTACCCAGGGCATTACAGAATCGCATCCTGAAGAGCCAGTACCTTATCCGTCCGCTCCCAAGGAAACTCCTTTCTTCCAAAATGACCAAAAACTGCCGTCTGCCGGAAAATCGGACGATTCAGTCGAAGGGATTCCATGATCTGAACGGGTGTCACTCCAAACACCAGTGGGATTGCTGCCGCCAGACAATCATCTGCACACACTTTTCCTGTACCAAAGGTATCTACCTCAATCATAACCGGTTCTGCTACTCCGATTGCATAAGCCAGCGACACCTGACACTTGCTTGCAAACTCAGCTGCTACTATATTTTTTGCGATATACCTTGCCATATAAGCCGCCGAACGGTCTACTTTCGAACAGTCCTTTCCTGAAAATGCACCGCCGCCATGCGGAACCACACTGCCATAAGTATCCACCATCAGCTTTCTTCCGGTCAGTCCGGTATCTGCATCAAACCCTCCGCACACAAATCTTCCTGACGGATTAATCAGAATCTTCGTATCCTCATCCGGCGGCAATAATCTGAGTGCCGGGCGAAGCACCTTCTCTCTGATCTCAGCATCTAACTTTTTCAGACTCTTTTCTGTACCATGCTGGCAGGAAACAACAACACTTTCCAATCTCACTGGTTTTCCATCTTCATATTCTACGGTTACCTGTGCTTTTCCATCAGAAAAGATATCTTTGATATATCCACTTCTTCTGCAAGCCGAAAGTTCACGTGTGATCCGGTGTGCCAGAACAGTCGGCATTGGCATAAGCTGCGGAGTATCATCGCACGCATATCCGACCATAACACCCTGATCTCCAGCTCCCCTGCTTCTGTCTCTTATCTTTGCACCAATATTATCCCGAAATTCTTTCGACACACTCACTGCTTTCGCAATATCTGGACTCTGCTGGTGTACAAACGTATCCATTTCTATTCCATCTGTACAATATCCGCATTCTTCCAGAACTTTTCGGATCACATCAAACACTGGCGGCTCATATCCGCTGGTGATTTCTCCTGCTACAAACACATTTCCTCTTGTAGCAAGGACTTCACACGCCACTCTCGAAGATGGATCGTAACGCAGACATTCATCTAAGATTGCATCTGCTATCTGATCGCATACTTTGTCTGGGTGTCCTTCTGTTACTGATTCTGCTGTATAAAAACGTCTCATCATTCTTCTCCTTATATACAGACAGGGCCGAAGCTGCTTTATGCACATCTCCTGCCCTGTCAGATTGGTTTATCCTGTAATTCTTATTTTATTTTTCTTCTGTTTCTTCTTTGTTGTCTGTCATTTTTGACTTCTTTCTGCGGTATACAGTCACTCCCGTAGCTGTTCCGGCAGATGCCAGTGCAAGCAGAACAAACGCCCATACTTTCTGGTTGTCACCTGTTTTTGGTGCATTTGTTTTTTCTGTTGTTTTCTCCGGTGTTCTGGCATCTTTCATTTCTACTTTCTGGACTTCCATTGTATCTTTCAATGTGAATGTAACATCTTCCGCAATCTCGTAACCATCTGGCGCTGTAATCTCACGCAGAGTAAGTTCTTCATTAACCGGGAGCTTTGCAACGGAATGTGGCTTTCCATCCGTAATCCACTCTTCCAAAACAGTTCCATCTTTGCGGATGATCTGAAGCTTTGCCCCTTCCAGTTCTTTTCCGGTTGTTAGGTCTGTTTTGGAAATTTCCACTTTTGAATATTCATCTTTCATCTCAACCTTTGTCACACTTCCATCTTCTTTGACTTCAAACGTCACATCGCTGGCAGACACATAGCCATCTTCATAAGGAGCCAGTTCCTCATGTAAGGTATAACTTCCTTCCGGCAGTCCGTAAATGACATGTTCTTCCTTCGTACTAATCCACTCTTCCACAACAGTTCCGTCTTTATCAATGACCTGCAGTTTTGCTCCTTCCAGCTCATTTCCGGTTGTTGCATCTGTTTTGGTAATACGTGTTTCTGTCGGCTGATTCTCAACTTCTTTGTTCAGTTCAATCTTTGCAAGATTCTGATTTTCATAGGTTGCGTCTACATTCCATACTTCCTCATTTGGAAGATATCCGGCTTTTCTGACTTCCTCTTTGACATAGTATTTTCCATGTGGAAGATCGCTGTCGAAAGTAAGTGTTCCCTTTGCATCCGTTGCTTTCTTTTCCAGCAGGGTATCTTTCTCTACGAGAACCTCTCCCTGATTAGAAAGAATATCTTCCGCAGCATACAGTCCAAAAATAACACCTTCCAGCTTTTCGCCTGTGACAGAATCTTTCTTTTCTACTGATACAGAAACTTTCTGTCTTTCATTTTTATAGGTAACGCCTTCATAAACAACTGCCTGTGTATCATCCTCTGCTGTCAGGGTAAATTCTTTCTGTTCTGTATTCAGGACAAAATTCTCTCCTGCTACAACTTCTTTCAGATAATACGTTCCCAGTGGCAGATTGTTGATAACTGCTGTTCCATTTTCATCTGTAGTCAGTTTGGCTACCAGGTCATCTTTCTCATAACGGACAACTGGATTTCCTGCTTCATCCTTTGCTCCGTCCGGTGAATAGATGGTATCTTTGGCATATACTTCGAATTCAGCACCTTCTACTCCGGTTTCTTCATATTTAAAGCCTTTATAAATACCTGTTTCTTCTTTACCAGATACGGCATTTCTTACTTTAGAAACCAGTGCTTTTACTTTTGCCAGAACAGAATCTCCGGTTACTTCGGTAAGCTGTTCTCCCTTTTTCGTCAGGAGCAGGCTTCCTACCTGTTCGTCATTTTTCTGTTCTACTTCTACAATCGCAGCTCCTGTATCCGGATCAATCTGATGTGCAGTATTTGAGGATACTGTAATTACAATACCGCTCTGTGGATTTTCTTTATATGTTCCTTTTGTAGTCTGTTCTACTGGTGAAATAATCGTTGTTCCATCATACAGGGACTCTTCACTTCCCTGTCTTACAAATCCTTCCGGTGCTTTTACTTCTTCGATTCGGTAGGTAGCGCACTTCAGTTCCTGCGGTGTAATCAGATATCCTTCCTCGTTTGTTTTGAATACACTGATCTTTTCTTTCTTCGGATACTGAACAACCTGTTCCACATATTTCTTATTTGTCACATCGTAAATCTTATAAGAGGCTCCGGCCTTTAAAACCGTATTTCCAGTCTGTGCATCCTTCTTTACGATTTTCAGCAAAAATTCAAACGGACGGTCATCAAATACTCTCCACTGCATTGGCTCTCTGCTGTCATTTTCCACATTTACAACAAATGGATCAATGGTTTTCAGATTCTCAGGGGTAGTGCTTTCCACTACAACATAACTTCCATACGGCAGTTCCGGGCTGACTGCATATCCTTTTGTATCAGTAATTAGTTCCGGTACTGGTACGGCTGTTCCGTTCTCATAAGTAACTGCAACCTGCTCTTTGCTGAAGTCATAATTTTTGAAATCGTTTGCTGTATAGCTTTCTCCATTGGCAGGTTTCAGTTTCCCATTTTTTACCTGTGTCAGGTCGCTGATCAGATATACCTTAAATCCTGCTCCTGCAACCAGGTCTGTTTCTGTCTGCTCTCCATCTTCACTGATTTTGATCAACTGGAATGCCTGTTTCTTTACCTGCTCTTTTACCGTAAGGTCTCTTGTCACTTCCGCAACATCCTGACCTTCATAAGTTACTGATACCTCATATTTTGTAGTATCCAGCGTATATCCTTCCGGTGGAGTGATTTCTTTTACATACATTTCTCCAAGGTATAATTCTGAAAATTCCAGTGTTCCGTCATCTCCGATGACTCCCTGTGCAATCAGGCTGTCCTGTTTATACAGAACTCCTGTTGTACCATCCGGATGCACGATGTCCTCTTTTGCATACAGACCATAGACTGCACCACGAAGAGCACTGTCACCCTGTGCTTTAAATGCAAGTGTTTCTTTATCGATCTTTGCGATTTTTACTTTTCCTGTGACTCTCTCATCGGTTGCAGTTACAGACAATGTCTTTCCGGCTGCAACATCCACTTTATATACTTCTGTATTCAGTTTGTATCCTGTCGGGGCAGTAACTTCTTTTACATACACAGTTTTCAGTGCTGAATCAAAATAATCGCTGACTGCTTTTCCATCTGTTCCGGTTGCTGACATTGTCATAAGCAGGTTTTCACATTTCTTATCGGTATAAATACCATAAACTGCTCCAGACAGTGGATTCTGTGTATTGACATCTTTCTTCATAAGTTCAATGCGTGTCATATTCAGCCACTGTACACTAAAACTTACCGGAGCTGCTGTTTCACTTTCAAATACACCGATATCCTGCTTGGAATTTCCGGTTGTCAGCACCAGTGTTCTCCATGTCTTTCCGACAGAACCATATAAGTTGCCGGAAGCATAACTGCCTGTCAGTAATAAATCCGCAGATAGATAGAATGTATCTCCACCATAAATCTGGATTTTTCCATTTGTAACACTTGTTCCTTTGGAAAGATTATGTGCTGTCACATTTTCCGGTACACTCAATGTCACATAGTTTCTGTGATCTCCAGACAGTGTGATATTTGGTGTTTTCTGGATGTTTCCATCCCGTACTGCATTCAGCTTTGTGCTTGAAAGGCTCAGTTCACCTTTTGGCGATTCTTCCTGTCCAAACAGATAATTGATATATGCGATAACCCCTGCATTTACAAGGTCATTATAATTACACCCTGTAAATCCGGCATCTCCTGCATAAGCGTAGCTGGCTGCAATGTGTGTATACACATACTTTTCATCTTCCGTTTTTCCAGACAGATAACTTCCTGTCAGATCTCCTGCCCCGCCATAACCATAATAAAGGACTTTCTGTAGATTTTTATTGCTGTCCAGTACCTGTGCTACATAACTTCCACTCGGTGGGGATGCTTTCTGGGACTGAAGGCAGTATGCAATTTTCCCATTGACTGTAAACAGGCAAGTAAGATAATTTCCAATATAACTTGGATAATAAATGGTTCGCCCCTTTGTCAATGTAACTGTGGAACCGCTGCTTGTAGCTCTTTCAGCCGCAGACAATACCATCACATTTCCCTCTTCGATGTCCTCTTTCAGTTCTTTGACTGCCTGTGCAGATGCATCTTCTTCGGATGTTTCAATTTCTACATCTGTATAGTTCTGCACAGGCGAATCCGAATCATCTTCAGATTCTGTATCTGACTTCTGTTTCTCTCCACCATTTTCTTTAGAATGTGCCTGACCTTCTGTATCCGTCAGAGTCACTTTCCGGGTGATGGTATAGCTGTCACTCTTATCTTTTGGAACGACCATATAAGTGGCAATATATGTTCCTGCTTTGTCAGAATGATACTCTCCACCATTCTCATCTTTGATACTTACAAGCATAACATCTTCTTTTTCTGCCTCATAATGGATTCCTTCCATACAGGTTTCCACTGCAAATGTTTCATCCGAAACCGCTTTTGTGATATCATCTGCTGTAACCGATGTATCTTTCTGGCTTGTTACCGCCTGTACTTCCGTCTGCTGTTCCGAGCCTGTCCGTTCGGCCGCAAACGCATTCGCACTGCTCAAGGTACTGACGCCCATCAGGACAGCCAGTCCAAAAGCAGCAATTCTGGTCTTTAATTTTCTAACCTTCATGTGCTTTTCCTTCCTATTATAAATAGATTTTTTCATTAAAATACCGCAGAAGATGTTTCCTCTGCGGTACGTTTTATCTTGCATATCGATTTTTTTCTTTTTTTACTTCCTGTCTGGTACGTTTTACCGCTTCCATGACAGACTCCGTTGGAATCTGGTTATCCTTACATCCTTCCAGAATTCCATCCAGATAAAATTTCGACGGCCTTGCCGGAACATCTTTGTGCGGAGCGTTCATCATATATACAAACACTTCTTTCTCCACACCATCCCGATTTTTTACACGAATTGATTCTTTCCCATAAAAACTTGGAAATCCTTCATAAAAATCCAGACTCTTCTCACACGCTTCTGTGATTTTCCATAAGACTCCTTCGACATAGCTTCCTTTTTCCGGCAGTACCGTTGCTACTCCGTTACCCGGAGCCCTTCCTCGAAATGCCAGCCGATAATCTTCAAGCCGGACATTTTCCACAACTTCCGCAGCCGGACACCTGTACTTCATCTGCTCCAGATTCATGTTGCTGCCATAAGCGAAGTAATATCTATCTTCCATTCTTTCTCACCTCTATCTGACTCCTTCTGTCCTTTGATTTTTCTTCAAACACTCATACGTGCTTTTATCATATCTCCACGCAAGATCACCATCCAGATTTGCCAGCAGATGTTTTCGGACATTTTTATATTCATCTCCAATTAACCCAAGTCTCAATAAAAATGTACGAAATGTAAATGCCGGATTTTCTGATATCAGTGTCTTTTTCATCTGTGTAGATCTCTGATTGATCGCCTGTGCGGAAATGGCTAATGCCAATGTAATGTTTGCTCTTACCTTTCCTGCATGTAGTGTGCTTTCAAAACAGCGCCATTCCAAAGTTCCCTTGGAAAACACAGCATGAAGATTTAGAGCATAATAACGGGTATCATCATAATGGATATGACTTCTATCCCTGCCTCCATACCAGACATTTCTTACTCGGTCCATAGTGATTGACCTATTTGGTATTTTTCGGATTTTCTCCAATACCTCCGGTTGCACTCTCTGACAATAACTATTTGCTCTTCTCTCCTGCACTTTCAGAGCCTTGAACAGGATATCTTCCTTTGCATACATAATTGTCAATGCATTTTTCAGGCTTTGCGGTGTATGATTCGATGCATCTACATGAACATGCTGACCACAGGACTCATTTACAAAACCTCCATGCTGTCGCAGACAGCGTACTACTTCCTGTAACTTTCCCATTTCATCATAGGATAATTTCGGAGATACCATTTCTGTTGAATATTCTCCACTTGCATCTACAATTCGACCGTATACTTTCCGTTGTGTATAAATGCTTCCATCAGACATAAATTTCCACTTTTTTCCTTCCAAATCTATCACTGACCAGATTCCGTAAGTCGTGCCGTCATAATATGCTTCTGTTCCAAACATTTCAGCAACAACTTCTGCAGCACGTTGTCTGGTAATCCCTGTCATTTCGATTTCTGTTCCAAAGTATTGATCTTTTATACCGATCATGCCTAATGGATTCCTTTCTCAGACACTTCCTGTTCGTTGAGTCCGGAGTCTGCCTTTTGTAACAATCTGCCAATTGCCTCGATAACATTGACAGTTACTCCGTTTCCAGCCTGTTTATAAAGCTGTGCGTCAGAAGTGCTGTCTATGATCTTATCAATCTGCCAGTCGTAATAACCCTGCAGTCGCAGACATTCCCTCGGAACTAACCTTCTTATTCTGCCGTGATACAAGATGCCATGACGATCGGTTGCAGTAATTGTAAACATCGGTTCTTCGGGTTCTTTCATACGTCTGCCGTTCTGACGAACATTCTCTTTTGCTGGTGTTAAGACTGCTCTTGCTCCATCCTCTGCTAATACACCAGAACATTCTCCTTTGTATTTGTGGACACCGCATTGTCTGGTATTCAGGCTTCTGCATTCTTCCGTTACCACCGGCGGAGGTGAAAGATCGACAAAGTGCAGCGTTCCCTGTTGAACACCTGTTGTCAGGGTATGTGCGATCTGGTGTCCGACTCTTCCTCTCCTGCTGTTGAGATTCGCATAACCCAGATCGATGCTGTCCCCTTCTCTTGCAAGTTTGTAGCCGAGCTTTGTATTCTCTTTGATTGGAACACCTACATCATATAATCCTGTCTTGCCGCCCATTCCACCTGCCTGTGATGTCAGGGTACAGCTTAGTCCTTTGGGACTGTAGACTCTTTTCCCCTGACTTCCTGCCCGGACTTGAACAAGAGCTGCTCCATTTGTTTCTGGTTCAGGTAATACTTTTCCGGCACATCGGAAATCAAAATATCCGACAATATACACCCGTTTTCTTGCTTGGGGGACTCCGAAATCCTTGCTGTTAAGCACTTTCCATTCGACATGGTACCCCAGTTCAGAAAGCGTACTGAGGATGGTGCAAAACGTCCGGCCTTTGTCATGCGATAACAAACCGGGAACATTTTCAAGGATAAAATACGAGGGTCTTTTAGCTTCAAGAATCCGGGCAATTTCAAAAAAGAGAGTTCCTCTTGCATCTGCAAATCCTTCTCGCTTTCCGGCGATAGAGAATGCCTGGCAAGGAAATCCTGCACAGAGTAAATCAAAATCTGGCATTCGTTCTGGTTCGATTGTTCTTGCGTCATTACAATACCACTCCCCTTCCGTATCAAACAGCAATCGGTAGTTCTTATCCGCATAAGTATCCACCTCGCAATGTCCGACACAGACAAAGTTTCCTGCCCGTCTTAAGCCTTCACGAAATCCCCCGATTCCGCTAAAGAGATCAAAAAATTGAATGGTTGCGGCTATCAACCTCCTTTTTGCTGATAAAAACAGGCGGCATGATCTCTCATACCGCCCTTCGTTATTCTGTATCAATTGGTTACCATTCTGTTGGTTCTTCTGCTTTGGATTCTTCCGGATCAGTCTCTCCTTCTGGTTCAGTTTCCTCTTCCGGTTCACTTTCCCCTTCTGGTTTGTTTTCCTCTTTCGGTTCACTTTCTCCATCCGGTTCGGCTTCCTCTTCTGGTTCACTTTCCCTTTCCGGCTCAGTTCTTTCTTCCGGTTGAGTTTCTTCTGTTCCCAATTCTCCAGTTGTCTGTTCGGATTCTTCAGGCTGCTCTTTGCTTTGCCATTCGACCTCTACCTTTTCCAGTGCTTCTTCTATAATCTGAATTAAGAAGTCTTTCTGTTTCATGTGTTTCTTTCCGATGACTACTTTTAATCTCTGGAATAATTCCTCTGATACCTGTACTGCTACTGTTCTTACTGCTCCCATGCTTATTTCTCCTTTTCCTTCCACTCTGTTGAAATGTTCTTCAATGACCTGTTGTAAAAATTTTTGTGTGCTGCTTTCTGTGAGTTCAATCTCTTCTCTTACTTTCTCATGTAAGTCCATCGGGATCTTTCCGCAGATATTTTTCATCTCTGCCATAACCTTTCTCCTTTCACTTTTGCTACACACAACATACTCCAAAGCCGCATGGAAAGCTATTCACAATACCCACCAAAGATATCGATGCATTTCTTGCCTTACCCCTAGCAGATCCAACAATGTATGTATCGTGCAATCATAGGCCTCACCCCCTTTACAAATTTTCCATTTGAGATAGAAAATCCATCATCTGATCTGGTATTTCTTCCGATGATGGTTTCGTTTTCAATTGTTCCGTAGTGCCACATATTCCTAATTCCCGAACACTTTCTTTTATCGTCTTTTGAATGACTTCTTCCATCCATTTCCGATCCTCTTTTTCCAGAATTGCCTGAACCAGATACTGGCTTTTCTGCCCTTCTGGAACACTTTGAAATTTCTCCCATGCCCTCTGGTGTTCTGGATTTTTCAGGTTCGGGCGGAACGAATATACCGGGCGTGTCATCTCGTCCACATCTGCTCTACAATCCGTTCATACCCTGTTGCGTTGGCATGGACGTCCTCTATAAAAACGGGGCGGCAAATCGCGTCCTGTGCGGTCACGTGGCGTTTTAAAATTGCGGAGCCTCCCCCCATAAATACGGTGGGTACTGCCCGGAGATCAAACCCGGATTCTGTCACCGCAGACAGTATTCTTTCTATATATTTCCGTCCGTTTTCCTGTATGATCCGTCTGGCCTCCTCTGCCATACTGCAAGATTCCCTCCGAAGCACACGCTCAATTTGAGTTTCTGTCACAGACAGTCCGGTATTTCTACGCACTTGTTCTGCTGTCTCATCAATACATCGGATTACTCCAAGTTCCAGACTTCTGCACGTTGCTGCATTCGGAACAGCATTGTCCAGCCTCATAAGGTCAACGGTCCAGCCACCAATATCAACAAGCAGAACAGACGGTTCATTCTTCAGATACTCTGGATGCAGAGCAAGCGCAGAGTATCCCTGTGGGAACAGTTTCACATCTTTTATTGTTATCTCATATAACTCACTTTCATATAAAAATCGCACTGGCTGCTCTTTCCGCAACAGATACTCCCTGAATCCCTGTTTCTCTCTTCCAAAACTTGAAAGCGGAAGTCCAACAGCCAGAATTACCTCTGTCTTTCGTTCCGCTTTCCGATGCTTGATTTCTTCTGCAATGGCTGCCAACGTCAGCAGATAATAATTATCATTTGACGTTTTATTTTTTACCAGCGTCTGTCTTCCCGTACCGCAGACATAATACTTTCCTTGATATTGCAGAACATTCTGCATGGTATACGGCTCGTAATCATACCCAATAATTCCACTTGGGAAAGACACTTGTCTTGTTTTAATGGCATAATAGCCATGATCAATTCCTATGATTATCGCAATCACATCCTTTCATTTTTTCTGTTTAACGTAAGGTCAAAAATGTTGTCACTGCTGCAACGGATCGTTGCAAAAGTGCCATTCGTGAACACTTTTCTATGTTCCAGCGTCCCAAAACCTGCGGAAAATCTGGCTTTTTTATACCACTATCGCCAGAGGAACACTACTGTTCCTTCCCAGCCGGTTATAAAAGATCCCTCTCCCGGCGGCGGTCCAGCCTGTCCGGGGGAGGGATATATCGCAAGTTTCCTTTTTGAACAATTGCCTGTCTTTTTATTTTTATGAGATGTTTTTCCTGCTTTTGTAAAATGGGAAGATACTCCGGTTCTGTCAAAAACTTCCGTATATAATTGCCCTTTTTTCCCAGCTTGTTATCATTTTTCAGCAGTTCTATTTCTACCATGTAATGGGTATCTGGATGAAATCTCTTCTCACACAAAATGCTGTCCCCTTTTATATAATCAGATTTAGCCGATTCTCTTGCTGCCGCCAAGAGTTCATAAATACTTACTTCCACCTCTTATCACCTCCCAAAAGACCAGAAAAAAGCAGACCTCTTAATCGAAGTCTGCTCCTGTCGGATATGGTAATCCTCTTTCTTCATATTTTTTATCGATATAATTTCGAATCCATTCCCTGTATTCTTCCGTTAATGCCAGTTCCTGAAATTCTAACAACCACTTTTCCCCTTTTGCTTCGTCATCAAGCCATCGATCTTCTATGCACTCCGGCTCATCTAACATTTTCATCATCGCTTCAAATGGCTCTTTTACATCATCACCAAATTCTTTCCATAAGGCGATTCCATAGTTCTCCAGTTCAAAAAATTCTGTCAGATATGTCAATCGTTCCATATCCCCCAATGTCATTCTTTTTTCACCTGACAATAATGCTCGATCTCTTTTGCCACATAGATTTAAAAATTTTCTCTTTTCCATCTCCACATCCATTATACTTTTACCTCTTCCTGTTAAAAATAATTCCTTATTACGAAACATTATAAAATTTAAATTCTTTAGAATCAATATATATATTTCTGTATTACGAATCTTTTTATTTTATAAGGGGAGTTCATCATTATGCAAAAGATTAGACCAGATATGGATATTGGTAAAAATATCCAAGCAATTCGATATAAAAACAATATGACTCAAGACCAAGTAGTTGCAAAATTAAATCTTATGGGTATCTCCATCACCAAAAGTACCTATGCCAAACTGGAAACAAATCGCATGAACATTAAGGCATCTGAATTAGTTGCACTTGCAAAACTCTTTCATACCGATATCAATGCTTTCTTTTCCGGCTTGCTATAGTTCGACATTCCCCGACTCCCTGTGTATATAATAGCATATTAAAAATAAGAACCAGTCTATATTCTTATCGGATATAAACCAGTTCTTTTTTCTTATCAAATAATATAAAAGTGACAGGGAATTCAGATTCTTATCTTCTGTCACTCATGTAATTATTATTCTATTTTAAATTTAATGAATTTACCCATTCTTGAATTTCTTTTTCAATGTTATTTTCTATATAAACGTCATACACATTTTTCCACATTATCTGTGTATACTGTTATTTTCAACCCCATAATTATAACTTGGTACACGCTATACACTACTATAAACTGTACTCCATTTTAGGGAATCCCAGAAGGATCTCGTCATAAGAACTCATATCCATCTCTTTTTTCATAATCGCCGGTCTATATTTTTTATCACTCATTTCCACACTACTTCTGGATTTTTTATTCATCCAGTCAAGATCAAGCTTTGTATATGGAACTTTCGGCTCAATCTCAAATAAATCCGCTTTTGCTTCCTCTGCGATCATCTGTGCTACTTTTTTTGTTGTTCCGCTTGCACTGAAAAATGCCACTAATTTTTTACTCATAATAAAAAGCCCCTTTCTATACGTATTTTTCACAAAAAATAGATGTATAAGATTTACATTCATCTTACACATCTATTTTAAGCTCTATCGCTTCATTATGTCTAATGCTTATATTGAATTTTGTTTTATGCCTGAAAAGCATTAATCTCCTCGATCATTTTACGAACTGCCAAAGAATATGGGATATTCCGTCGCCAGGCAATCACCGTACTGGTTGTGATTTCAGGAGAAATTCTTCGCTGTACAAGAATATCCTCTCTCCAATACTTTGCAGCACCCTCAATTGAAATTGGATACCCCAGTCCATTTGCCGCCATAACTCCGGCATTCGTTCCAAGATTACTCGTAAAAGCAATCTGTAATTTTGAAAAGTCTTTCCCAAACCAGTTGGCAAGTTCACTTTGAACGTTCATTCTTTCCGGCAGGATCAAGGGCTTTTCAATAAGATCTTCTTTTTTTATAAACTCTTTTTCTGCCAGCGGATCATCCGGCCGCATTCCGACACACCAGTGATCGCAATCTGTGATCCGGATATAATCCAGCCCTTCGGTGTCCACCGGCTCCATGAATAATGCAATATCTACAAGTCCTTTGTTCATCATCTCATACACTGCATCTGCTGTTGCAGTATGCAATACAATCTGAACCAGCGGATATTTTTCTTTATATGTTTTACATATCTTCGCCAATGTCTCCACTGCTGCAAATTCACCGCATCCAATAGTTACAGTTCCCTCTACAACCTCTTCTTTTCCTTTTAGTTCCTCAAGCATCCTTTCCTCAAGATTAAGAATTTCCAGGGCACGCCTTTTTAATAGAATTCCCTCATCAGTAAGCGAAATTTTCTTCCCGCTTCGAATAAATAATGTTACTCCAAGCTCCTCTTCAAATGCTGCCATTTGTCTGGATAGCGTTGGCTGGGTAATATGCAATTGTTCTGCTGCTTTTGTAAAGCTCTGTTCTTTTGCTACTGTTAAAAAATAGCGTAATAATCTTAATTCCATATCTTTATATTCCTACAAATTTTTCTTGTAACCATTCTATCATATTGCGTCCCAGGCATCATCTATATCTTTACCTTTAATAATAAATCGCACACAAATCAATTATATCAAGAAGTAAATTATACTGCTTCTTTGCTGTATCGTTCATTTCATGATTCATCGGTGCGTTCTGTGAATACAACGTTGCTTCCGAAAGCTTTGATGGTGCTGAATGATATAACATCAAGTCTTCTACATGCATTTTCATTCTATTTCTGATATATCAAATTCAACCGCTTTCATTAAAATCTTACTCTGTGGCATCTTTTATTTCTATTATATTTAACATTCTACCGCCACCTTGATCACGCCGTTCCTCTTATTTTCAAAAAGTTCATAGGCTTCTTCGATTCTGCTAAGTGGATAGGTGTGTGTGATCAGTGGTTCCGTGTTGATCTTACCTTCCGCGATCAGTCTCAGCGTTTCTTCACAATCACAACCGTCTACTCCTCCTGTTTTAAAAGTCAGATTCTTTCCATACATATCCGGCAGAGGTAACGTCTGGGCTTTATCGTAAAGTGCCACCACCGTCACGATTGCATTTGGCCTTGCGCATTCCCATGCAAGACGGAAAGTAGATTCTGCTCCTGCAACTTCAAGAACAACATCCGCGCCTCCATGCTCGCTGTTTGCCTGAACAAAATCAAAACATTCTTCCGGCGAAACTGTAAGAACTTCCGGATAATGTTCCCTGATAAAGTGCATACGCTTTTCGTCTTTTTCACACATGATGATCCGCTTCGGATTTTTCAGCATAACAGACAGTAAGGTACAGATACCTGTAGGACCGGCTCCAATGATCAGCACCGTGTCATCCTCAGTGATCTCGGAAATACGTGCTGCCCAGTAACCGGTGGCAAGTACATCTCCTACAAATAACGCCTGTCTGTCCGTAACTTTATCCGGAATCTTATTCAGCCCCTGATCTGCAAATGGTACACGGACATATTCTGCCTGACCTCCATCGATACGGCATCCAAGAGCCCAACCGCCATTTTCATCGGTACAGTTATTCACATAACCTTTCTTGCAGAAAAAACATTCTCCACAAAAAGTTTCTACATTTACCGTCACCCGGTCTCCTGGCTTCACATTCTTCACAGCAGTTCCGACTTCTTCCACAATTCCAACCATCTCATGACCGACTGTAATCCCCGGCACTGCCCGTGGAACGCTTCCATGCTTAATGTGCAGGTCACTGGAACAAATGCTGGCAAGTGTCACCTTTACAATGGCATCTCTTTCATGCATCAGCACAGGCTTTGGCTTTTCCATTAATTCAAATTTTCCTTTTGAAACATAAGTATAAGTCTGCATTCTTTTCCCCATCACTTTCTATAATAATTTATCCAGAATTTCCGCTGCTGATCTATTACCGAATACGCCATTGCCAAATAACAACCAAGATAAGAAGGTGCACCGGATAAAACGCATAACAGAAATACTTGAACCACTTGCTATGGTACCCCTGCTCTCCATGATATAACCAGATTGGAATCAGTGCCAGCAGTGCAAAGCTCTGCTGTGCAATCTCAAAATGATGTCCCAGAATCGTTACCGGATAATACAGATTCCCCAGCATAACTACATTCAAATAATACAGCCCGACAAACTGTGCCGCAAAAGAAATCCAGGTTTTCTTGCGAAAAAAATAAAAAAGCAATACCGTCAGTATTCCTGCAGCATTGTAATCTACCATGGTTATGGTTCCAAGCAGAAAATCCATCAAAAGCACGAGGCAAACCACAAAAAACGATATCCATTTCTTTTGTTTCTTCTTTGCCTTTTCAATGATCTGTATCGATAACACCCCTAATAAAAAGGTCCATAGTACATTTTGATGAAACGGGTAAAATACAGAACTTCCCATAATCAGGTTAAATGGTATTTCTGAAATTATGGCAAATAGAAAAAGACGCAGCATGTATTTTTTCACATTCGAAGTATAATAGCATCCTTCTGCGATCATAAATGCGAAAATCGGAAAAGCAAGTCTTCCTACGCGTGTCATCCATTCCTGTGCTGGAAATAGTGTCGCCCACAAATGATCACATAACATAAACAGCATTGCCAGAATATGTAGTGTAAACGAATCAATTCCTCTTTTTTTCTCCATAGGTTCTTCTCCATCTATCCAGGCATAGATATCTGCCTTTTATTCTTTTCTTTTCATTATATTATGGAGCATTATCCAACGTCAATCAACTCTTGCGTCCTAATCTATCACTAATTCAGCCAGAACTCAAATACTCAACGCATTCTACTCATAAGGGGTGTTCATTTCTTATAATTTATATTATGCTTAGATTAAACAGAAGGGAGTGAATTATATGGATTTAATCAAAATCGGAAAATATATTGCAGAAAAAAGAAAAGCTCTTGGACTGACGCAGAAGCAATTGGCAGAAAAACTGAATATGAGTGACAAATCGGTTTCTAAATGGGAACGAGGCATATGCCTGCCGGACGTATCAATTTATATGGAATTGTGCAGCATACTTAGAATCAGCATTAATGAATTTCTTGCAGGTGAAGATATCGGTGCTGAAAATGTAATTGAAAAATCAGACAGCAATCTTATTAAGATTACAAAAGAGAGTAAAAAGAAACAAAAAAATTTAAAAACAATTCTTGCTGTAGTAACTGTTTTTGCAGTAATTGTCTCTGCGATCCTTGGCACTTTATTCTTTCACAAACTGATACAGCCAAAAAATTATATTACCGCAGTTGATCAGACAAGTACTGAGATGAAAACAGCAGAATTATTATCCGGAACAGACGGCGCATATCTTTTTCATTATTTTACAAAAGATGAATTTAAAACACTCACCATTTATGTATCTGAATATCAGTCTGGGACACTGATCAGTAAAAGTAAAGTGGCTGATTTGGACTATGACGGAATCGATTCCCCTTCCAGAGGCGTCATTGCTGTTGTGCCGGATTTTGAATCTTTTAAGGTAAAATTAATTGTAGCAGATGATTATGCAAAATATTCTACGGATTTTCCTATTTTAGAAAATATAGAAAACAGAGAATATTATGGCAGAAGTGCAAGCCAGATAAAAGGGGAGATTCCGATTCAGATTCATTCAGCTTCGACAATAGAAGGCAAGACTGCTATCCCTTCAGACTCTGAACAGGGATTAATGGCTCTAATCTATGGAAAAGACGGGCTGTCAGGGATTCCTATCACGGAAATGGAAAAAGGAATCGTTGGTGTGGAAAATGATTATGTATATTATCTTTCCTTCCAATTTGGGGGTAATCAAAGTTTTTGAGGGGATGTCTTTTTGAGGGTTTAGATTAACATAGGACCAATTTTTAGATTGACGATTCCTTAAGGGTCTATATCATTGACAACAAATATTATAAGGCTTTCTGTATTTTTACAGTTTCATAGCACTGCGGATGCGGTTCTCAATAAATTCTTCTCCAAAATCTGTATTCAGGCTGAGATCAAAGTTTCCGGCTGCACCCCACATACGTCGGGTGTAATAGCGATAGTTATCTGCACGCAGTTTTTCATTTTTCTTAACCGTAGCTTTGGCTTCTCCCTCAGAGATATTCTGTCTCTGTGCCACTCTTCTAATTCTGCTCACAAGAGGTGCTGAAAAAATACTTTCAAACAATTTCCGGAATTTCTGAGAACGTAATCTGCACAACGGCCTACTATCACGCAATTGCCTTTTTTCGCAAGATTGCGTACAACCTGGCATTCTGCCTCGAAAATTTTATTCCTCGGCGCTTCATCCTGTCTGTATTCAGATACATCTGATTGACCAGATCATAAAGAAGGCTGTTTGTCATGATCTCCTCGTTTTTCTTAACGAATTCCGGTGTGTATCCGATGGTCCCTGCTGTCATCTGGATAATCTCCGCATCATAAAAATCATATCTTTCAGGAATGCAAGTTTCTTACCGATGAGTCTGGCGATAAAGCCTACCAGAAGGGCAGCAATAACAGTACCTTCTCTTATACCAGACAGTCTGTCCGTTGCGATTTTCCCCTGATATAAAAGCAGGCAATGAAATTACCGCCTGGTTTCAAAACACGCCATATTTCATGAAATGCTTTTTGCTTGTCCGGAAATGCATGAAAACCATTCATACTGACAACGGTATCTAAAAGCTTAAAACTATCGTTCTCTAATCTTCCTGACATTACGATTCATGAGGTGTCTTCCAATATATCTATAAACAAATGCTTTAAAGGCTGAAATTTCTTGATGATGTTCCTTCAACAGTTCATCTGGACAATCATAAACACCAAAATCCTGATTGATTCCCTCGCTCTGAATATAAGTATTGTTCCTATCAAACTCAATAATGAGATTTCTGAAATCCTTGACTGCTACTCCATAACCGCAAAATGCACCTGTACATTCCGAATTTTGTTCCTGCAACTTCTTTATGTAGGTTTTATCCAAAATGAAAGCTTCCAGTTCGTACCACTGATTTTCGAAATTAATTTCTACCCAGCTATGGAAAATACTTTTTGGAGCATTACGGTAAACAAACCCGATCATAGCCCCTTTCTGCAATCTTTTATCAATCGTAAAACCATGTACTCTGCATGGAATATTGCAGGCACGTAAAAGTGCCATAAATAAAGTTCCTTTTGTATTACATTGTCCATAACCATCTGCAAGTACTTTTGAAGCTGAAATTCCGTCATCAATATTATATCCAAATAAAACATCATCTCTTACATAGTTGTAGATTGCCTTAATCCTTTCAAATTCACCCATTTCCTTCCATTTCATATTTTGAATAAGTTTTTGAATTGCCGGATTAGAAAAATCAACCATTCGTGTTTCCCTAAGATACTTATCTTTCATTTTCTATCGCCTTTCCCATAGGTTTTCTCACAACACAATGCATTCGCATACCTTTACGAATTTCAAATTTTTCTACTTTTAATCCTGCTTTTTTGCAACATTTTATGACCACATCTCTTGTTGGCACTTGGACATCTCCATGTCCGCATATATTTGCCAACGGCATTTCCAATGTATTCATTAGCCATACCAATACTTTATTGTCACTGGTCACATCTCTCAGTATCAATCTTCCATTTGGGCGAAGACATCTTTTCACACTGTCAAAAAATGCCTGTGGATCCGGATAATGATGGAAGCTCATAGAACAAATAATTGCATCAAATGAATCCTTTTCAAAAGGAAAGTTCTCACAGTCTCCTACAACAAATGTTGCATTTGAAATATTTTTCTTTTTTGCCTGTTCAATCATGGCAGGAGTCAGATCCAGTCCTGTATAATGTCGGTCTGGATATTTTTCTGCTAATAAAGAAATCATCGGAGCAGGTCCACAGCCTGCATCTAATAAATCTCTAAATGGCTCCTTCTCTAATTCTTCCTGAATATCCGGATAATCCTTCTTGCACATTTCGTAAATACCAGCATAGCTACTTTCATATCTTCCTGCTGCTTTTGTAAACTCTTTAATTGACAATTTTTTATATTCTTCATTTTTCATGCTTTTTTCTCCAATCACTGTGCCTTTTTCGCCTTGCATCCGCATTTCTTCATTTTTTTCATATAAGCATAAAACTGCTTATGCAATTCCCTCATTTCATCTGGTGCCTTCATAGCATGTTGATACATAAATTTATCTCCAAAACTACTTCCAAATGTAACTGCCAGCATAATCGTCAGAAATGACAATGGCAAAAAGCGAAAAATATTCATTTTCCATGGTGACAATTTACCCTTTTGTTTTCGCAAAAAGTTAAAATTTCTTTTCAGCCTTTCCGCTGTTTTCCTCATAATTTTCCATTCTTTTTCCACTTTCTCCGGATCGTCTAATTCATAATACGCATCCGCAATCGGTACCACCATAGCAAGATGACAAAGCTGCCATAGATGCATATCCGTTACTTCCTGGTATGGTATATGAGCATGCCTCAATATCTCTGAAAACTGCTTAGTTCTTTCGGATTTATTTCCTGATTTTTCTTATATAGCAATCCATTATTTCTTAAAGCCTCAAATCTTTTTCCTCTGGCATAAATACTTGTATCATAACCGGCTTCTGCAAATAAAGCTGCATACAAGGAGCCGATCACACCCGCACCATAAATCAATATTCTCATAAGAATCATTCCTCTCCTCTTACCCCAGTGCCACATCCAAGATCATCATCAAACTAAATCCAAGTGCAAAGAAAAGCGTACCGATATTCGAGTTCTGTCCCTGAGACATTTCCGGAATTAGTTCTTCAACCACGACATATAGCATAGCTCCTGCTGCAAAGCTGAGTAAATATGGTAATGCCGGGATTACCAGCTGTGCGACAAGAATCGTCATTACTGCTCCAATCGGTTCAACGACTCCTGAAAGTACACCTCCCAGAAATGCCTTTCTCTTACTTTCACCCTCTGCCCTAAGCGGCATGGATATAATCGCTCCTTCTGGAAAATTCTGGATAGCAATTCCAAGTGATAAAGCAAGTGCACTTGTTGCTGTAATCTGTGCATTTTCAGCAAGAAATCCAGCATACATTACACCAACTGCCATACCTTCAGGGATGTTATGTAATGTAACTGCCAACACCATCATCGTAGTACGGCCAAGTTTGCTTTTCGGTCCCTCTGCCTGATCACTTCCAACATGAAGATGCGGAATCAAATGATCAAGTGCGAGTAAAAACAATATACCAATCCAGAACCCAGCAACTGCAGGAACAAACGATAAAGTTCCCATATTTTCAGATTGTTTAATTGCCGGAATCAGAAGACTCCAGATTGAAGCCGCAACCATTATACCTGCTGCAAACCCTGCAAGTGCACGTTGCAGTAACTTGCCAAGTGTTTTTCTCATAAAAAACACGCATGCTGCACCTAGCGTTGTTCCAACAAATGGAATCAGTATACCTTCAAAAATATTTATTCGCATTATATTTTCCTTCCATATATGCTCGAAAAAATTCATTGGCAAAAATAATTATCTTCAGCGGTATAGTATTAGTTCTATAGCTTATTGATTATATTGCCTAATACCTAATATATGTTATTCTATAATCTTTCATACTTTCATTGTGTTAGTTTTAACTAACCGTCTAGTATAAAGAAAACCGTGCAAAAAGCAAACTGTAATTTTACACGGTTCTCTTATGCTTAAGTATATCACTTACGTAATCATATAACAATATATTTCTTTCAACAATTTACAAAACTGGGCGGTGGAATTTACTCTTTCACACAATAATGTTATGGTTGTATCTCCTTCTGACAGCAGTACTGTAAAAATATCATATCTTCCAAAGGTGTAAATTCTACGTTTTTGCATTCGACTCTACGATTGCTGCATCAATCTTCTGAAAACGTTCTGTCAAATCTCTTTCCTCCTTCGTGTCATCTGATACAATACGGTTGCCATTACAGAATTATTTTCCCAAGCTGCCAGAATGCCACCGCACTCGCCGCTGCCACATTCAGCGAATCAACGCCATGTGTCATCGGAATTTTAACCGTATAATCACATAGCGCTATTGTCTCGTTTTCCAGTCCTTCACCTTCATTTCCAAGAATAACTGCCAACTTTTCTTCCTTCATCAGTTCCGAATCATCGATGCTGACCGAATCATCAGTCAGCGCAAGTGCTGCCGTCTTATAGCCAAGCTTTTTCAATTCTGCAATCGCCTGTTTTGGCCAGATTACTTCCCGCTTGCACCGCATTTCATTGCTATCCCGGATAAATGTCCACGGAATCTGAAATACGGTTCCCATACTCACCCTGGAAGCCCGTCTGTAAAGCGGATCACTGCATCCCGGACTCAGAAGTACCGCCTCCATATTAAGAGCCGCTGCAGACCGGAAAATTGCTCCTACATTTGTCGGATTCTGCACATTTTCAAGAATCGCGATTCTGTTTATCCCATCACACAGATCCTGAAATTTTCGAAGCGGTTTCCGTCTCATTGCGCAAAGCATTCCTCTGGTCAGTTTGAAGCCTGTCAATTTAGTCAGCACCTCAAAATCCGCTGTAAAAATCGATACTTTCGTGTCATCAAATCTGTTCATAATCTGGATTGTTTCTTCATTCTCTTCCATCTGCTTCTTTTCAACAAGAACAGACAATGGCTCATAACCTGCATCCAACGCTCTGCCGATCACCTTCGGACTTTCCGCAATGAACATTCCCTCTTCTGGGTGATCTTTATTCAGAAGCCGTGCTTCTGTGCACCTGGCATAAATATCCAATTCCGGCGCATTAAAGTCTTTGATTTCTATTACATTCAGCATTTCTTTTCCCCTGTTTTCATCCGTATATTTAATCTGATCACCTTTTACAGGCCTTCGCGATACACCTTATTGATCGTTGCCTGCGCATGTTCCAATTCTTTTTTCTGGATAATTGCGTTCCGATCGCTTAGAATTGCCAGCATCTCATCCACCACATCTTCCGGTCGCGGATCTGATATGCGGTACAGATAGCCGAGCATTCTTGTTGCTGTATAATCTGTGTTCATCTGTTTATAAGCAATTTCCCTGCAAAGGCTGTCCGGATAGCCTTTCTGTTGCAGTGCTTTGTATAGTTCATCCTGTTTTGATTGTGCCATAAATTATTCTCCAATGTAATGCTTTTTATTATTCTTCTCTTAAAAATATTGATTCCAACAATCTGCATCCCGCTGCCGTCTTAAAAATACTGGATTTCGCATTTTCAATCGACACTTTTGAAAAATTACTCTCACTTGCATTTACAAGAAAATCTGCCTCTATTAAAATCTGATAATCAATCCCATCTATATTGGTGTATGTATGATGATGTGTGACCAGCCAGATAATACGCTCCACTTTCTGTTCTGATACAGGCATTCCTTCAAAAAACTCCTTTACCAGCGGTTCACTTTCAAGTTCCTGATTTTTACCATTTGTGTTTCCATATTTTTCACGGCAAAGCGGACAGGATATATCATGCACCACAGCTGCAAGTTCAAGAATTCCCTGTGTGTTTTCATCCACACTTTCCTGCTCCCCTATCGTCTTTGCATACGCCCATACTTTCAGGAAATGTTCGATATCTCTCAAATTCCCCTGATAAAAATCAATCATTTTTTCAATGGCAACTGCTGTTATTTTAGATTTTTCGTCTTTCATTGCATTCTTCCTCCTGCCTTCTTCTGATTTATCTTTTATAACTATAGCACACTTTTCATTCGCAAATCTATTTTTTGTATTCTAGTCTTGCACCTGCTAGAGCGCGCCCATGGAACACACAAATGGAGCTCTAACTTTTTACAGTTAATTCTCTATTTGCTTCGCTTGTCCTGCAGCTGAAGATAAAACATTGCCTTTTGAGTTTCAATCTCCGCTTTCAGTTCTTCTTTTGTCGGCAAATATAATTTGTACTTGAAAGCAAATTTTTCAATGTACTTAGAGTATATGAAATTTGGGCTTTGTCTTGTAGTTACGAATATCCGCATAAATAGAAAAAGCCCTTTGAAAAAAGAATTTTCTCCTCTCTCAAAAGGCAAGTCAAAAAATTAATATCTATGTGTTATAATGTTCCACTATATTTCGAACGAAAAAATATCAAAATTTCAGATATTTTTTACCTTACCAGACAGAATCCTCACACAATCATTACGTTTTCCTCGGGAGAGAGCATTGCGACTACAATCCCGATAAAAGAACTTATGCTCTACTTGCCGGAAGAAGATTTTCTAAATATCTCAAAGGGCGTTGTTCTTCGAAAAAATTAAATTGTTCATATATCCGACGAAGGACTTTATACAATGACTGATGGTGCTGTCTTTCAAGGAAGAAAACGTAATCTGAGTCAGCACAAACAAATCCGTAAGGCACTTGGTTTAAATGCGCAGAACTATTCGAAGGTTTCAGAAGACAGCTCACTTCAATTATTTAATAGCTGTAGCTTTCTCAATGATATGCCACTTGCTTTTTGTATTATTGAACTTGTATTTGATGCGGAGGGCCATGGAGTAGACTTTGTATTTCGTTACTGTAATGATGAAATGGCTGTTGTTGAGGGCATTCCCGTTTCAGAAATGTTGAATCGTTCCTTTTATGAAGTCTTTGAAAATGGGGATAAAAAATGGCTTGTTACTTATGCGGATGTGGCGTTAAACGGCAATAAACATATCCTGCAGGATTATAGTCCGGAAATCGACAAGACTCTGACCATCTACTGTTTTCAACCTGCCAGCGGATATTGTGCATGTGTATTGATTCCGTCTTAGTGTTCTGCTATTTGGCGTATGCGATTACAAAATTATTTTTCTGTAAACAAAAAAGTGCGGAAGTCCTTGATTTTTGATATGCTCCCCATATGGTAGACAATGGAAATATCCAAAAATCTATCATATGAGGAGCATATTTTTATGTCTAAGAAACAGTATAGTAAGGAGTTGAAACTTGAGCTCGTAAAGAAACATCTTGAGGATGGAATCTCTTATTGGAAATTAGGTAAAGAGTATGGAATTGAGGCTAGTATCATCCGCAGGTGGGGGCATAAATACGAAACATTTGGAGAAGACGGTCTAGAAAAGCAAAATGCTGATTTATGTAATTACTCTGCAGAATTTAAGAAGAAGATTGTTCTTGAATATCTTGGAGGCGATATAACGAGTCAGGATTTAGCTGCAAAATACAAAATTCATGCACCAAGTACTGTTCGTACATGGATTAAGCAGTATAATAACCCTCTTGTTTTTGATACATTTGACAAAGCTGTGGCAACGAATCCAGGAGCTACACCACTACTTCATAGTGATCGAGGCTATCAGTATACTTCGAAAGCATTTAGGCGGCGAATTTTAGCTGCTGGAATGACACAAAGTATGTCTCGCGTGGCAAGATGTATCGATAATGGTCCTATGGAAGGATTCTGGGGACTAATGAAACGAGAAATGTATTATGGCAAAAAGTATAAAACAAAAGAAGAATTAATGCTTGCCATAGAGAAATACATAGATTATTACACAAACAAAAGAGTTCAACGAAATCTTGAGGTGCTTACACCACTGGAATTCCATGAACAAAAACTAGAAAACGTTGCATAAACAACCCGGTACATAAACTGTACCGGAGAAGAAAAAATTTTCGTTATTTAATTTGTCTACTTGACGGGTAGCACACCACATCTACGGTTTTACGGTAAATGATCTTTTCATTGCTAATATTCAATTTATATCATTCTGTTTTCATAATCTTGTAACTCATGGAAAATATCATCCACATATACAACATCATTTTCTATCCTGTACAACATAAAATATCTGTGCTGTTGAAAATTTATTCGACGATATCCAAGGCTCTGTAAACGTGGATTGTCGCATACTTTCAAACTGTCCGCTACATACTTCAACTTTTTAATAGTATTCTCAAAATCATCAAGCACATTTTTTGCTGCCTGTTTATTTTTCTTGGCGAAAAGCAGATACTGTATAAACTGATTCAAGTCTTCTTCTGCTTCAGCTGTTACAACTACTTTATAATCCATATTTTCCTCTCATATCTGAAATCACATCATCCGCATTTCGGTAATTTCCCTTTTTTGAAGATTCTCTGGATTGTTCCAGTCTTTGAAGCATCTCTTCTTCTGTCATAGATGTATAAGGATTATGCACAGTTCGTTTTATTTCAAATGGAAATCCATTATATGCAACCGCCTGCGTTAAAAACATCCTTATTGCTGATGTCGTATCAGTTCCAAGATCTTTAAAAAGCTGATCTGATTTATTTTTTAAGTCATCGTCTACCCTGATCTGAATTGTACTTGCCATTTTAGATACCTCCTTTTTTCTTCATTATAATGCCATTTCATTGCTAATTCAATACAATTGTATTGATATTTCACTTATTTCGATGCACTTATCTAAGATAGTGGGTATGGAATCTTGGATTACAATTGAGGCAAGTACAATAAAAATACAATCAGCGCAGCTTTTTCTTTCTGTACTCATTCAGTTCCTGGCGTCCAATGATCGGGATACCAGGATAATCATCTGCCTGCGTCCTGATTGCCGGAGAGCTTCTTCTTTTGTACGCGGTCAGCTAAAGCCACCGATGTTCAATCTTTTATAAAGAAGCAAGAATCCATCGCCTTCCCAAACGAGCCCTCTCTAATGTAGTAAGGTATGCTTCTTCTCGGAGAATTCGTTGCCAGTAAAAAAATGCTTTGTCCGAAATGCCATGTTCTCGACACCAGGTCGTTTTAGACATTCCACTAGCAAGACATTCTTTGATGATACTTGTCCATTGTTCACACCGGACTTTATGAGTTATTTTATCCATGAGATTATCCTCCCTCTAAAAAATCTTAGATTTTTTAAAGTAATTATCTCATGAAAACTAGCCAAAATCGTGGTACCTACTATTTACCGTTTACGAAAGGATGTGTTTTCTGCATATCATCAAAATGAATAATTGCTATGCCTGACAACAAAAAAAGGACACCTTCCATTGGTATTTCTACCAAAAGAGAAGTGTCCCTTTATACACCTTATTTTTGAAAAATGCTCCTCAAAAATAATCCACATTTTACTTGTAAACAAATAAGTCAAACAGTCAAGAATCCATAGAGCTCCTTATTCTGTTTCCTTATAATCCATACTTCATTAACACTATGTGTTTCCTGCGGCTCGTACTTATCGTATGCCTGCTCGATTACGGTATAGATACCCGGCATAAAGTTATCAATCTGGAACTTAACGCCATTGGCTGTTGTAACTGTCTGATTGATACCGTTTCCAGTAATCGTGAAGTTGATACCGTCAACTTTTCCGTCCTCACTGTTCTTTACAATCTGACAAAAACCATGGTTCAGAACGAGGACCTGGATTATTTCGGACTCTGCAGTTCATTGAATGCGACTCCGGAACTAATGAGCTTTAAATTATACAGCCTGACAAAACGAGGCCAGGCTTATCATATGCCGATGGAGATTCAGAGTAATTTCCTGGCAAAATAATAAAGGATAAGCGCATTCTACAATAAGAAAACTATAGATTTATCTCACTGAAAGGGGGATTATTTATGTCAAAACATCATATAGAAAAGGTAACCTGCCCTTCCTGCCATCATGAGGGAGATTTTGAAGTCTGGGACAGCATTAATACTGTACTGGATCCTGCAATGAAAGAGAAGGTACTTAATCAGTCTATTTTCCTTTATACCTGCCCAAACTGTGGAGAGACCTTTCGTTTAAACTATCCTACACTCTATCACCAGATGGAAGATCTTGTCATGATTTTTCTGGTTCCTGAATCAGAAGTAGAGAAGACATATGAAATGTTTTATGGAGATAATGCTTTGGCTGATTATCGTACCGAAAAGTACTTATACCGGATTGTGACATCAGCAAATCAGCTCGTTGAAAAGATCCAGATCTTTGATGCAGGTAAAGATGACAGGGTAATGGAACTTGTTAAATTACTTGCGACAGATTCTATTCTCAAAAATGATCCCGATATAGAATTTGATGAACTGCGCTTTGCTGTCGACGACGACGGAACAAATATTCTTGTAATCATTAATAAGGGTGAGATTACTGCTGCAGTTGACATTGACAATATGTATGAATTTGCTTCTTCACACTGCAATGATTTCAAGGATCTCCGCGATGATGATGAAATAGTTATCAATAGGGAGTGGATCCTTAACAAACTTGCCGAAGCAGAAAACGAATAGTATATTTGGTGGCTACACCCCCAAGCCCCTGTAGAATAAATAACGCCAGTACTGGATATCAAAAATCCCGCACCGGCGTTATTTATTAAAATATTTTGTTTTTTAATCTTCAACACTCTCTACTGAAACTTCTTTTTTCTTCCTACTTTTACCAGAAATCATCTTGTGTCCTGTATAAATAGCCATAATCATGCAAAGCAAAGAACTTGCTGCAAAGTACTTATGGCCTTCTTTTGATCCCTTATAACCTGTATAAAAAGTTCCAAGCATTGTAATCAGTGCACCGATAGACCAATATTTATGTGATTTCATTCAGATACCTCCTGCCGTTTTTCTTAATCATATACCTTTTAAAAGATATATACAAACTGGTATTTTGAATCAATCGACAAGCAGCTCGGATCTTCCACTATAAATTCATACCTTCAGCAAATAGGATATGGCAATGAAAATATATCCGGAGATTTCTCTTCCTACTGGATGCAGTCATCCTTAAAGATTTCACCAGTAGAACAAGTTGAACTTTTGAAAAATTTATATCGAAACAACTTCAACTTTACTCCTGCTAATATTCATGCCGTCAAAAATTCCATCCATCTTACCGCCTCTGAAAACGGAGAATTTATGGAAAAACCGGAACCGGACGAGTGAACGGGCAGGATATAAATGGCTGGTTTATAGGTTTTATAGAAAGCCAAAATAATACATACTTTTTCTCCACAAATATTCAAAGCGAACAACGTGCAACTGGTAGTAAAGCATCAGATGGTGCTTTATCTACTCGTATTGATTCATCACATAA
>ERZ772805.409-NODE-409-length-50534-cov-5.252164_pt1 | contig 50534 bp, 48 predicted proteins | sample MGYA00511344_ERZ772805 | MGnify/ENA primary metagenome ERZ772805 (study PRJEB29015, sample SAMEA2737730) | human gut metagenome | biome: human gut; feature: human-associated habitat; material: faeces | place: China | collected 2012 ...
CGGTACCGTCAGCACCCAGACCCCAGAACTTACAGTTAGTAGTTCCTTCTGGAGTAGTAACTAATGGAGCACCGATCTCAAGAGACAGGTTGGTAACATCATCAACGATACCGATGGTGAATGGAGTCTTAGCTTCATTCTCATATACTGCTACGATCTGAGCAGGTGTGGTATCCTTAGAACCTAAGCCGTAACGTCCGGTTAAGATCTTAACCTGGTCAAACTTGCTTCCCTTAAGAGCAGCAACAACATCCAGGTACAGAGGCTCGCCAATAGCGCCTGGCTCTTTTGTTCTGTCTAATACGGAGATAGTCTTAACAGTTTCTGGAATAGCATCGATCAGAGCCTGTGCACAGAATGGTCTGTACAGACGAACCTTAACAACGCCGACCTTCTTGCCCTGCTTTGTTAAGTAGTCGATGGTCTCTTCAATGGTATCATTTACAGAACCCATAGCGATGATAACATGCTCTGCGTCTGCTGCACCATAGTAGTTGAACAGCTTATAATCTGTACCAAGCTTTGCGTTAACCTTGTCCATGTACTCCTGAACGATTGCTGGAAGAGCATCATAGTATGGGTTGCAAGCTTCTCTTGCCTGGAAGAAGATATCTGGGTTCTGAGCGGAACCTCTCTGGCATGGATGGTTTGGATTTAATGCATGCTTACGGAATTCAGCGATCGCATCCATATCAGCCATATCCTTCAGATCTTCGTAATCCCATGTCTCGATCTTCTGGATCTCGTGGGAAGTACGGAAACCATCAAAGAAGTTGATGAACGGAACTTTACCCTTTAATGCTGCAAGGTGTGCAACCGGTGTTAAGTCCATAACCTCCTGTACGCTGGATTCGCAGAGCATTGCGCATCCGGTCTGACGACAGGCGTAAACGTCGGAGTGGTCACCGAAGATATTTAAAGCGTGAGTTGCTACACAACGAGCGGATACGTTGAATACGCCCGGGAGCTGCTCACCAGCGATCTTATAGAGATCCGGGATCATAAGAAGAAGACCCTGAGAAGCTGTATAAGTTGTTGTTAATGCACCTGCTGCAAGTGAACCGTGTACTGTACCTGCGGCACCTGCCTCTTACTGCATTTCTACTACCTTTACTGTATTACCAAAAATGTTTTTCTGCCTCGGACTGCATCTCGGTGATCTGTACCGGCTGTCCGAACATGTTTGTTCTTCCATCAGTTGCCCATTCATCGGTAGCTTCCGCCATCGGAGAAGAAGGGGTAATCGGGTAGATGGCTGCTACATCCGTAAATGCATAGGAAGCATGAGCGGCTGCATGGTTACCATCCATGGTTTTCATTTTTCTTGCCATAGTTGATTTCCTCCTGTAAAGTGTATAAATATGTAAATATTTATTAAACTTATGTGTTCCGCGTTTATCAGAACATCTATAAATTATTATAGCAATTTTTCCCTAAAATGCAAATCAAAAACGGCAGAATCATGTACCAAATCATAAACAATATTAAAATTTTTGCATTATCTTTTCACATTATGGAATGTTATCCGCATTGTGAGAATGCGCATTTGGTTAGTTTCGGCAAACTTCTGTTCCGGAGCACTTCTCTCTTTTACAGATAATGATTTCTTTTAAATAAAAAGCGGTGAGGCAGGAAATCATTTTGATTCCTGTTCACCGCTTTTTTATATAAAGTATTCTTTTTATTGGTCCGACCATTCCCCGCTCTCAAGCAGGACCTTCGCTGCTGTCCTGGAGTGGGAGATCCGCTACTGTCCGTTCGGAGCGATCAGCCCCATATCGGACGGAGCCTGGTTCGTCTCCGCAGGCGCTGCCGTTGTCTCCGGCGTATATCCCGGTCCGTAGTTAGATCCGGCGGACGGTGCTGCCGTTGTCGGCGCTGCTGTTGTCTCCGCTGCCGTTGTCGGTGCTGCTGTCTCTGCAGCCGTCGTCTCCGCTGCCGTTGACTCCCCAGCAGATTCAGACGGTGCTGCCGCTGACTCTGTGGACGGCGTTTCAGTCGCCGCAACCGTTCCGGAAGTATTTCTCTTGATCGTAGCCGCCTTTCCTTTATAAGTGCTGTTGTGGAGAAGGACATCGCTCACGACCTGCCCGTTCTTTTTCGTGATCAGGTTCGTCTGCCATCTGCTTCCCGGTGTTGCCGCCTTTGCGACAACTTCGGTATCCGGCTGGAGAGTCGGGTCTTCGACATAAGTCGGTGCCGGCGCGTCGAGTTCCTTGATCTTTTCGGAATGCATCGACACGGTCACGCCGTCCTCTAAGATCGGGTTTCCGTAAATGGAAACCGTCAGGGTCTGACCGGAGATGGACGCTTTGATGCCGATCGCTGTCTTTCCGTTATTCACAAACCGCAGATCCGGACCCGCATATCCGTCATAGCTTACCATCGCATCCTCGCCCGGTGTGACATAGGAAGGTTCATATGTGTGTGCATGGCGTTCCGTCGTCTTGAGTCCGGCAAATACGACCGCATTGTAGAGAGTTGAGGATACCTGGCAGACACCGCCGCCCGGCTCCTGAACCACAACGCCGTTGGAGTACGCACCCGCTGGTTTGTATCCTTTTTCTGTGGTACGGTTGCCTGTCATCTTATTAAAAGAGAATTCTCCTCCCGGCTGAAGGATCGTGCCGTTGATCGCCGCGCAGGCGAGACGGATATTTTCGTTTCTGTCCTTATTTGTCGTTGTCGTCGTCGTATATGTTCCGATCTTTTTGAAATTGTCGCGGGCCTGAGCTTCCGTGATCTCCGGCTGTACCTCGTTCGCCGTCGCCGTGATCGTCTTGTCGTACTCTCCCGCTTTCATCGCCGCCGTGATATCGGAGGCAAGTTTTTCCTGATCGATCTTCTTTCCGGTCTGAGCGCCCGCGAATGTAAATTTTTCGGTCGATTTATCATAGGAAGCGATCGAACCATTCTTCGGCTCAACATCCCACTTTGCGGCCAGCGCTTTTACCTCGACCTGGACCGCGTCATCAAGGCCATCCGTCTGAACAGTATAGTCGCCGGATTCCTTCTTTGCGAGTGCCTCTTCGATCACCGCATTTACATTTGCTTCCATAAGGTTCGGAAGTTCTTCCGTGCTGTCACCGAAGGTCACCTTCATCTTCCATCCCATATCTGCAAGGACCTTCTCCATCGCCTCGGATTTTGTGAGACCGTGGATCTGAATCCCGTTTACCGTAATCTCCGCTTCAATCTCTGTCTCCGGCTCCGTCGTTGTCTCCTCCGTGGATGTTTCGGATCCCGCGTCCTGTCTCCCGGACCTTGCACAGCTCTGGAGTCCGACTGCCACGCAGATCAGAAAGATCACGACGCCGATCGCGATCAGGACGATCTTTGCCATATCCGGTCCCTGACCTCTTCCTCTTCCCCGGCCCCGTCTTCTTCCGGAGCCTCCTCTTCTTGCCCCGGTTCCCTTATTCCGGGCATTCTGTACCGCCATGATGCGGTCTGCCGCGCTGGACTGGCGGGATCTTCCGCCCGCTCTGCTGTTTCTGAATGTGTCACTCATTGCTCTCACCTTTTATTTTTGTTTTCAGGACGGATCTTCTCTCTATCCATCCGTTTTTCTGAATCCGAATCCGCGCGAAGCTTCCGGCTCTTACAGGCAGCCGATCCCGGTACAGAAAATGTATCGGGACATCGTTTCCGCAAAACGCGCAGATATACAGGTAGTAGTATAGCATAATTTAAGAAAAATGGTATAACAGAAATCTTAAATTTTATTCACAATTTTGTCTCAGATATGTTAAAATAAGGTAACAGTCTGCTGTTGTCATTGATGTACAGCATCGCAATTACAGATCAAGAAAGGAACTTCCGATATATGAAACTCATCGATCTTCACGTTCACTCTACCGCCTCCGACGGCTCCTTGACTCCCACCGAGGTCGTAAACCGTGCAGCCGGTCTCGGGCTCACCGCCATGGCTCTCACGGACCACGATACGGTCTCCGGGATCGACGAGGCGTTAAAAGCCGCAAAGGACCTCGATATGGAGGTCATTCCCGGGATCGAGGTCTCCTGTATCTATAAAGAAAAAGAGATCCATATCCTGGGTCTCTACATTGATCATACGAACCCGGAGCTTCTCTCCTTTTTAAAAGAAGCTTCCCGCAAACGATATGACCGCAATATGGAAATGCTCGCCGCCTTCCGGAAGGACGGTTTCGCGCTCACCGAGGAGGATCTTTTCTGTGGGAATCCGAAGACGGTCGTCACCCGCGCCCACTTTGCGAGAGCACTTTTAAAGCACGGATATGTGACAAGTGTGGATCAGGCATTTAAAAAATACCTGAACCCGGACCGCCCGTACTACCGCTCCCGGGAGCTCATCACACCGGAGGAAGTTCTCACGGTACTCCTCGGCGCCGGCGGTTTCCCGGTACTCGCCCATCCTCTCCTCTATAAGCTGGGCTGGGCGGAAACGGAGGCACTGATCGCAATGTTAACGGATCACGGGCTCCGCGGTCTTGAATGCTTCCATTCGTCCAACAACCAGAACGAGAGCGGAAAGCTCCGGAAACTTGCAAAAAAATACGCCCTCGCCCCGACCGGCGGCTCCGATTTTCACGGCGCCGCAAAGCCGGATATCGAGATCGGTTCCGGGCGCGGCGGTCTGCGGGTGTCGGCGCTGTACCTGGATGATATTAAATTAGCGATGTTTCTTGGCGGGACAATGCATGCATAAGTGAAATATGGCTAAGCAAAAAGATTCAGGAAAGTCAAGTTATACGATCACCTTTCCTGAATCTTTCATATTCTGCCTCAAACAAAGATTGCTGGCTACCGATCCAGCACCTTCCGGATCTCCCCGGCCAGTTCTGCAGCCTTTTTGTGGTCGCTGCCGCCGGACGTAATCCCGATGACCGACTCTCCCTTTTTCGCAATCCCGGGGAAATAGAAATCGCACTGGTCCCGGTCGGACGCATTGTTGACCGGGATCTTTTTTTCGCGGCAGTCGCAGACGACAAGCTTGTTGACCGGGGCCGTGGCAGCGGCAAGGACGAAGAAAAATCCATGACTTTTTCTGCCGTGATCTCCGACATCTGCCACAGATCCGAATCTCTCTCCTGTTTCCAGATCTCCAACATCTGCCGCAGATTCCGGCGTTTCTTCCATTTCCAGATCCCCGGCGTTATACATTTTTTTCTTCCATCTCACGCAGGCTTCGGAAACATCTCCGTTCCTCTTTTCTTCTTCGCACATTTCTCTTAAATCCCCGCACACTTCCGGCGAGACGACCGTGATCTCACAGCCGAACTCCAGAAGTGTCCGGATCCGCCTAGCCGCGATCACTCCGCCGCCGACCACGAGGACATGCTTTCCGGCGAGATCGACAAACATTGGAAAATATGCCATTTTTCCGCTCCTCCCCTGCATTTTATACTCCCGCACACCAGATCTTCCAATCGCAGGTGCTTTCCACACACTCAGATTTCCTCTCCGTAAATTCCGGACGTCCCTTTCGCCGTTTTTTATAACATTTTCGACAGTTCCGTCGGGATTGTTCAACCATTCCCCATAATTTCCATAAAAAACCAGTTTAGATTGTTAAATTTTTATCTAATCCGTCGATTGTTTTTTTCCTACTCATCTGGTAGAATTCAAGTCGTTAAAAGATAAACGAAGTAAATCAATCACACAGCGGCAGAAAATTCCCAGAACACAAGGGAACCGCTGCGATCACCTTTGAGGAGGTAACAATCATGAAATTAAAAATGAAAAACATTTCCAATCTTGATACATTATTTAAAGTCATCAACCAGTGTGACGGCGCGGTTGAGTTAAGTCTTCCGGAAGGCGGAAGTGTAAACTTAAAATCAAAACTCAGCCAGTATTTCTCGATGGCAACTGTATTTTCAAACGGGAACATCAAGGAATTAGACCTTACGACCCACAACGACAGTGATTCCAGACGCCTGATCCAGTACATGGTCCAGGGCTGCTGATCTGATCCGGATGATCCGCTTCCCTCCGCAGATCCCCACACGCCTTTCGGGGCGCATGATGTCCCGTTCAGAAAGGCGTGTCTGCAGAAAGTATAAAGCAGTCATCAAGCCATAACGAATCCTTTCGCGGCCAGACTGGCGATCAGGTTCTCTTTCTCCGTAAAGAAAGTTCCCTGTGCCATCTGGCTGCTTCCCCCGCCTCTTCCGGAGAGTTCCCCATTTAATGTCTTCGAGAGAGCGCGCATGTCCTCGCTCTGGCTCCCCAGAACATAAGAGAATCCCCCATTCACACTTTCTGACAGGGCGAGGACAATTTTCCCCCTCTTTCCTTCGAGTGCGAAGTTCACAAAGTGACGGAGCTCCGTCATATCAAGATCATCTCCGAGATAACAGATCTTATCATTTCCCTCTTTTAGCTGGTCCGCTTGGAATTTCATAAGTTTTCTTGAAGTCTCAGACAATTTTGCCTGGGTCTGCATCAGCTCATTTTTCAGTTTTTCCACGGCATCCGCAGTCTTTCCGGCTTTTGCGGACAGGAATACGGAAATTTTCTGAAGTTCTTCCCTTTTCTTCTCATAATCCATCACGGCCTCTTCCCCGCAGAGCAGAGAGATCCTGACACCGCCCTTATAGTGGATCATGGTTAAAAATTTCACGAGCCCGATCTCACCGGTTTTTGCCACATGTGTCCCGCAGCAGGCGCAGGTGTCGCCGTTCGGGATGCTGACGATCCGGATGTCCCCGGTCAGCTCCTTTTTGCTCCGGTAGTCCATCTTTGCAAGCTCTTCCTGGGACGGAAATCCCGCGTAGATCTCCAGGTTCTCCCAGATCATCTGGTTCGCTTTCTTTTCGATCTCCAGAAGCTCGTCCCATGTGAGTGTTCCGTTCAGATCGATCGTGATCTCCTCCGATCCCATATGGAATCCCACATTGTCATATCCGTATTTCGCGTGGATCAGGCCGGAGACCAGATGTTCGCCGGAATGTCCCTGCATGTTATGGAAACGTCTGTCCCAGTCGATCTGACCAGTCACGGTCTCACCGGCGGTAAGCGGTGCGTCTGTATAGTGGACGATCTCCCCTTTCACATCATGGACCGCCGTCACATGCGCCCCGCCGAGGATTCCCGTATCATACGGCTGTCCGCCGCCCTCCGGGTAAAACGCCGTCTGGTCCAGAATAACCTCATACCCCTTTTTTCCCTCCGTACAGGAAAGGACTTTCGCCTCGAATGTGCGGATATATGCGGAATCGTAATATAATTTTTTCATTGCTCTATATCTCCTGTCACTATTTTTCTATCATCGAAATATCACATAGATTTACACTATGTCTATTATACGCACAGGAGACAGGTATGGCAAGCGGAGACTTTCTGCAATCGTTTATGATCAGATCATACCCATGCCCCATCACCATTCACATGATACCCGTCCGGAGTAACCGTATTTACAAAAAGTGTTCCATCGGCACCCGCATAGTACCAGATACCGTCGACTATAAACCACCCGGTCTTCGCATATCCATCGGCATCTAAATAGCTCCAGGTCCCGTTTGTATTCTTCCACTCGTTGGAATGCCAGTTTCCGTCCTCCTCCATATACCACCAGCCGTTTGCGTCCTTATACCAGCCGTAAGCGATCTCCGTGCTGCGTATTTTTTTCGCTTTTTTCTTCGATTTTTTCTCCGCTTCCAGAGCTTTCGCCTCAATGGCATCCTTTCTCTCCTTCGCGCTTGCCCCCGGTGTGCTGAGTGCATCAAAGGTCAGATAAATACGGACTCCTCGGACATCGTCCTCTTCCAGTTCATCCTTTTTGATCCATTCACATTTCTCGTAGGCGCAGTCAAGCCCACGGATCCGGGTCTTCTCCACTGTCTATTTCGACAGACGGTAACCGGAACTGTAGTAGAGCTCCACCATAAGCTCCGGCGTATCCCTTCTGTCCCATTTGACCCGGTCATTTACATAATCATATTTATGGATCGTGTACTTCTCCCCGGATGTGGTGATCTTTCTTCCTGATGTCACAAAATTCATTTCTCTTATTTCATGATTTCCTGCGAAATTCTGACATGCCGTCCCGCATATACTGAAAGTGTAAAGAAGATTTCCGGAGGAAATAACATGAGTGATTTAGCTGCTACAAACTGTGGATGTGGGTGTGACTCCCCAGCACCGGGCTGCGGCGGTGGGTGTGGCTGCAACAACAATATGATCTGGATCATCCTGCTCTTATGCTGCTGTGGCGGATGCGGACATAACGGCTGCGGCGGTGGCTGCGGCAACAGCTTCGACAACAGCTGTATCTGGATCATTCTCCTTCTCTGCTGCTGCGGTGGATGGGGAAATGGATGCGGCAACGGTTGCGGTTTCGGCTGCTAAGCAATCTGCGGGCTATTTCAGGGGGCGGTCTTTCCGCCCCTTATTTTGTACCGCCGGTGTTCTCACCGTCAACCTGCCGTTTCTGTTCCTCCTTCTTCCGCTCGCATTCCTCATCGATCTCGTAAACGCTGTTTCCATCTATCACAAGTCGTCCCATAAAACCCCACTCAAATTTTTCTGTCTGCTTACTGTCATTTTATTCCCCCGGACCAGCTTTCGTGAAGAATTCCCGCATGAGAACCCCCTTCTCCTCATATATTGTCACATACAGGAGGTCCAAAATATGAGCGAAAAAGAATTAAAGCTAACCGATCTGGATTACGCCACCGGCGATCACCATCTTCAGATGATGAAGGCGGCGCTCCCCTATCTGGATATCAGCAAACAGCGTGCTCTGTCCATGTTTATCAAAGCCGATGAGCTGATGCGCACGATGGAGTTTTTCCGGGAGAACGATGACGGAATGCTAAGTGTCTGTGATCTGAACATGGATCATCCAACCCCGGAGGCCATGCTCGCCGCCGTCCGCCCCTACGCAAATAAGCAGGAACAGGATACCATCGACATGATGACCCGTTTTCTAAACAGCCGAAAAGGCCGGAGCAGCGCCGGGATCACGCCGGACCAGCTTCTCGCGATCCTGCCGCCGGATGTGCAGGCACAATTTGAGACCCTGCAGATGGTGATCCAGAGCTTCGCGCCGGGAGGTACCCCATGACGGAATACAACGGAAACACCCGGAACAGCCAGAGCAAAAACTGGCGCTCCGACCCGAGGCTTCACAACATGGATCCTGCAAAGATCGCTCTCCTAGCCTCCTTTGCGGATGAACTTATGAAAACGCCGGATAACCGGAAGATGCAGGCCTTTCTCTCCCTGAACCAGAAGATGCGGGAAAAATCCATCTTCTTTTCCGGGAACGAGCAGGAACTCCTGTTCGAGGTCCTGACAGAAAGCCTTTCCCCGGCAGATCGTCAAAAAGCAGAGATGATCCGCCGGCTTGCCGGCAGGCTTCAGAATCCGCCGTAATACCGATACAACGGATCTCTTCTTTTCTGCAATCTCTGATTCGTCTGTTCAAAAAATCCCTGCCAGTAAAAAGGAGGCTGCCGGACGTGTTCGCTATCACCATGTCCCTGCAGCCTCCTTCTCGATTTACGCAGACATTGAACCAAGACCTGCACTTGTACGGGACCTTGAAAGCTGCCGCGACATCAATGAGCCAGACACGACTATGAGATCCATGCTCCTGCTGTCCCGTCGGATCCGTTTCCAAAGCGGTACACAGTTCCGTCAATGGTACGCTCTCCGGTCACCATCGCTCCCGATCCATCCATATAATACCAGGTTCCATACGGATCCTGATACCAGCCGGTCACCATATAGCTGTTCTCATCGAACCGGTACCAGATTCCACCGATCTCCTTCCACTGATCCTTACAATAGGACACTCCCCGGGCACTCGTGACGTAGCGCCATTTCCCGGTTCCATCCTCCTGGATCCATGCGCCGGAAAATGTCTGTCCGGAATCACTTTTTCCATCCTCGGAGACAAACCTGTTTCCGGTATAGACCATTCCCGGTCCCTCGACGGTCTTGCTCTTTTTTCCATCGCTGTTGACCGCTGTTACCATAAACGTATATAACTTTCCTTCCTTCATCTCAGAAGAAAAGTCTTTGGTGCAGCCCTTTAAGGTCTCGTTTGTTTTTTTCTTTCCATTCTCGTATAACGTCACGCTGTAGCTCAGTCTCGGATCCGGCTGTACTCTCAGCTTCGCTGCGTTTTCAACTGCCTCGTCATGCCGATGATTCCGCCGACGTAGGAACCTGAGGCTGCCGTTACCTGATAGCGGAAGAGGCTGCCACTCGGCATATCCTCCATGGAAGTATACTTGACCGCGCCTCCCTCTGCCTCAACATGCTTCACAGTTCCGGTGTTGTAGCCGATAAGACCGCCGTTGTGATCGAAACGTCTTCCGTGCGGCAGTCTTCCATCGTACTGTATTCCAGATACGATACGAGTCCGCCGACATGGTTCGGCATATCGGACAGTTTTACATGGAAAGCCCGGATATTCTTTAAGGTACTGTTGTTTAAAACTTTTCCGAAGATTCCGGCTTCTAAGGACTTCGCCTTATTATCATTGGAATCATTGGTGATGAGTTCCACGTTTTCAAAGTTCAGATCCTTCACTTCCGCGCCGGAAAGGACCGACAGGACGGAGGAGCCGACCCCGCTGATATTCCGGATCGTGTGGCCGTCCCCGTAAAGCTTTCCGGTAAACGGATCACGGTCGGAGCCGATCTGCATACTGGAGATACTCTTTCCGGAAAAATCAAGATCACTCACAAGAATGTTCCGATACTGCTTTTCGCATGAAGTTCCTTCTCGATCTTGATGGAGAAATTTTCGATCACGCCGGATTTCCGGTTTGATATTTCCAAGCTTCACCGTCATGACGAGATTCCGGATCGTTCCGAAGTTTGCACACACGAAAGTGGAGGTATCGGGAATCCGGGAACACCAAGATATAAGAAAGATAAAATGCCGATTACCTATATGCAAAATGGTATTCAACATGAAAACGGCTCTTTTAATGTAAGACTTTCTTTACAAAAAAAGCTGAAGGAATATATGGCTCATACCTATAATATTCGTGCTGCATACCTTTATTTGAAAAATCCTGTTTTTTCAAACATGGATATCATAAAACAGATAAAAATATATCCTCCGGCAAATGACGGAACCAGCAGGATCCTTGTTATTTATGAGGTGGAAGATGTTTTGCCTGAAGAGGACAATGGACATTATCTGTCGATTGATCTGGGCTTGCATAATCTTATGACTTGTTATGATAATGTAGGGAAAACTTTTATTATTGGAAGGGAATATCTTTCTCTTTCTTATTTTTATAACAAGGAAATCGCGAGAGTCCAGTCACAATGGGACCGGATCCAGGCTGCAAGGGAAAAGGAGGATCTGAAAACATATAAGCATCTGCAGAAACTCTATCGAAAGAAAAATGACTGTATCAAAGATTATATTCATAAGATGACACGATATATCACGAACTATTGTGTAAAGAATGATATTCATACGGTTGTAATTGGAGATATAAAGGGGATTCGTAAAGAGAGAAACCTGGGGAGGAAAACCAACCAGAAGCTTCACAGTCTGCCATATGCCCGTATCTATATGCAGTTAGAATATAAGCTTAAAATGAAAGGGATTTGGCTGATAAGACAGGAAGAAAGCTATTCCAGTCAATGTTCGCCGCAGTCAGAAGAAGTATCGCGCATTTATGCAGAGAAAAGGAATCGAAAAAAGCGTGGCATCTACATTGTAGATACCATGATCTACAATGCAGATGCAGTAAGAGCTTATAACATTTTGAGAAAGTATCATGCCGTATTCGGCAAAGAAATTGATATTCCCGTAACCGGGCTGAGCAGCACAAAAACAATAAAAGTAGCTGTGTAACCCATCTGGGTAGCAGTACGGGTATCATGGACACACCTCTGAAGCTACGGAGCTATGCTTTGTAATCAGATGCTCGGTAATTCAATTGCCGATGTAGTTCACTTCACCATATCTTCCAGATCTTCTACTTCCCCGGCGATCATGATTCTGGTCCCGGAATCCATAGACTGGATCAGCATTCTCACATAGGACTGAGCGAGCTGGATCCCGCAGAGGGATCTATTCTTTGCACCGGACTGCTGGCAGTTTACCACCAACGCCGGATAGCCTTCCGCGTCCTTTTCCGGTTTTAATATCATTCCAAAATTAGAAAAAGCACGCATTGCTTCCAGATTGACAAATTGAGCCGCCAGAAGTCCTTCCGGTTTCTTTCCGGCGATCACGCCGAAACCGTCTGCTTCCGGATCCGTGATCCAGTAATCGTTTTCCGTAAGTTTCCGGTACGGTGCAAGACTGCCCGGGTCATTCTCACTTCCGAAAGTACTCTCCAGACGGTAAACACCATACGCCTCGGAGTCATCCTCCTGTCCGCCGGAAACATAGCAGTTGACCGAAAAATTTTCCTGCCAGCCGTTATCCGTTCTCGAGAGGTAGAGAAGTCTCGAGTTCCCCGGAAGCTGTTTTCTCTTCGCGCGGACAACCTTCTCGCTGGAGGTACGATCTTTTGTTGTTTTTACTGTATCCGTTTCGATATCCAGATTATTGATGATCAGGAGCAGGCTGTTTACATCGTCACCAATCCCCAGCTTATCGATCCAGCGTCCTTTATCCTGCTGGGTCTTCCAGCCGAGATCTACCGCTACCTCATCATCGGGCATCTCTGCGTCCATCGTGATCGTATCGACTTGCGCAGATCTTACTGCGCCAGACGCAGGGCCACCAGAAATCCCAACTGCTGCTGTCAGCGCAAGAACTATCGCAAATAAGCGTTTCCGCATGCAAAAATCTCCTTCTCTGATCCAATCTCGCCGTGAAGCTTACTGCTTTCGCATTTCCACAGGAGTCGTGTATAGTGAAAACCGAATATAAAATCGAATTTCTTACGGGATCTGTAAAGACAGACCCACACTTGTATGTATAGTACCATACTTTACGCAACTTGTCACCGAAAAATCAGGACTGACGAAATTTTGCCACAAAAATTCCATATTAAGGCCTGTCCGCTCCACTTAAAAGCCTGTCATACTTCCAAATTCATCAATATAAAAAGGTCTGCTAATAAACAGAGATGCAATGATAGAATCATTTCCGTTTTCTCAGCCAAAAAGGCTGCCCTTTCGGACAGCCTCTTTGCTTTAATATAAATTGTTGACTTTTCTGTTGTCTGCCATCTTACTTCAGATACTTTTCAAACCACTCCATCATCTCCGTCATTCTGCGGATCCTGTGCTTCGGCTTACCGCTTCTTGAAAGTTCGTGGTTCTCACCATGGAAGAGGCACATGCGGGCTTCTACACCAAAGTATTTTAACGCGGAGAACATCTGGATCGCATCGCCCATCCAGCAGCGGTAGTCTTCGTCCGACTGGATAAAGAGGGTCGGAGTCTTTGCCATGTTAGCGTATTTTAACGGGGAGTGCTGCCACATCTTTTCCGGGCTGTTCCACGGATCCGCCTTGATCTGGTCCATATTGAAGTAATAGCCAATATCGGTGGTCATGCACTTGGATACCCAGTTGGAGATACTTCTCTGGGAGCAGGCCGCCGCGAATCGTGTGGTGTTTCCGATCACCCAGTTTGTCATAAATCCGCCGTAGCTTCCGCCCATAACGCCCAGGTGTTTCTCATCGACCTGCGGATAGCGCTTTAACACCTCATCGGTCACTGCCATACAGCACTCAAAGTCGATCCCGCCGTGTTTTCCGGTGATGTCTGCGAACTCATTTCCGCGTCCGTCACTTCCGAGCGGGTTCGTAAAGAATACGAAATATCCGGCATTCGCAAATACCTCGCTCTCGTGGAAGAACGTCGGTCCGAAAGTCGCGCGCGGACCGCCGTGGATCGTTAAGATTCCCGGATATGTCTTATTCGGGTCAAAGTTCACCGGTTTGATCACATAGCCGTCAAGCTCCAGATCCTTATATGTAAATGTGAACTCCTCAACCGGGCATACACTGCGCTCTGCCATCACAGCATCGTTGAAGGAAGTGAGCTTCGTCTCCTCTTTTCCGTCAAACGCGTAGCACTCGGTGAGTCCCATATCACGCATACCGGTAAAGTACACGGTATCGCCGGACTTCGCCAGTGTGTGGACACTGCCCTGACGGTCCAGGATCGTCTCCATATTGCCCTCAGCATTGAAGGTCCGGATCACACTCTGTTTTCTTAAGGTCGCGATAAAGTAGATCTTATCCTCGTCATGAACTGCAGAAGCACCATCCGCGAATTTACAGTCACAGCAGATGGAGTTGTGGATGCTGTCATCGTAATCGGAAAGGAGCTCCACTTTGCCGTCCTCTACTGTATACAGTTTGTCATTCTCGTTGAAACCGTATTCCTTCATGTAGGAACCAAAGAAGGTCACTTTTCCTTTGAGGATGCACGCATAGTCGATGCTCATGTCCTTCTGCTCCACAAGGGTCTTGAGCTCTCCGGTGGAGATCGTATACTGCTTTAAGCCCTGATATACGTCCTTTTTATCGGTATAAAGGCTGGAGACATAGAGGATCGTATCGTCTCCCTCTACCCAGGAATTCTCCACATTTTCATAATCCGGTGTCACGATCTCACAGGAACCATTATCCGGATCGTAAACCGCCAGTCTCGTTCTCTTCTTGTTTACGATTCCCTGACCGTTCGCCCAGAACGGAAGCTCATCGAATACTTCATAATCTTTCTCTTCCTTCCAGGCCTTGAGAGCGGCTTTCTTCTCCTCGCCCTCTTCCATATGGGAGAGATCCGGCTTATTGTAATCATATTTTACCGTGAGGACAAGTTTCTTTCCGGCTTTTTTCATCTTCACTGCCTTATACGGAACAGCGAAAGCGAACTGTGCCTCGCCACCATGGATATTCAGGGTGTAGAAGCAGGTCCAGTCTTCCTCATTCTTCGCCTTTTCCTGATAAGTCTTCTCACGGTCCGCAATAAAGAGGACAGTCTCGGAATCCATCCAGATGAAGGTGCGCTCTTTCTTTCCACCTGTCAGTCTGGAAGTTTTCTTTGTCTCCATATCATAGAGCCATAAGCAGGACTCATAGCAGTTGTCTTTCTCACTGGCATCCACCACTGCCATCACCGCATGTTTTCCATCCGGTGCCGGGGTAAAGATCGTAGGATAATGATAATTTGTAAAGTCTCTGATATCGATCTGTTTCATGGTTCCAGGTCCTCTCTTTCCTATTTATATATGTAGTTTTATCGCTGGATCATTTCCCTGTCAAATTTAATATACTTACGTATCTGTTCGATACCATCACAGCCCTGCACAGCATATCACGTCAGCTCTGTCGGCAGTTCCGATTGCAGAGCAAACAATCATTTAAAACAGTATACCCCCGCCAGATACCGGCGGGGGCATATAAATGTCTCCTTATTTGCCTTCCGTCAGATGGCATGCCACGAAATGATTCGGTTCGATCTCGCGGAGTACCGGTTCCTCGCTTCTGCAGCGGTCTGTCGCATACGGACAGCGGGCAGCAAAACGGCAGCCAGGTTTCGGGTTGATCGGAGATGTGATCTCACCTTTTAAGATGATACGCTCTCTCTTCTTTTTCAGGCTTGGTACCGGGATTGCGGAGAGCAGAGCCTGTGTATACGGATGGGTCGGCTTATCGAAAAGCAGCTCAGACGGAGCTTTCTCGATGAGCTGTCCAAGATACATAACTGCAATATCATCCGCAAAGTGGTTGACAACGGAAAGGTCGTGTGTGATGAAGATATAGGTTAATCCCATCTGTTCCTGAAGATCCTGCATCAGGTTTAAGATCTGCGCCTGAATGGATACGTCAAGGGCAGAAACCGGCTCGTCGCAGACGATCAGCTTCGGTTTCATCGCAAGCGCTCTCGCGATACCGATACGCTGGCGGCGGCCACCGTCAAGCTCATGCGGATATGTATTGATCAGGCGGTCTGCAAGACCTACGACCTGCATCAGCTCACGCACTCGGTCCATACGGGCTTTCGGGTCCGTAATAAGCTTCTGGAGCTTTAACGGCTCAGCAATGATCTCACTGACTGTCTTTCTCGGGTCAAGGGACGCGTACGGGTCCTGGAAGATCAACTGCATGTCACGTCTTAAGAGACGGAGCTCATTTTTATTCTTTTTACATACATCCTCACCATCGAAGATGACCTCACCGGAGGTCGGCTCGATGAGACGTAAAATCGAACGTCCTGTGGTGGACTTACCGCATCCGGACTCACCTACGATACCGAGGGTTTTTCCGCGTTCCAGAGTGAAGTTCACGTCATCGACCGCATGGAGCAGTCCCTTTGGAGTGTTGAAATATTTTTTCAGGTGTTTTACTTCAAGGATCGTATCTGCCATTACTGCTCACTCCTTTCAATGGAAAATCCCGGCTCTTCGTAGCGGACGCAGCGCACATAGTGCGTATCGCTCGCCCACTTCTTTTCCGGTCTGTCTTTTTTGCACGCTTCTGTGCAGTACTTACATCTCGGGGAGAACGGGCAGCCCTTCGGAAGGTTTGTCGGATCCGGCATCAAGCCCGGAATCGGCTGAAGTCTTGCCTTGCGGTCCTCAATGTTCGGAAGAGAACCGAAAAGACCTTCTGTGTATGGGTGCATGGTGTGGTTGAAGATATCTTCCAGAGTTCCATGCTCTACGATCTGTCCGGCGTAGACAACGGACACCTCATCACAGACCTCTGCGATAATTCCCAGATCATGGGTGATCATGATCATCGCGGAACCAAATTTCTTTCTTAAATCCTTCATCGTCTCGAGGACCTGTGCCTGAATCGTCACATCGAGAGCGGTTGTCGGCTCATCGGCAAGAAGGAGCTTCGGGTTGCAGGCAAGAGCCATAGCGATAACGACACGCTGCTTCATACCACCGGAAAACTGGTGCGGATACTCACCGAAACGTTCTCTCGGGATACCTACGACCTCCAACATATCGCCGGCCTTCTGCTCAGCCTCTTTCTCACTGATCTTATCATGAAGCTTGATAACCTCGGCGATCTGATCACCGACAGTGAGCACTGGGTTTAAGGATGTCATCGGATCCTGGAAGATCATGGAAACGGTATTTCCACGGATCGCCTCCAGCTCCTTCTGCGGCATATTTAAGATATCTTTTCCGTCAAGAAGGATGGAACCGTTTTTAATAACTCCCGGCGGGTCCGGAACAAGACGCAGGATCGAAAGAGCGGTCGTTGTCTTTCCGGATCCGGTCTCTCCTACCAGTCCTAAGGTTTTTCCGTGCTCTAACTGGATATCGATGCCGTTTACCGCCTCTACAACGCCGTCATCGGTCTCATAATGGATCACAAGATCCTTGATATCAAGAATTAAGTTTTTGTTATCTTCCAATATTTTGTCCTCCCTACTTCTTCAGTTTCGGGTCTAACGCATCACGAAGACCATCGCCTAACAGGTTCAGGGAAAGGATCGTAATGATGATCGCAATACCCGGGAATACGGTCAGGTGCGGAGCGTTTCTTAAGTAAGCACGTCCGCCGGAAAGCATTGCGCCCCACTCCGGTGTCGGAGCCTTTACGCCGAGGCCAAGGAAGCTTAAGCCGGATGTGGAAAGGATCGCGGATGCAACCTTTAAAGATACCTGAACGATGATCGGTGCCATACAGTTCGGGAGAATATGGGAGGAAATGATCTCGAAGTTGTTTGCTCCGATACATTTCGCCGCCTCTACGAATTCCTGATCCTTTACAGTAAGGACGGAAGCCCGGACGATTCGCGCGTAGCCAGGCACAGAAGAGATCGCGATGGCGAGCATTAAGTTGAAGATGCTCGGTCCAAGTGCGGATACGATCGTGATGGAAAGAAGAAGGCTCGGTACCGCGAGGAAGATATCCATGATACGCATGATCACGTTATCGATCTTTCCGCCGTAGAAGCCTGCGATCGCTCCTAAGGATCCACCGATCAGAAGTGCGATGGATACGGCTACAACGCCAACGCTTAAGGATACTCTTGATCCGTGAACGAGACGTGCCAGAATATCACGTCCGAACTCATCTGTTCCGAGCCAGTGAGCCGCGCTCGGAGTCTGGAGACGGATGGCTGTGTTCTGTTTGATAACAACGGTATTGTAATCGAACAGGAAATCTGCAAAGATGGAGATCAGTACGAGGAAAACGACGATTCCAAGACCGATCATTGCCATTTTATTCTTTTTCAAGCGGCGCCAGATCTCTTTGAACTGGCCGCGCTTCTTTACAGTCGCGCCGGACGCCGCTTCCTGATTCTTTGATGTTCCCATACGCTTTCCTCCTTATTTTTTCTTATACTGCGCTTTGATACGCGGGTCAATGAAAGCGTAGAGAATGTCCACGCAAAGGTTTACGATACTGAAGGTAATGGTCATCATGATAACGCCGCCGAGGACTAACGGGGCATCTTTACTCTTGATGGAGTCTACCAGGAGACGGCCAACGCCCGGCCATGCAAATACGGTCTCGGTAAGAGTCGCGCCGCCAAGAAGGGAACCGAACTGAAGGCCGATAACGGTAACGACCGGGATCAGCGCATTCTTTAACGCGTGTTTCCGGATCACCATTTTCTCCGGCACACCCTTCGCTCTCGCGGTACGGATATAATCCTGACGGATGACCTCAAGCATGGAAGAACGTGTCATACGACAGATCAGCGCCGCATCGCCGGTACCGAGTGTGATCGCCGGCATGATGTAGTTCTTCCAGGATCCCATACCGCCGGATGGAAGCCATCCAAGGTTTAAGGAGAATACGATAATGAGCATCAGGCCCAGCCAGAAGTTTGGCGTCGCGACACCCAATAGGGCGGCGACCATTCCGACATTATCGATCGCGCTGTACTGCCTCGTCGCACTGATGATACCGATTGGGAGTGCGATCGCTACTGCTACCAGGATCGACCAGAACGCAAGCTTTGCTGTGTTCGGGAAAGCTGCCATGATCGTCGGGAAAACGTCACGTTTTGTCTTGTAAGATTTACCCATATCGCCGTGAAGAAGATTCAGCATATATTTTCCGTACTGAACGATAACCGGCTGATCAAGTCCGAGGTCTTTTCTTGTCGCCTCGATCGTCTCCGCATCGGCACTCTCACCTGCAATCATCGCTGCCGTATCACCTGGTGAAAGGCTTAAGATGAAATAAACCATGAATGTCACGCCGATCAGTACCGGGATCAGCATCGCAAGTCTCTTTAACACATATTTGCTCATGCACACCATCCAATCTACCGCATCCTGCGGCTGTTTTTTTGTGTTTCCGAAACCCGTCTGTCGGGGCCGAAGTTCCGGATCCTTGTCTCAGGGTTTCTGGAATGTTTTCCGGGCTTTCACCGGATTCTGGAAATAGGTACGGATCCCTTTTCGTGACCCGTACCCTGTTTTTGCATGGACTCTGTCCTTTTTGGGAATCAGATATTATTTTTCGTAATGGCAGTTGCCAAGGTAATGCTGTGCGCCTTTGTGAAGCTTGAAGCCCTTCAAGTCTGCACGGACACCGACGTTATCGTATTTGTAGTATAACGGGCACCACGGGGAGATCTCGTGGAGACGATCCTGAAGCTCCTTGTAGAGTTCCATACGTTTGGTATCATCGCTTTCCTTCTGAGCGGCGATAATGAGTTCGTCGACCTTCTCATCTGTTAAGAATGCACGGTTGCCGGTCGTACCATGGTTCTCGGAGTAGAATAACTGGTAGGTGCTTCCGTCTGCGTCAAAGCTTGTGTTGGACCATCCGAGGATGAACATCTCATGATCACCTGCATTTAAGGAATCAAGCAATGCGCCCCACTCATATGTAGAAATATCAACAGTGATTCCAACTTCAGCGAGCTGTGCCTGAACGATCTGAGCGGAACGTGTACGAACGTCACCGTTTACATAGAGGCTGCACTCAAATCCATTCGGATAACCTGCTTCTGCAAGGAGCTCTTTTGCCTTTTCCGGATCATACGGATAAGCTTCTTCCTCTTCAGACCAGCCCGGGATCGTGGAGTTGATATAGCTGTTTGCTACAGTTCCGCGTCCCTCAATGATCGTATCAACGAAGGTCTGTTTATCCAGCGCGTAGTTGACTGCCTGACGGACTCTCTCATCGGAGAATTTCTCTTTTGTCGTATTCATTCCAAGGTACTCGATGGAAGAAGACGGCTGGGAAAGAAGCGCTACGTCGGAGTTTGCTTCCACGTTCGCACAATCTGTCGGGTCAACGTTCCATACAAGATCGACCTCTCCTGCCTCAAGAGCGATGGTTCTTGCACTTCCCTCCGGGATTACGCGGACAGTAATGGAAGTTGCGATCGGTTCTGTACCCCAGTATTTTTCGTTTTTTGTGAGGATGTAGTGATCGTTCGGAACCCACTCCGTAACCGTGAACTCACCGGATCCGAGTACATTCTCCACATCGCCGTAAGCATCGCCTGCTGCTGTGACAGCTGCCTCAGAAACGATACTTAAGTTTGTCTGGGTAACGATTGTCTTGAACGCTGCGTATGGCTGTGTAAGCTTGAAGGTTACGTGGTAATCATCGTCAGCGATAACCTCTGCGATCTTTGAAGTATTGGACTTTGTCTTCGGCATATCCTTCGCACGGTCATACGTAAACTTTACATCCTTCGCTGTTACCGGTGTTCCGTCTGAGAAGCATGCATCCTCACGGAGCTTGAAGGTATACTCTGTATCACTCTTCATCTCATAGCTCTCAGCCAGATCAGGAACAAGGTTACCGTCATCGTCGATATCCATCAGTGTGCTGTATACGTGATGGATCAGTACTCCGGATGTGGTATCCTGCTGTCCTGCCGGATCCAGTGTTACAACATCTGCACCCTGAGCCACAACGATATCCGTCTTTGTGATCTCGCCGCTTCCGCCGTTATCGGTAGTTGTCTGCGCGCTGCTGCCTGCCGGTGCGTTTGTAGACTGATCCGCGTTTCCCCCTCCGCAGGCTGTAAGGATCATAGCTGCTGCCATTGCCATTGCTGTTGTTCTTGCAATACCCCTTCTTTTCATTCACAAATTCCTCCTGTTATTTTCTTCCGCTCCCCACAGCGGTCGCACTTCATAACGGTAGCATATGTCAGTGTTCACTATACCCGTCATGCAGTACTTAGTTCGATCTCATGAACCAATGATAACAGTTTTGAACAAATTTGTCAATAATTTTCAATTTACACGGGGTTATTTTAGCAATTTTCATAAATTATTGTGATCTTTTTTGTATTGTATTTACTATACTCCTATCACACTGATGGGTTGACCCCTTTCCGAAGATCCGCCCTATAAACCGTCTTTAACGAAGTCGGTGCTGCCGATTGCACTTCTCACTTCCGAGAGGCGCCCACGGCGTTTATTCGTCTCCTCCGGATTATCCATGGCAGCGAAATATATCAGGGCGTTCGCCACTGACATATATCCCATCACGGAATTATAAAAGAACAGGTCGTGGTTATTGCAGGTAAAAACGGTCGTTCCGTAGGACGCGATCGGTGAAGTCCTCTGATCCGTGATGGCGATCTGCGGAATCTTCTTCTTATCGAGATACCTTGCGGTATTCACGATATGTTTCGCGTATCCGGGTGCGGAAAAGATGATCGCGCAGTCCTCCGGTGTAGCGTGGGCCAGGTAATTATTGTAGAGAGCCCGGCTCAGATTCGAGAGATCGAGCGTCTCCAGCCCCAATGTCAGAAGTCTTCTCGTCGTGTAGGCACAGAGTCCGGTCACCAGCTCGCTCCCCACCACATAGATCGTCCGGGACTGCCTGATGATGGCCACTGCGGAGAGGATATCCTTTAAGGAGACCTGTTCAAAGGTCTTCGCGATCACATTTTTCTCGTTCGTGACAAACTCCCGGAACATTTCTTCCTTATCGTGGTCACCGTACCGGATCCCGCCCACATGATCCGCGATCCTGTTTAAACCATCCCCATGGACCAGTCTCGTCTGTAAATGTTCCCGCAGACGGTTCTTCATTTCCACGAAGCTCTGGGCCCCGATCTTCTTTGTGAACCTTAATATGGTCACCTCCGTCACACCCAGTGTCTCCGAAAGCTCTTTCAGGGAGTAAAAGCAGACCTGATCCGGATATTTGAAGATAAAATCCGCGATCCTTTTCTGAACCGGGCTGAGTTTTTCATAGCTTGCGTTTACTTCTTCGAGAATTCCCATGCTCATCTCCTCCTGTTTTACTATTCAGCCCTATCCCTATTTTATCAGCGAATTCTCTGAATAGTTATAATTCACTATACATTGTACTATACATGATAGTGACATTATAACTGAATATCTCATGCAATTCCAGTATTTTTTGTGTATTTTTTTAAATGTGTCTTTACAACTTCGGGCATCCCGCGCAGCCTCTTGCGGCTGTCTGCATCTTCGCGCGAATGCGTGTCATTGAAAAGGGGGCAGACATCTTTATGCCTGCCCCCGTCTTTTACATTTTAAATATTATCAATCTTCATAGTGGCAGTTGCCAAGGTAGTGCTGTGCGCCCTTGTGAAGCTTGAATCCCTTTAAGTCTGCGCGGACACCGACATTGTCATTTTTGTAGTATAACGGACACCACGGGGAGATCTCGTGGAGATATACCTGAAGCTCTTTGTAGAACTCCATGCGCTTGGTATCATCACTCTCTTTCTGTGCATCGATGATCAGCTCATCGACTTTATCATCGGTTAAGAATGCACGGTTACCGGTCGCTCCATGGTTTCCGGAATAGAATAACTGGTAAGTACTTCCATCCGCGTCGAAGCTTGAATTCGACCATCCGAGGAGGAACATCTCATGCTCACCTGCATTTAAGGAATCGAGAAGAGCGCCCCACTCATAGGTAGAGATATCAACCGTGATTCCAACCTCTGCAAGCTGGGCCTGAATGATCTGGGCGGAACGGGTACGAACGTCGCCGTTTACATAGATCTTGCATTCAAATCCGTTCGGATAGCCTGCTTCCGCAAGAAGCTCTTTTGCCTTCGCCGGATCATACGGATAAGCTTCCACTTCGTCTGTCCAGCCCGGGATCATTGAGTTGATGTAGCTGTTTGCTACAGTTCCCCGACCCTCAATGATCGTATCAACAAATGTCTGTTTATCCAGCGCGTAATTGATCGCCTGTCTGACTCTCACATCCGAGAATTTCTCTTTTGTCGTATTCATACCGAGATATTCGATGGAAGAAGACGTCTGGCTCAACAGCGTCACATCCGGATTTGCCTCGATGTTCGCACAGTCTGTCGCGTCAACGTTCCATACAAGGTCGACCTCTCCTGCCTCAAGGGCAATGGCGCGGGCGCTTCCCTCCGGGATCACGCGGCAGGTGATCGTTGTAGCGATCGGCATCTCACCCCAGTATTTTTCGTTTCTTGTAAGGGTGTAGTGATCGTTCGGAACCCACTCGGTAACTGTGAACTCACCGGATCCGAGAACATTGTCAACATCACCGTAGGACTCTCCCGCCGCTGTGACCGCCGCCTCGGAAACAATACTAAGGTTCGACGAAGTAACAATGGTCTTAAATGCCGCATATGGCTGTGTCAGCTTGAAGGTAACATGGTGATCGTCATCCGCGATAACCTCTTCGATCTTGGAGGTATTGGATTTCGTCTTCGGCATATCCTTCGCACGGTCAAATGTAAACTTTACATCCTTCGCTGTAACCGGCGTGCCATCGGAGAAACATGCATCCTGTCTCAGGGTGAAGGTATATTCCGTATCACTCTTCATCTCGTAGCTCTCTGCCAGATCCGGAACAAGGTTGCCATCGTCATCGACATCCATCAAGGTACTGTACACATGTTTCATAAGTACACCGGAAGTGGTATCCTGCTGTCCTGCCGGATCCAGGGTCACAACGTCAGAGGCCTGGGCAAAGACGATATCTGTCTTTGTGATATTTCCGCCGCCGGAGCTTTCCGCTGTCGCCTGAGTCTCACTGCCGCCTGCCGCCGCGGTCGTTGCCGCCGCATTGTTTCCGCCTCCGCACGCTGTCAGCACCATTGCTGCTCCGACAACGGCTGCCACCGATCTCGCTGCTGTTCTTTTTCTCATTCACATGCCCTCCTTCAAGTTATTTCTGTTTCGTCAGAGTGTTGTTGGTAATCGTTAAATGTAAATATTTACTATACCTATATATACACTCTTTTCTGAATTTCATGATTAAAGGATATCATTTTCTGACATTTTTGTCAATAAGGTTTTCCTTTCTGCGTATTTTTTGTTTAATTTGTTTGTTTTATTTGGTTTCAGCCTTTCTATCGCCATAATCTGTTTACAATTTGTTCAAAATTCACAAAAGGAGATTTCCAGCATGTATAGTAAATACTAACTCTTTCCGGCCTGCGTATTTTCAGACGGATCGTTTTATCCTTTATTTTCTCAAAAGGGCGGGATCAAAAAGATCCCGCCCCAAATTTCTCTGAATATTTATATTATCAGAAATTTATTAAACGATTTGAATGCTCCTGATTTCGCTGTATCTATTCTTCGTAATGGCAGTTACCAAGATAATGCTGTGCGCCTGCATGAAGAGTAAATCCCTTTAAGTCTGCGCGCACACCAACGTTATTCTCTTTGTAGTATAACGGACACCACGGAGATTCTTCATGAAGTACAAACTGGAGTTCTTTGTAAAGTTCCATACGTTTTGACTCTTCGCTCTCCCGCTGTGCAGAAAGGATCAGTTCATCAACCTTGTCATTTGAGAAGAATGCGCGGTTTCCGGTTGCACCATGATTTCCAGAATAGAATAACTGATAGGTACTTCCGTCCGGATCAAAGCTCGTGTTGGACCAGCCAAGAAGAAACATTTCGTGTTCGCCTGCATTTAAAGTATCAAGAAGGGCACCCCACTCATATGTGGAAATGTCAACCTTGATTCCTACATCCGCAAGCTGAGCCTGAAGAATCTGTGCAGAACGGGTACGGAGATCGCCATTTACAAAAATCGAGCATTCAAATCCATCCGGGTATCCGGCTTCCGCTAACAATTCTTTCGCTTTTTCCGGATCATACGGATAAGCTTCCACTTCATCGGTCCATCCCGGGATTGCTGCATTGATATAGCTGTTTGCTACAAGACCGCGACCTTCAATGATCGTGTCAACGAAGGTCTGCTTGTCAAGGGCGTAGTTGATAGCCTGACGGACTCTTTTATCAGAAAACTTTTCTTTCTGGGTGTTCATTCCCACGTAGTCAATACCTGTTGACGGCTGCGAAAGAAGTTTTACGTCAGGATTTGACTCTACATTTGCGCAGTCTGTCGGATCTACGCTCCAGACAACATCAATCTCTCCTGCTTCAAGAGCGATCGTGCGGGCACTTCCCTCCGGGATCACACGACAGGTAATAGAGGTTGCGATCGGCATCTCCCCCCAATAATTATCGTTTCTTACAAGAGTATAATGATCGTTTGGCACCCACTCTGTTACTTTAAATGGCCCTGATCCGAGAAGATTATCCACATCACCATATGAATCTCCCGCTTCCGTCACGGCTTTCTCTGAAAGGATGCTCAGGTTGTGCTGTGTTACGATTGTTTTAAACGCTGCATACGGCTCTGTCAGTTTAATCGTTACCTCATGATCCCCATTTACGGTAACCTCCTCAATCTTTGAGGTATTCGACTTTGTCTTCGGCATTCCCTTCGCGCGATCCAGAGAAAATTTAACATCCTGAGCTGTCACCGGAGTGCCGTCCCAGAAGCAGGCATCTTCGCGGAGTTTAAACACATACTCCGTGTCGCTCTTCATCTCATAGCTTTCTGCCAGATCCGGAACCACCTTTCCTTCATTATCAACGTCCAAAAGCGTACTGTACGCATGTTTCATCAGCACACCCGAAGTCGTATCCTGTTGTCCCGCAGGATCAAGCGTAACAATATCCGACGCCTGACCGATAACGATATCTGTTTTTGTGATCTTCCCGCTTTCTGCACTCTCAGAAGCTGTCTGAGTCTCTCCTCCGGAAGAGGCACCTGTCGTAGGAGCTGTAGTGTTTCCACCTCCACAGGCTGTGAGCACCATTGCTGCCCCCATAAGTGCCGCCATCGACCTCGCTGCTGTTCGTTTTTTCATTCGCATATCCTCCCTCTTATTTTCAGACAGGTATCTCATCTGCACTGTCCTTCTCAAAATTTATAAAATAAGAATATCACCATTTGTTACTTATTGTCAATTAAATTCGTTATTTCACGATTATTTTGTTTATTTTGTATAATTTATTTTCTGTTTTTTGACATTATGTACATGCACGAGGAACATATGTCTTTATTGACTCACAGAAGCAAAAAAGGCACTGAAAGCCGTTTCTGCTTAGAAAGCGACTTTCAATGCCTCAATTTGCTGCAGCAGGTCCCAGTCTCTATCACATGTCTGAACTGCTGCTCTTATTTATCGTAACTGTTCACTGCATTCAAGCTTATGCTTTACTGCAATCAACGCAGCAGATGCGCAGACCTGCTGAATCATTACTTTTTATTTTACGACAAGGTTTACAATCTTCTTCGGAACATAGATCTCTTTCACGATATTTCCAGTGATCTTTCCTTCTACCGCAGCTTTACCTGCAGCAATCGCATCCTCTTTTGCGATATCAGCCGGAACCATGATGACCGCTTTTACCTTACCGTTTACCTGTACAGCAACCTCGATCTCATCGTCCTTCATGGCTTCCTCATCGCACTCCGGCCAGGTCGCGTGGAATACGCTGTCTGTACCGCCAAGCTCTCTCCAGAGCTCCTCGCCGAGATGCGGGGTGAACGGAGCCAGTAAGATCACGAAGGTCTTTAAGGTCTCCTTGTCGATTCCGCCTTCCTTCTTTGCAACATCTGTGAGCTTGTTGCAGTACTCCATGAATCCGGATACCACGGTATTCAGGCTGAACTGGTTGAAACGTGTCTCGATATCGTAGACAAGCTTGTGGCGAAGCTTCACCATCTCCTTTGTCTCCTTGATATCCTTGTCCTTGCTGTCCATCACAAGATTGTAGAAACGATTTAAGAATCTGGCAACGCCCTCGATTCCTCTGTCGTCCCACTCGGCATCCAGCTCCGGCGGTCCAACGAAGAGCTCGTACATTCTTAACGCATCACAACCATAATCTCTTACAAGATCATCCGGGGAGACAACATTTCCTTTGGACTTACTCATCTTGATACCGTTCTTGCCGGTGATCATACCCTGGTTGAACAGCTTCTTAAACGGCTCGTCAAAATCTACCACTCCGATATCATATAAGAACTTCGTGTAGAATCTGGAGTACAGGAGGTGAAGGACAGCATGCTCAACGCCGCCGATATACATATCTACCGGAAGGTACTTGTCTGCTTTCTCCTTGGATACAAGCTCCTTATCGTTCTTGTTGTCCACATAACGTAAGAAGTACCAGGAAGAACCAGCCCACTGCGGCATGGTGTTTGTCTCACGTTTTGCCGGTGCGCCGCAGCACGGGCATGTCGTGTTGACCCAGGAATCGATCGCCGCAAGCGGGGATTCACCGGTACCGGTCGGCTGATAGCTCTCAACCTCCGGAAGCTTTAACGGAAGCTGATCCTCCGGAACCGGAACATTGCCGCACTTCGGGCAGTGAACGATCGGGATCGGCTCGCCCCAGTAACGCTGGCGGGAGAATACCCAGTCACGAAGCTTGTAGTTGACGGTCTTCTTTCCGATACCCATCTTCTCGATGATGTGCGGAGCTTCTTTCTTTAAGACGGAGGACTCCATGCCGTTCCACTCGCCGGAGTTGATCATGGTTCCCTTTGCGTCTGTGTAAGCCTCTGTCATGTTTTCGATCTCTTTGCCGTCCTGGGCGATGACCTGGATGATCGGAAGACCGAATTTCTTTGCGAACTCGAAGTCACGGTCGTCGTGTGCCGGTACGCACATGATCGCTCCGGTACCGTAGTCAGCGAGAACATAATCAGACAGCCAGATCGGAACTTCCTTGCCGTTTAACGGGTTGATCGCATAGGATCCTGTGAAGACGCCGGTCTTTTCCTTGCCCTGGAGACGGTCTACGTTGGACTTCATGGATGCGTCGAAGATGTACTTCTCAACAGCCTCTCTCGTCTCATCCGTTGCAAGCTCTTTCGCCAGCTTATGCTCCGGGGAGAGTACCATGAAGGTTGCGCCGTGAAGCGTATCCGGTCTTGTTGTGTAGACAGTGATCTTCTCGTCGCGTCCCTTTACCGGGAACTCAACTTCTGCACCGTAGGATTTGCCGATCCAGTCTGTCTGCATCTTTTTAACCTTCTCCGGCCAGTCAAGCTTGTCAAGATCATCCAGAAGACGGTCTGCGTATGCTGTGATCTTTAACATCCACTGACGGAGATTCTTCTTTGTAACCGGTGTGCCGCAGCGCTCGCAGCAGCCGTTTACAACTTCCTCGTTCGCGAGGCCTGTCTTACAGGACGGACACCAGTTGATCGGGAATTCCTTCTCATATGCGAGTCCTTTTTTGAACATCTGTACGAAGATCCACTGGGTCCATTTGTAGAAGGACGGATCTGTCGTGTTTACTTCCATATCCCAGTCATAAAGTGCTGCGATCTGGTTGATCTGGCGTTTGATATTTTTGATATTTGACGCTGTGGAGATCGCCGGATGAACCCCCATCTTGATCGCGTAGTTCTCAGCCGGAAGGCCGAACGCGTCCCAGCCCATCGGGTGGATCACATATTTTCCCTTCAATAACTGATAACGGCTCCATACATCGGAGATTACATAACCTCTCCAGTGACCTACATGAAGTCCACTGCCGGACGGATACGGGAACATATCCAGACAGTAATACTTCTCTTTCTTTCCATCATTGACATTGATCGGATTCTTTTCCCAGTTCTCACGCCACTTGCTCTCAATGGCGGTGTGGTTGTACTGTGCCATGACGCTTTTCTCCTCCATTTCATATCGTTGAAGGCGGTGCAAAAATACGCTCCGCGAATTTCGCCCGCCGCCGCTGCATTTACCGGAATCCGGGAACTCCCAGACCCTGTTCGATTGCCTGACCGCTTTTCCGGTTTCCGGGCAACAAAAAAGTCCCTCTATCTCTATCATAATTTTATAGAGACGTGGGGGACTTAGATTCTCACGCGGTACCACTCTATTTCATACAGGGCTTTCACCCGTATGCACTCATTTTCCGATAACGGCGGAAACCGGCAATGCCTATCTGAGGATATCCGCAGACAGCGTTTCGTTTTCCCACTGCTCTGCCCGCTCTTTCAGCATGCTGCTCCGAGGCGAGTTCGGAAAGCTTCTGGACTCTGCCTCGCACCGCCCGGCAGTTCTCTGTACCCCGTCTTCTCTCTTACTGTTCCTCTTCGACGCATTTTAACTCAATAAATTTACCATAGAATCCCGGTTCTGTCAAGGTGTCTTGTACGGTTCGATTCTGCCAGGAATGCGCTCATGTTACTTTTCATGGGTAGGAATTTTCTGAACTGAAAATTCCGTATGATACCGTTATGACCGCGGATTTTGCCGATTCGGAATGCGAAGCATCGGCAAAATCCTGTTACAGTGCGCGGGCATGAAGTGCCCGTGTACTGTAACGCCACTCATCGCACCGACAGGCAGGCTGCAGTGTGCAGCGCAAAGAAGCGCTCCTGCCGGAAAACCGGTTGACTTTTTGGGAGTTCTTATATAGTATGGAAGGACAGGTCCCAACCTGAATTTTATCAGAAAAAGCGGCATTGCAGCATTTTTTCATCTGCCCGCCGCAAAAATACAAGGGGGATATCCATGGAATACATCCATAATCTGATCTGGCTCTGCCCGCTCCTCTTCATTGCGGGATTTATCGACTCTATCGCCGGAGGAGGCGGCCTGATCGCGCTTCCGGCTTATATGATGTGCGGAATGCCGATCTACTATGTTTACGGCTGCAACAAGTTCCAGTGCGCCTTCGGAAGCACCGTGGCGGCATGGAAATACTTTAAAAACGGCTGTCTCGACCTTAAGATCACACTGATCAGCGCAGTGACCTCGTTCCTCTGCTCCATGCTCGGAACAAGGATCATCTTTTACCTCAAAGAGGAACAGATCCGCTCGATGTTAATGGTACTGCTTCCACTCACCGCGATCCTCGTGGTCTTTATGAAGAATGCCTGGAACTATACCGATACGAAAAAACCGCTGATCCTGCCGAATGTGCTCCGCGCCCTCTTTATCGGAATGACCATCGGCCTTTACGACAGCCTCTACGGACCGGGCGGCGGCACAATCGCCATGCTGCTCTTCACGTTTCTTTTAAAATATGATGTCCGCACTGCCTCCGGAAACGCGAAGCTCACGTTGATCGTTTCCAACTACACAGCGCTTCTCTCCTATATCCTTTCCGGAAATGTGTTCTACATGATCGCGATCCCGTGTGCCGTAAGCAACGTTCTCGGAAACTATATCGGTGCCGGCTTCGCCATCAAAAACGGCGCGAAGATCATCCGGCCGGTGATGATCTGCGTAGTGACGGTGCTGATCGTGAAAATTGTTCTTGGAAAGTAAAACAATTGAAAACACGTTTCGCGAGTTTCCCCTTGTCATCGCAATAGTCGCCACGGTCTCACGCATGCGCGGACTTTGGATAGTTGTTCGCGTAAATTATACGAGCGTGCTTATTTTACATAGGCACGCTCGTTTACTATCATCAATTCAGCCGTATCTTTTTCCCCTCTGTTTCCTTCTTACCACACCGGAAACTACCTGCTCTTTCCGTACCGGTTTCCGTCCGCTGTCACAAACCAGCCGTCCGGAGTCCTGCGGTTTGCGTAGAGGATGCCTTTTGTTCCGTCCGGGATCGGGTTGAAGTAGTACCACTTTCCATTGATCTCGATCCATCTCCCGGCATTTAGTTAAATCCGAAAAACTTCTGCGCGATCTTATATCCCGCGATGGAGAGGGATCTTCCGCCTTTTCCCGGAAGGTTCATGCCCTGTCCCAAGAAGCCCCAGCGGAGTCGCAGATAGAGCGCCGGATTGGATTTTTTCAGTTCTTCCCACAACGCTTTTTTCTTTGCCATATTCTCCTCGCTGCCGGACTTGATCGCAAGGATCGAGCAGATGACCATCATAATCTCCAGATAGCGGACCATATAGTGGCGGAGCTTCCGGTTCTGGATCTTTGTCACATCGTAGTAGCCAAGCATCAGCTTCGTCACACGGATCTGCTGGTCGATCCTTCCGATCATGACCTGTTCGTTGACAGACTGGTCCGAGCGGCCGATAAAGTAGCGGTAGAAGTTCACATCAAGATAGTACATCGTATGTACATGCGGGAGCGGCTCGTAGACAAAGATATTATCCACATAGAACGTGTGCTCCGGGAGTTCCAGCTTACAGTCCCTTAAGAGCTCGGTGCGGTAGATCACGGAATGCATCAGGATATACTGTCCTGCTACGAACACCTTCACATCGTTCCAGCTAAAGAGCTCATCTTTCGGAAGCGCTAACTTGTAGCTCATGACCTTCTTGTGTCTTGCGCCCTGTTTCTCATAGACAAAGTTTGTGATCAGCATATCGAGGGTGTCTTTTCCGTAGACGAAGCGGCGCAGGGTGTCAAGCACCTGTCTGTATGCCTGCTCATTGACCCAGTCATCACTGTCCACGACCTTGAAAAAGATTCCGGAAGCGGCCTTTAAACCGGCATTGACAGCAGCTCCGTGGCCGCCGTTCTCCTGATGGATCGCCTTGCAGATCCCCGGATATTCCTTTTCATAACGGTCGGCGATCTCCGCCGTATTATCCTTTACAGATCCATCGTCCACGATCAGGATCTCCACTTCATTTCCACCCGGAAGCAGAGACTTGATACAGTTTTCCATATATGCCGCTGAATTGTAGCATGGAATCGCGATCGATAACAGCTTCAAAATTGTTTCCTCCTTAACGTTTTTCGACTCAGTTGTTCCTATTCTACCATAAACAAACCAAAATTGCAAAAAATTCTTATCATTACCAAAATCGCGCGATCTTTCTTTATCTCTCCCGCCAACCAGCAGCGGTGAATACTCTTAAAAAAATGCGCCTTCATCCGGCAACCTTGCACACTATCCCGCGTTCCTTCGCCAACACACTCACTTTGTCCGTAATTTATTTCTTAAATCCTTTCATTTTTCCTTCCATAATTTCCAAAAATATGGTAAAATATCTGAAAATACATGATTATTCCAATTTTGCAAAAATAAAGAAATGAGGGATCTTGATATGGCAAAAAAAAGACTTGTTTTAGCACTTGGACATGATGCTCTCGGAACCAATCTTCCGGAACAGAAAACAGCCGTTACAAAAACGGCAAAAGCCATCGCCGACTTTATTCAGGACGGCTGGCAGGTAGTGATCACACACGGAAACACTCCGCAGCTCGGCATGATCCACACCGCTTTAAATGAATTCGCGAAAAATCATGAAGGTTACACTCCGGCCCCGATGTCCGTCTGCTCCGCAATGAGTCAGGGATATATCGGCTACGATCTCCAGAACGCTCTCCGCTCCGAGCTTATCAAACGCGGCATTTACAAAGCTGTATCTACGATCTTAACACAGGTTACAGTTGACCCGTACGATGAGTCCTCCTACACTCCGATGAAGGTGGTTGGACGTGTGATGAACGCCGAGGAGGCAAAAGCGGAAGAGGCAAAGGGTAACTTCGTTGTGAAGGAAGGCGACGGCTACCGCCGTATCGTTGCGGCTCCGAAGCCGGTCGCAATCGTTGAGATCGACGCGATCCGCGCTCTCGCTGATGCTGACCAGCCGGTGATCGCTGCAGGCGGTGGCGGAATCCCGGTTATGGAACAGGGCTCCCACTTAAAAGGGGCCAGCGCTGTGATCGAGAAAGACCGCGCAGCCGGACTACTCGCGAAGGAACTTGACGCTGATGTCCTGATGTTCATCACAGGTGTTCCGAATGTCGTATTAAATTACGGCAGTGATCACCCGATCAACATCGATAAGATGACAACGGCTGACGCAGCCCGCTATGCCGAGGAAGGTCATTTTAAGACAGGTTCCATGCTGCCGAAGGTTGAAAGCTCCATCGACTTCATCAACGCAGGAAAAGGACGGCGCGCGATCATCACTTCCCTTGACGGTGCAAAGAGCGCTTTAGCCGGTAAAGGCGGCACAACGATCCAGTAGGCAATATATTCTGATTTGACCCCGGTCAATCTGATTTAAACCCAGAACAAACAAAAGCATAATCCCAGGGAATTCTATATGAGAACTTCCCTGGGATCTTTTTTCAAATACTCCTCTCCCAACTGTCCTGATCATACGAACCTCTTTAGTGAAAATAATAAAGAATGCGCCAAGGCGCAGTCGCTTGCGACAATCTACATCTTCGCGCGAGTGTGTATCATTGGCTCGTTAGTGCCTTTTGTGCAATAGGAAATTCCGCGTAATCTCCTATTACACACAAAAAAGACCCGTCGGAAAGCATTTCTGCCTTCCGCGGGTCTTTTCTTTTTCTATATGTTGTTACCCAATCAGATAATAACATGTGCCGGGCACTTCGCCGCGCACTTGCCGCAGCCGGTACACTTTGTGTAATCGATCACAGCAACGTTGTTATCCATATGGATCGCATCGAACTCACACTGCTTTGTGCAGAGCGTACATCCGATACAGCCTGCCTCGCAGACCTTCTTGACAGCCGGTCCTTTGTCGTGGGAGCTGCACTGTACGAGGTGGTTTGCCTTGTACGGAACAAGCTCGATCAGGTGACGCGGACAAGCCTCCGCACACTTACCACAGGCAACACACTTCTCCTTGTCGACAACGGCAACACCGTTTACAACATGGATCGCGTCAAACTGACATGCCTTCACACAGCTTCCAGAACCGAGACATCCGTAGTTACAGCCCTTGGAGCCGCCGCCCGGAACTGCATCTGCGATCTTGTGACAGTCGTCAATACCATAATAGTTGTATTTCACGGTTGCCTTATCGCAGGTACCTTTACATTTTACAAATGCAACCTTCTTCTCAGCGGAACCAGCCTCAACGCCCATGATCGCAGCGATCTTTTCTCCTACCGGAGCGCCGCCGACCGGACACTGGTCAACCTTTGCCTTGCCCTCTGCAATTGCTTTTGCAAGAGCATCACAGCCTGCGTAACCGCAGCCGCCGCAGTTGTTGCCCGGAAGCTCTGCACGAACCAGAATTTCCTTCTCGTCTACTTCTACTTTAAACTTCTCGCTGGCGATTCCAAGGAGTACGCCGATGACGATACCGACGATACCGACAACCGCAGCAGCGATGATAATGCCTGTCATGTTCATCTCTCGTTCCTCCTTAAATCATTCCGGAAAATCCGAAGAGAGCGATCGACATTAAGCTTGCTGTGATCAGAACGATCGGAGATCCCTGAAAAGCGTGCGGCACATCATTGTGCTCGATCTTCTCACGGATACCTGCAAGCAGGACGATGGCGATCAGGAATCCAACGGAAATACCGATACCGTTTACGACACTCTGAATGAAGTTGTAGCCCTTCTGTACGTTTGTCAGCGCAACACCGAGAACCGCACAGTTTGTTGTAATTAACGGAAGGTATACGCCGAGTGCCTCATAAAGGCTTACCATGTTCTTCTTTAAGAACATCTCAACGAACTGAACCAGAGCCGCGATTACAAGGATAAATACGATCGTCTGTAAATACTCGATATGGAGCTTTACGAGAACGAAATCATAAACAAGGCTTGTGCAGGCGGATGCGATCGTAATAACGAATACGACTGCAGCGCCCATACCAGCTGCTGTCTCTGTTTTCTTGGATACACCAAGGAACGGGCAAAGACCGAGGAACTGGCTTAAAACAACGTTATTCACCAGGGCAGAACCGATGGCGATCAATAAAAGTTCTTTCATTTCTCCATTTCCTCCTTAATTTTCTTTGCCGGCGTCTGCTGCTTCAGTCTTAGCTGCCTCTGCCGCTTTTGCAGCCTCAGCTGCATTCTTAGCTGCGAGGGCCTTCTCTGCTGCTGCCTTCTTTGCTGCCGCTGCAGCTGCTGCTTCCTCTGCCTTCTTCTCAGCGAGAGCAGCATGGTTTGTCATGCTGACACAGCCTGCACAGCTTGCGCAGTTACCGCCGCATACAAGGTCAGACTTCGGTGCATCGCCGTTTGTCGCGCATGGAAGACGGAGCTTGTTCTGGATCGCGGAAAGCATAGCCAGAGTGAACAGAGCACCCGGTGCAAGGATGATGATGGAAATGTGGTAAGCTTCCGGAATGATGGTGTGTCCGAAGATCGCACCTGCACCGAAGAGCTCACGGCACATACCGATGACGGTAAGGGAAAGGGAGAAACCAAGTCCCATACCAAGGCCATCGAAGAAAGATTCAACCGGACCGTTCTTGCAGGCATATGCCTCTGCACGGCCAAGGATGATACAGTTAACAACGATAAGCGGGATATAAATACCCAGGGATGCATACAGGGACGGAACGTAGCCCTGCATTAAGAGCTGTACGACTGTAACCAAGCTGGCTACGACTACGATGAATGCCGGGATACGAACACGATCCGGAATAATATTACGCAGTGCGGAGATCAGCAGGTTGGAAAACATCAGTACGGCTGTTGTGGAAAGTCCCATGCCGAGACCGTTGATGGCGGATGTTGTCGTCGCAAGAGTCGGACACATACCTAACATCAGGATGAAGGTTGGGTTTTCCTTGATAATACCGTTATATAAACGTTCTACGCATTTATTCATGAATGCCCACCTCCTAGTTTAAGCAGTTATGCAGATAATATAAAGCTGCATTGACTGCGTTTGTTGTAGCGTTTGATGTGATGGTGGCACCGCTGATCGCGTTAATCTCAGTGTCAGATGCGGAACCGGACTTTGTTACGGTAAGCTTGTCGCAGTTCTTGCCGACGAACTGATTTCTGTAGTCATCATCTTTTGCCTTTAATCCAAGACCAGGAGTATCGCTTGTCTCACGGATACCAACACCTGTGATGGTACCGTCAGCGTCAAAGCCGATGGAGAGCTTTACAGCTCCACCGTAGGAGTCGTTGGACAGGGAGTTGATCACATGTCCCACTACTGCTCCGCTCGCGTCCTTTGCCTCGAGAACGGACTCGATCTCAACGCCTCCGAAACCGAGGTTTGCGATCTCATCAGCAGTCTCAGCGATCTTCTCTGTGGAACCTTCGACGTCAGAGAAGTTGTCTGCGTCCGGAAGAACCTGTTTGTATGTTGCGTTGTTGGCTGCGATGGTAGCCGCCTCGATCGGAGCTTTTGTCACATCATAGACAACACCGAGACATAAACCGGAAACCAGGGTGATCGCAAAAAGGATCAGGGCATCTTTCATAAATCCAGACTTACTTGCTGCCATTTTTCTTACCCCCTTTTCCGAATGCTGTCGGGAGAGTTACCTTCTCGATCAACGGAACGAGCATGTTGCAGAAGATAATTGCGTAGGAAACGCCCTCTGCGCCGCTTCCGAAGATACGGAACAGTCCTGTTAAAATACCAAGGCAGATACCGAATACGATCTGTCCTTTTGCAGTGATCGGGCTTGTTACATAGTCGGTAGCCATGAAGAATGCACCGAAGATGAGACCGCCGCCGCAGATCTCAGCCAGAACATAGTTGATGTTGTGCTGACCGAAGATGAATGCGAATACTGCGAATGTGATGATGTAAGCTGCCGGGATGCGGATGGAGATTACTTTCTTGATGAGCAGGTAAGCTGCACCGATCAGAAGAGCAATCACAGAAACCTCACCGATGGTTCCCGGGATCTTACCAATGAACATTGCTGCAAGATCATATGTACCGCCTGCTTTGATCTCTGCAAGAGGAGTTGCACTTGCGATCGCATCTGTTCCCGGCTCTGAGAACTGGGTCATAGCCTGTGCGAAGGAGATCAGCATGAAGCATCTTGCTGCCAGAGCCGGGTTCATCCAGTTCTGACCAAGTCCGCCGTAAAGCTGTTTTACAACGATGATCGCGAAGATACCGCCAAGGATCGGCATCCAGATCGGGATTGCCGGCGGCATGTTTAATCCAAGGATCATACCTGTGACAAGGGCACTGCCATCACTGATGGTAACCGGCTTGTGCATCAGGGTTTCAAAAATGTACTCACTGAGTACGCAGGAAAGAACCGTTGCTACTACAACGATCAGGGAACGGATACCGAACTGCATCACACCCCAGATCGTAGCCGGCAGCATTGCGATCGCTACATCGTACATCAGGTTCTTTGTGGAAACACCGCAGCGTACATGAGGGGATGATGATACGTTTAATAATTTACTCATTTGTCACACCTCCTACGCTTTCTTTCTTCTGGCTGCCATGACTGCCTTACGCATCTCTTTGAATGCCTGGGTCAGCGGTCTGTGGGCAGGGCAGATGAAAGTACAGGAGCCGCATTCGCAGCACTCCATACCATTTAATTTTTCGAACAGGGCAAGATCATTTCTTTCTGCTGCCGCCATCATCATCTGCGGGACAACATGACCAGGACATACCTCGATACAGCGTCCACAGCGAATACACGGAGATTCCAGATTTGCCGCAACCGGATCTTTTATGAAGCAGGTCAGGGCAGAAGAGTTCTTCATGACCGGAATATCCAGAGAGAATAATGCCTGTCCCATCATCGGACCACCGGAGATCATCTTTTCCGGCTCTTCCTTAAATCCACCTGCAGCCTCGAGGATCTCCCGGTAGCACATACCGAGCGGAACCTGGAAGTTCTGCGGATTCTTAACCGCATCACCGGTAACGGTGATGATCTTACGAATTAACGGTGTGCTCTCACAGACCGCATTGTAAATAGAAATAACGGTATCTACGTTATCTACGATACATCCTGCATCCGCCGGAAGCATAGTGGAGTTGATCTCACGTCCGCCCGTAACCGCATAGATCAGGAAACGCTCGCCGCCCTGCGGGTACTTTGTCTTTAATGGACATACCGTGATCTTCGGCTCGTCTTTTACGAGACCTTCCAGAAGCTTGATCGCCTCCGGCTTGTTCTCCTCGATTCCGATCACGCCTTTCGCGTTCGGGAACATGCTTAACATGACTTTGATGCCGCCGATCAGTCTCTCCGGCTGCTCCATCATCAGGCGATAGTCACTTGTCAGATACGGCTCACACTCGGCCGCGTTTACGATAATGTGATCGATCGCGTTGTCATCCTTCGGTGCAAGTTTTACGTTGGTCGGGAAACCTGCGCCGCCGAGACCTACGATACCGGCTTCTTTTACGATATTCCGGATCTCTTCCTTGGAAAGTTTTGTGTAATCGCGTTTTTCGCCAAAACCTTCGATTGCTGTGTACTCGTTATCGTTCTCAACGATAATGGACTGTACGATTGCTCCGTTCGCAACCAGACGCGGTTCGATTCCCTTTACTGTACCGGATACGGAACAGATAACATTTGCGGAAATGAAGCCGCCTGCTTCAGCGATCTTCTGGCCAACCAGGACCTTGTCACCCTTGGCAACAAGTGGTTTCGCCGGAGCACCGATATGCTGGGAGAGAGGATAAACCAGCTCACCCTTCGGCTGGATCACCTGAATCGGCTTATCTGCGGACAGTTCTTTTCCCTCATAAGGATGAACGCCGCCTATAAATGTGCTCAGACCCATTTAACAAACCTTCTTTCTATAAAATTTCATAGTACCCATCACACCGTAGTATAGCATATTTGGAATTTTTCTACAATTGGAAATCGGTTAACTTTTTAACAGAAATGGCCGTTTTCGGCGTTTGTATCAAAAAAAGAACAAAAACAGACATCTGATTTCTTTAAAAAATGAAGTTTTTACCAACTAACTCCCGCGCTTTTCTGCTCTCTCTTATGGAATTGCTACAAAATTTGAAAAAGCTTGTCTGGGTGCGTATGATCGATACGCAGTGCCTTTTTATGTAACAGGAAATTCCCCGGAATTTCCTGTTACATAAAAAACGGGCAGATTTCTTCATCTGCCCGTTTTTTCTTCTGTGATCGTCCTAACTCAGCTCCGCCATTCCCGTATATAACCGATAATAACGTCCTTTTTCTTTCAGGAGGTCCTCATGATCACCGCGCTCAATGATCTCTCCGTTCTCCAGAACCATGATGGCGTTGGCGTTCCGCACTGTGGAAAGACGGTGGGCGATCACGAAAGTGGTCCGTTCTGCCATCAGACGGTCCATGCCCTGCTCGATATGCTTTTCCGTTCTCGTATCGACGGAGCTCGTCGCCTCATCGAGGATCAGGATCGGCGCCCTGGATACCGCCGCTCTTGCGATATTAAGAAGCTGTCTCTGGCCCTGGCTTAAGTTCGCGCCATCGCTCTCAAGAACCGTGTCATAGCCCTTTGGAAGACGCATGATAAAGGAATGGGCAGATGCCATCTTCGCCGCCTGCACGACCTCCTCGTCGGTGGCATCAAGCCGTCCGTACCGGATATTTTCCATAACTGTTCCCGTAAACAGATGCGTATCCTGAAGCACCATGGCAATGTGGCGGCGCAGCTCGTCCCGCTTAATATGGCAGATATCAACGCCGTCGATGGTGATGGTCCCGCTCTGGATATCGTAAAAACGGTTGATCAGGTTCGTGATCGTAGTCTTTCCGGCTCCCGTGGAACCCACGAAGGCGATCTTCTGTCCCGGCTTCGCGTAGAGGCTGATATCCTTTAAGATGACCTTGTCCGGGTTGTATCCGAAGGTCACATGATCTAACACCACTTCCCCGCGCATGCCGTCCATGGACACTGCATCCTTATCATCCGCTGCCTCCGGCTCCTCATCCATCACGGAGAAAACGCGCTCCGCTCCGGCAAGGGCTGAGAACACGTTGGAGACCTGCATGGAGATCTCGTTGATCGGTCTTGAGAACTGTCTCGAAAAGTTCAAAAATACCGTGAGCCCGCCGACATCGAAGTTTTTCACCACGCAGAGGATCCCGCCGATGCACGCCGTCAGGGAATAGTTTATCTGACTTAAGTTGTTCATCACAGGTCCCATCATGCCCCCGAGGAATTGGGCGCGGATCTGCTTTTCGCGGAGATCCCTGTTTAATATATCAAATTCTTCCTCCGCGATCTCCTCATGACAGAAGACCTTTACCACCTTCTGTCCGGTGATGGTCTCCTCGATGTATCCGTTTAAAGCACCGAGAGCCGACTGCTGGGCACTGAAATATTTCTGGCTCCGCTTCGCGACCTCTCCACCGGCCCGCAGCATGAGCGGGATCATGATCAGGGTCACGGCTGTCAGCCAGATGTTCGTGTAGAGCATGAGGAACAAGGTCCCGATGATGCTTAAGGTTCCGGAAAAGAGCTGCACAAGAGTACTGCTCAGCATATTTCCGATGGTGTCCACGTCGTTTGTGAAGCGGCTCATCAGATCCCCGTTGGAATTTGTATCATAAAATCTCACCGGAAGCTTCTGCATCTTTGTAAAGAGGTCTGTCCGGATCCGCACAAGGGCGCTCTGGGCAACCTCTAACATCAGTCTTGACTGGAGATAATTTGCGATAACCCCCAGAAGATAGACGCACGCCATCATGGTCAGTCCTTTAAAAAGTCCCGCCACATTTCCGGGACTTCCGTCCGGCGGTGCAATAAATCGGTTGATGATCGGGCGCAGCATATAGGAACCGGTCAGTGTCGCCACCGTATTTACAATGACACAGAAAAATGCGATCCCCATCCGGAGCCTGTCCGCTTCCAGATAGGACAGCAGGCGCTTTAAGGCCGCTCCCGTGCTCTTGGGGCGTCCTCCGCCTCTCGGAGCCCCCGGTCCCGGTCCTCTTCCCATCCCTCTCCTTTTCGGTGCGGCTGCCACGCGTCCGGCATATCGTTTTTTCAGACTCGCTTCGCGGTCTGCTCTCGTGACGCTCATACTGCCGCCTCCTCTCCTGCCCTGATGGACTGATTTCCGATCTGGGTCGTATAGATCTCGCTGTATGCCTCACAGGTCTTTAAAAGTTCCTCGTGGGTTCCGTGACCAATGATCTTTCCGTCCTCCAGTACCAGAATCTGATCCGCCTCCTGAACGGAGGAGATCCTTTGGGCGATGATGATCTTTGTGGTATCCTTGAGATCATGGTAAAGACTCTCCCGGATTTTCGCCTCCGTTGCCGTGTCAACAGCACTGGTGGAGTCATCCAGGATCAGAATCTTAGGGCGCTTTAAAAGTGCTCTCGCAATACAGAGACGCTGCTTCTGACCTCCTGAGACGTTGACGCCGCCTTGCCCCATCTCGGTGTCATATCCGTTTTTGAAGGTCTTAACGAAGGGATCTGCCTGGGCGCTCTCCGAGAACCGGATGACATCCTCCATCGGCGCGTCCTCATTTCCCCATCGGAGATTTTCCTCGATCGTTCCCGAAAAAAGAACATTTTTCTGGAGAACCATGCCGACGCCCTCACGCAGGTGTTTTAAAGAGTACTCTTTGACGTTCACGCCGTCGACAAGGACTTCTCCTCCGGTCACATCATAGAGTCTCGGGATCAGCTGCACGAGGGAGGTCTTTCCGCTTCCCGTGGAGCCGATGATCCCGATGGTCTGTCCCGGTTCTGCCGTAAAGGAGATCCCTTCCAGAACGAGATCCTTTCTCCCGTTCTCTCCGCTGTAGCCAAAGCTTACATTCTTAAACTCCACACGGCCTTCCGTGACCTTTTTATCCTTATTTTCCGCGTTGTCATCATTTAAGCCGATCTCTGTGTCGAAGATCTCATTGATCCGTTTCATAGACGCGCTGGCGCGGGAGCTCTGTAAGAATACCATGGAAAGCATCATGAGGGACATCAGGATCTGCACGATATACGTCGTAAACGCAGTGAGATCCCCCACCGGCATATTTCCGGCAATGATGATATTTCCTCCATACCAGACGACAGCCAGTGTCGTCACGTTCATGGCAAACATCATCACCGGCATCGTGGCGATCACGATCCGGAGCGCACGGAGGCTGCTCTCCTTTAAGTCGTCATTTAATTTACTGAATTTTTCGATCTCATGATCCTCCCGGACGAAGGATTTCACTACCCGAACATTCGTCAGGGATTCCTGAATTCCGGAATTCAAACGATCCAGTCTCCTCTGCATCTCCCCAAAGCGCGGGAATGCAGTCTTTAAGATCAGAATGATCGCCGCGAGAAGAAGCGGGATCACGATGAGGATGATGACCGCAAGCTGACGATTCATCATAAACGCCATGATCAGGGCACCGAGGAACATTCCGGGCGCTCTAAGCGCCATACGGAGCCCCATCATCAGGACATTCTGAACCTGCTGGACATCGTTCGTGAGCCTCGTGACGAGAGAACCGGTGCTGTAGTCGTCGATATTCTCAAAGGAGAACTGCTGGACCTTCCTGAAGAGGTCGTTTCTCATGTCACTGGTAAAGGAGATGGACGCTTTCGCGGAAAAGTAGGCGCCGAGGATCCCACCCACCGCCATAAAAAGGACAGTCAGGACCATCAGCGTCCCCATCTTTCCGATATAGGCAACATTTCGACTCGCGACACCGTTGTTGATGATCATGGACATAAATTTCGGGAGCATGACCTCTCCCGCCACCTCGGTGAGCATCATCAGCGGACCGATCACAAAGGCACTGAGATACGGGGTGATGTATTTTTTGTATCGTTTCAATTCTGTTGTTTCCTTTCTGGTCAGATCTGCATTCGTTGGATTCTTCCGTTGCTGTTTATCACGCATCTTCCCTTGGAAGTTTTCTCCTCACGATATAGAAGCAGATCATATGGGCCGTCGCCGTGACGATCCAGGTAAACGGATAGGATAAGTATAACACTGTCAGGTTATGGTATACCTGAAACACCGTAAAGATCCAGACGATCCGGAGTCCACACGCTCCCAGAAGGGAGACGCACATCGGCATAACGGAGTATCCGAGACCGCGGATGCTGCCCACCATCGTATCCATGATCCCACAGAGGAAATATGTCGTTCCAAAGACCACAAGTCTTCTCATTCCGTATACCATGACCTCCGGGTCTGAGGAATAGATCCGGATCAGGGCATGTCCGCAAAGATAAGCCGGGATTCCCATCCCGAGTCCCACTGCCGTCACAACGCCGAGGCAGGTAACCATGATCCGGTTGATCCTCGAATACTTTTTGCCGCCGAAGTTCTGGCTCGTGAAGCTTAAGTTTGCCTGATAAACCGCATTCATGGCGTTATAGATGAATCCCTCAATATTCTGGGATGTCGTATTTCCCGCCATCGCGACAGAACCGAAGGAATTGACAGAGGACTGGATCAGAACATTGGAAATAGAAAATACTGCGCCCTGCATCCCAGCCGGAAGGCCTACCTGAATGATCTGACGGAATTTTGAGCGGTGGATCTTCAGAGCTTTTAAATGAAGCTTCAGACCGCCCTCGCTCTCCATCAGGCAAAGGATCACCAGACACGCCGAGATCGCCTGCGAGATCGCGGTCGCCAGAGCAACTCCCGCCACATCCATCTGGAACATGATCACAAAAAAGAGGTTTAAGACCACATTGATCACGCCCGCCGCCGTAAGGAAATACAGCGGGCGCTTCGTGTCTCCCACCGCGCGGAGGATCGCGCTTCCAAAGTTGTAGATCATATTCGCAGGCATGCCGATAAAGATGATCCGCATATAAATCGTAGATTTATCGATCACATCGTCCGGAGTTCCCATGAGTTCCAGCATTGGCCTCGAGAGAAGCTGACCCACAATGATCAGAAAAAGACCGCTGACAATGCTGAGTGCCATGGCCGTGTGGATCGTATCCTGCACGTCTTTTTCCCGCTTCGCTCCATAATATCTCGCCACGATGACATTGACACCCACGGACAGTCCGATAAAGATATTGATCATCAGGTTGATCAGCGCCGTTGTGGAACCCACCGCCGCCAGAGACTGGCTGCCCGCGAAACGTCCCACAACGATCACATCCGCAGCGTTGAACAGAAGCTGCAGGATTCCGGAAAAGATCAGCGGAATCGTAAAAGTGAGCAGTTTTCCGAGGATCGGACCGCTGCACATGTCCATTTCGTAATTTTTCTTCATAATACTCCTTTTTCCCGTACCTGTATTTTCTTTCCGGCAGCATCCGGAAAGAAAAGCAGACTGGCATTTCCCGCCCCTGTCCGTCTGCTCATTCTATCCACGGCTGCTCCCGGTGCCGGAATGCGTAAGGCACATTCCTTTTATCTATTACGCAAATTATAGACGATTTTTACAAATAATGCAATCCTGCCGCAACACGCTTCAGTCCTCGAGGACATACGCCCGGAAGAGACCGGACCACGGATTTCCGATAATATAGCAGGTGTAGGCTCTTCCAGCACGGACGTTGACGTTGAAGGTGAGAAGCGGATTCGCCACAGTGCAGGTCGGACAGGAAACGCCGACGATGGAGGAAAGGACAAGGACCGGAAGCTCGCCTAATGCTGAAACTGCATACTGGGAACCTGTCACAAAGAAGGTATAGGTTCCGCTGGATGTCTGTTTATAGCTCGTCACTTCCTTGTATCCGATCCCCGCAAATGCTGTCTGGTTGTTGAAGGTCCGCACATCGTAGCTGGATCCCGCGTAGGACATGTTCGCTACACGGAGACAGCCGTAACCTGCCGGAACGTTCGTGCAGCCCATGTCGGAAACACGGGTCAGGGACACTCCGGATACCGTGTCTAAGATCACCATCGTGAGTCTCTCACCGGACACAAAGGCAATCGTCTGCTGATAATAGATCTGACCGTTGGTCCTGCGCACAGTGACGGTGTGGAATCCGTCCGTCACGCGGATATAAGAAGAAATCGTGGCAAATTCAGAACCGGAAAAGATATTCCGGCCATCGATATAGACATCCAGAGTCCGGCCTGATGTGCTGGCATTTAAAAACCGGACTCTGCTGTAGTAATTTCCTCCTGAGACCGTCGGATATGTGACCGGAAAAGAAATCGTTGGAAAGCCCGGGCGTCCGATGGTATTGTCGGGATAGACAGGGCGTCCGCCAGACGGCGCGACCGGTGTCGTTGGGATTCCAGCGAGATCGTCATCCCCAGGATAAACAGGTCTTCCGCCCGGTGAAGCGATGGGCGGCACAGGGATTCCCGCAAGATCATCGTCTCCCGGATAAACAAAAACTCCTCCTAATGGCTCTGCCGGTGTCTCCGGTACATTTGCGTCATTCTTCCCTGCTACGACCTCCGCCGTATTCTCTCCCGACGGTTCCGGCATTGATGTTGGATTCTCTGGCATATTAACACCTCAATATCTTTTTTACTACAAAATATGAAAGTAGAACGGAAAGTGTTCCCTGCATGTGTTTGAACGCAGATAAGCATTCCCCCGCTTCAAGTGCGTGGAGCACTAACCGCTTTACCCTCCATGAGCTTTCCGAGGAATTGATCTTTTTGTATGAAAAATTTATTCAAATTTTTTTGTTTTTATCGTTGACAAACCTGTTGATCCATGATACTATATTGGAGGTTCGAAAAACACAGTAAATGTGTTCGCTGCCTTGGCTCAGCTGGTAGAGCGTCGCCTTGGTAAGGCGGAGGTCGGCAGTTCAAATCTGCTAGGCAGCTTAAACCATGAGGCTTTCCGGAATATCCGGGAAGCCTTTTTTCGTGTTACAGGAAATTCCTGTTACGAAAAAGACGTGAACGCGACAATGATGCGCACTCACTCAGGACGCCCGGGCTGACCGGAGCAAATGTTTATTATGAAGGAAATCCTCCTCGAATAAAAAAGGCCTGCGGAACTCCTCTCCGCAGGTCTTTTTATCATAAGCAAAAATATAAATTCTATGCCTTCGCCAGTCTCTGTCTCACGATCTCATACGCTAGTACACCTGTCGCAACGGACGCGTTCAGGGAATCGATATCACCCTTCATTGGGATCGACGCGATCATATCGCATTTTTCCTTCACAAGACGGCTCACGCCCTCTCCCTCATTTCCAATTACGAGACCGATCGGACCGGTGAGGTTTAAGCGGTACATGCTCTCTCCACCCATGTCGGCGCAGACGAACCAGATCCCGCGCTTCTTCAGATCCTCGATCGTCGCCGCCATATTGGTGACCTTTGCGACCGGCGTATAGTTTAACGCACCTGCGGAGGTTCTCGCCACCGTCGCAGTAAGTCCCACCGCGCGGCGTTTCGGAATGATCACTCCGTGAGCGCCCGCAAGGTTCGCGGTACGGATGATCGCTCCAAGGTTGTGCGGATCCTCGATCCCGTCAAGCAGGAATAAAAACGGCGGCTCGCCTTTTTCTTCCGCGATCTTTAAGATGTCCTCCACCTCCGCATACTCATATGCAGCTGCATAGGCCATCACTCCCTGGTGGTGTCCGGTCTCCGACATCGAATCCAGACGTTCCTTCGGGACAAAATTTACGATCGTATCATGCTTTTTCGCCTCTCTCACGATCGTGCGCACCGGACCGTCCTGGCAGCCGTCAAGGACAAACAGGCGGTCGATCGTCTTTCCGGAGCGGAATGCCTCCAAAACGGCGTTCCGTCCTTCAATCGTCAGCTCTTCATATCTCATCGGATTTCTCCTCTTCTGTTTTTTCTGTATCTTCCTGCGCGGCTTTTCCGGTCTTCTTCATCGCAAGGGCGACAAGATCGACCATCCGCTCCGTCTTTCCGGACAGGTAAAGGTATCCCATCAGCGCCTCAAATCCGGTCGCCATCCGGTAATCCTTCATCGTCGCGTTCTTCGCCATGGAGAAGGATTTTGCATTTCTTCCCCGCTTATAAACGGCATGTTCCTCCTCCGTGAGGTCTTCCTCGATCGCCATCAGGAATTCCGCCTGTGCGGCAGCCTTTACGAGAGCCGAAGATTTTTTGTGCAGCTTATTGACCTGCATATTTCCCTCGCTCACAACGATCGTCCGGATCAGGATCTCATACACTGCATCCCCGAGATAGGCGAGGACCAGTGGGGAATACTGGTTCGCGTCCGTCTCTTTCAAGTGAAATTTTTCCTTTAAGAGGATTAAGCTCTCTTCCATTTTACACCCTCTCTTGTGTCCTCGAGAACGATTCCCATGTCGAGAAGCTTTCCTCTGATCTCATCTGCAAGTGCAAAGTTCTTTGCCTTTCTCGCCGCCTGTCTCTGGGCGATCAGGTCCTCCACCTCGGAGTCAAGAACCTCTTTCTTCTTCTCCGTGATGATTCCCATCACATCGCAGAGTCTCTGGATCTCATTCTTCATCCAGGAAACATATGCCTTTGTGCTCGTCTCGGATACTGTAGAGTTGGAGAGCTTGATAAGTTCGAAGATCGCGGAGATCGCGTCTGCGGTGTTGAAATCATCATCCATCGCCGCCTCATACTTTGCAACGAGCTCCATTGCCTTTTTCTGGTTCTCCTGCTCTTCCGCTGTCATCGCGTCTCCGGATACCTTTGCCTCCATCTCGCGGAGTTTCTCCATTCCGGTTAAGATCCTCTCAAGGCCGTTCTTGGAAGCTTCCATCAGATCTGCGCTGAAGTTTAACGGGCTTCTGTAGTGGGCGCTCAGCATAAAGAAACGGAGTACCTGGAGATCATATTTCTCGCTGATCTCGCGGACAGTGAAGAAGTTTCCGAGAGATTTGGACATTTTCTTATTGTCGATATTTAAGAATGCGTTGTGCATCCAGTATTTCGCGAACGGCTTTCCGTTTGCCGCCTCACTCTGGGCGATCTCGTTCTCATGGTGCGGGAAGATCAGGTCCTCGCCGCCCGCATGGATATCGATCTCATCACCGAGGTATCTCTTTGCCATAACGGAGCACTCGATATGCCAGCCCGGACGGCCTTCGCACCACGGGGACTCCCAGTACGGCTCACCTTCTTTTTTCGGCTTCCAGAGAACAAAGTCGTTCGGGTCCTGTTTTCCTTCCTCACCGGTTACCTTAATCTCACGGAAACCAGACTGAAGATCATCCAGGTTCTTGTGGGACAGCTTTCCGTAATCTTTAAACTTGCGGACACTGTAATAAACTGTTCCGTCCGCAGCAACATACGCGTAGCCTTTCTCGATCAGAGTGCTGATCATGTTTAACATGCCGCAGATCTCTTCCGTCGCGAGCGGATTCTTTGTCGCCGGCTCAATATTCATGCCTTCCATGTCTTTTTTGCACTCTGCGATGTAGCGTTTGGAGATCGTCTCGGCGTCTACGCCTTCCTCGATCGCTTTCTTGATGATCTTGTCATCGACATCGGTAAAGTTGGATACATAATTGACATCGTATCCTTTATATTCGAAGTAACGTCTCACCGTATCAAATACGATCATCGGTCTTGCGTTTCCGATGTGGATAAAGTTGTACACGGTCGGTCCGCATACATACATTTTTACTTTTCCCGGTTCCACCGGAACAAACTCTTCTTTTCTCTTTGTGAGTGTATTGTAGATCTTCATACCTTAGCTCCTTCATCTATCTTTCTGTCTGCGAGTCTCTTTTCATCCCTGCTGTTTACAGCCCGGACAGCCTCCGCAGCCCCCGGAGATCACTCCGACACGGTCCTCCGGCGCGTAATCCGCAACTGAACTCAAAAGTGCGATCGCCTGGGCGGAGATTCCTTCCCCGGTCCCGGTAAATCCAAGACCTTCCTCCGTCGTCGCCTTCACGCTCACCTGATCAGGCTCGATTCCCAGCGCATCCGCGATATTTTTCGCCATCTGCGGACGGTACGGCAGAAGTTTTGGTCTCTGCGCGATCACCGTGGAATCGATATTCTCGATCAGATATCCGTTTTCCTGCAGGATCTTTCCGACTTCTTTTAAAAGTTCAACGCTCGAGATCCCTTTATATCTTTCATCTGAATCCGGGAAGTGCTGACCGATATCTCCGAGAGCCGCAGCCCCTAAAAGCGCATCCATCACCGCGTGAAGAAGGACATCCGCATCCGAATGTCCTAAAAGTCCCTTTTCATACGGGATCTCCACACCGCCGAGGATCAGTTTTCTCCCTTCTACCAGACGATGTACATCATATCCCTGTCCGATTCTCATGAGAATCTCCTTTCCATAGCTGTTCATCTTCTTCCGTTTATGGGCAGTCTAAGACCGGTCCCGATACCACCTCAAGAACCGATCATCCGCATCCGCTTCGGGATACAGCGCACCACGAGATTCTGCTGGCACATACAGCTCTCACCGTCCATATGGACCGCGAGCGGTCTTGCCAGATGGACTTCCGCCTCGTTGCACTCAAAGACCCGGATCCCACGTTCTTTTTTCCGGACCCCCATCACAAGGTCCCGGAGGATCGGGATCATTTTTGTCTTTCTCGCGCTGTTTCCGATATAAACCGTCATCTTACCATCATCATTCATCAGTTCGCTGTTCTTCCGTTTCTTCTTGTCTTCCCTGCGGACCATAAACGTAATGAAATATATATGATTAAACTCCACTTTCTGCGTCCCGTCAAGCAAAATATATCCTTTTGTCGGTTTTGCGAGAAAAAGCTGCTTGAGACCAAGGCCGAATCTAAGTATTTTCGTCAGATGAAGTCTCGTCATTTGGTTCCTCACCGGGCAGCACAGAAGATTATGGCAGATCGCCGCGTCCAGTCCGATCCCGCACCGGCCCGCAAACCGCCTGCTCACGATCTCCTCATCTCCGAATGTTGCGACCCCATAGTCCAGCATCCGGTAATATTTCGGATGAAGGATCCGTTTCGCCTGACAGTTGACCTTCCAGAAGGATTCAAATCCCTTCGACAGCGCATTCCGAAAACCCGCCGGTACATATCCGAATGTCAGGAGTCCCCGGAAGGACACGCCATTCAGCACTTCATTATAAGTTCCTTCCCCGCCGACGATCACGATCACTTTCGCGTCATCCCTCTCGGCAGTCAGCACTTTTGCGATCTCAGCCGCGTCCCCCTGGTGTTCTGTAAAAAAGACCCGGTACTCCCGGCTGTCCATCTCCAGCTGATGTTCCAGTCGTTTCCAGATCCGGTATCCTCTTCCGGCACCGGCACTGGGATTTACGATAAACTGATACATAACGTCCTCCGAATCTTATATCGTTCAGAATTCTGAGTGCAGCCATACACATCCTGACCGTGTCAGCGCCATATGGCATACAATATAGACTATAGTATATCACATAACCGCTAAAAAAAGGCTAAATTTTTTCTAAACTTCATGCAAGTGCACCGCGGCACGTTACTGTTCGTTCATTCGCAGGCAGTAACTGATTTCGCCAATGCTTCGCATTCCAAATCAGTGAAATGCACACACCACTCTATTGTCCGGAATTTTCAGTTCAGAAAATTCCTGCCCGTATACAGTAGCACGGACACATCCGCGTTGAAGCGTAAGGAAATAGTAAATATTTCTTTCTTGTCAGACAATATCTGTGTCGATTATAATAAAAACAGATATAAGAAGCAAAAATATATAATTTTATGAACCCAAGTTCTGAAAGGAGGTCCCTGCTATGAAAAAAAGAATGCATGTCAGGCTGTTCATGTTGCTGTTCTATCTGATCTTTACAGTCACAGCACTTCCGATCACCGCGAAAGCTGATGTGGGTCCAAAGCCCTCGGTGCGCATCCAGTTCAAAAATATGAGCGATGATCTGTGCTATGGCACACTGCTTTCAAAGGAGAAATGTACAGGACCTGCACAAGT
>ERZ772805.428-NODE-428-length-49353-cov-14.337316_pt1 | contig 49353 bp, 42 predicted proteins | sample MGYA00511344_ERZ772805 | MGnify/ENA primary metagenome ERZ772805 (study PRJEB29015, sample SAMEA2737730) | human gut metagenome | biome: human gut; feature: human-associated habitat; material: faeces | place: China | collected 2012 ...
GAAATTGATCCTGCACACAGCAATCTCCGGGAAAACTACCCGAAAATCCCCCTCTAGAGAATATTCTCAGATCAGCAGCTGCACAACTGATCTGAATGGGCTTGTACTCCTATATTATGTAAGTGCAGCCTGAAGCTTATTCATCTTCCAGACAGAAAGAAGCTCAGAAATTGATCCTGCACACAGCAATCTCCGGGAAAACTACCCGAAAATCCCCCTCTGCAGGATCATGCTGCAGTTCTGAGCTTCTGATCCATCTGCTATTTCATATTATTTCTGATATTCTTTGATCGCAGTCTCATACAGATTATTGCCCTGGGAGTCGATCACGACTACCACCGGGAAATCTTCCACTTCCAGTTTCCGGATTGCCTCGGTCCCGAGATCATCATAGGCGACTACCTCGGATTTTTTGATGCGCTGGGATAAAAGAGCCCCTGCGCCGCCGATCGCTGCGAAATAGACCGAACCATTTCTTACGATGGCGTCGATCACAGCCTGGCTTCTCTTTCCCTTTCCGATCATGGCGCCCAGGCCAAGATCTAAAAGTTTCGGTGCGTACTTATCCATACGGCTTGCCGTTGTCGGTCCTGCAGATCCGATCGGCCGTCCCTCTCTTGCCGGGGACGGTCCCATATAGTAGATTACATTTCCCTGCATCTCGATCGGAAGACTTTCCCCCGCATCCAGAGCCTCCTGCATTCTTTTATGTGCCGCATCTCTCGCCGTGTAAATGGTTCCCGTAAGAGTCACGTAGTCTCCGGCCCGGAGAGACAATGCGTCTTCTTTCTTAATTGGTACACTGATCTGTCTGTCCATGGTTTCCTCCGATCCTCTTATTAAATAACGCGATGCGCATGCCTGTTCACATGACAGCAGATATTCACTGCCAAAGGAAGTCCTGCAATATGCGTCGGATATGTCTCGATATTGACGGCCATGGCAGTCACGCGGCCGCCAAGACCTCCCGGTCCGATCCCGAGACCGTTGATCTTCTCCAGCATCTCTTTTTCCAGGTCACGGACATAGTCCACCGGAGATTCTTCTTCCAGATTTCTCGTCAGGGCATGTTTCGCCATCAGGGCACACTTTTCAAACGTGCCGCCGATGCCGACTCCCACCACCATCGGAGGACAGGCATTCGGTCCTGCATCGCGGACAGCCTCCAGGATCTTCTCTTTTACTCCCTCAATGCCGTCCGCAGGCTTTAACATGAACACACGGCTCATATTTTCGCTTCCGAATCCTTTTGGTGCCACTGTAATATCCACCTGGTCCCCATCGACGATCTCATAATGAATGATCGCTGGTGTATTGTCTTTTGTATTCACGCGGTCGATCGGATCGCGAACGACGGATTTTCTCAGATATCCGTCCACGTATCCCTGACGGACGCCTTCATTGATGGCATCCGTCAGATTTCCCCCTTCAATATGTACTTCCTGGCCGACTTTGATGAAAACGACGGCCATCCCCGTATCCTGGCAGATCGGGATCATGTCTCTCCCGGCAATCTCCAGATTCTCCTGAAGCTGGTTTAAGATCTGCTTTCCAAGAGGGGATTCTTCCCGCTTTACACTCTCATCAAATACTTTTTTCATGTCATCCGAAAGGAAATGATTCGCCTCAATGCACATTTCCCGGATATTTTTTGTGATCTCACTCGCCTGAACGGTCCTCATAGACGATTTTCCTCCCTATTACTTTTTTGGATTGATCGCCATCGGACGGATTCCTTCCGGGATCGGCGGAATATATCCCTCCGCGCCGACGCGTCTTCTTAATTCTTTTTTCGCCTCTTCGATAAGCTCCGGTTTTTCCAGCATGTCAATGACAGTTCCCGCCATGACCTTTCCGGCAAACTGCATGCCTTTGTGTGCAATGGAAGATTTGCCCTGGGAAACCATCTGCCAGGAATGGCCCGGTGTTCCTGCTGCCTCCGTCACAGCGTTGATCTGCGCCGTCGGGCATACCCAGCTCACGTCACCAACGTCTGTCGATCCCTTTAAACACTCCTCCGTATCCATAAGCGGAACGATGAAGTCGTTGATCACATCATCCGCATGAGGTGCCAGGAACTGTTCCACAGCCGCTTTTCTCGATTTTTCATATCTTACAAGAACATCCTGGATGTCCACATGATTTCCGCCGAACGTCTCACCGATCTTTCTCGCGAATTCGATCTCCTCAGCAGTGTACGGTTCTCTTTCGATCTCCTCCAGGTTCTTCTGCATGATCTCCTCCATGACCGTGTTGTCCACGAGATTTGAGCATGCTTTTACGAACTGGAGCTCCATTTTTGTTCCCGTCATGAGAGCCGCACCTCTCGCGATATCGTTGACGCGCTCGTAGATCTCCTTCACCTGGCTGTTCTTCGGCGCACGGATCAGATAGAGGACCTCACTGTACGGCTGAACGACATTCGGAGAATATCCGCCTGTGTTGGTGATCGCATAGTGAATGCGTGCTTCCTGGATGATATGCTCTCTTAAATACTGTACACCTGTGTTCATAAGCTCCACAGCGTCAAGTGCGCTTCTTCCAAGCTCCGGGCATGCCGCCGCATGGGATGCCTGTCCGTAGAAACGGTAGATGATCTGATAGTTCGCAAGGGAACTTCCAACAGAAACCACATTTTTATCGCCCGGATGCCATGTCACCGCAAAATCCAGGTTGTCAAACACGCCGTCTCTCGCCATAAAGCTCTTTCCGGATCCGCCTTCCTCGCCCGGACAGCCAAAGAAGATCACGGTTCCCTCTTTCCCGTTCTTCTCCAGATACTCTTTTACCGCGATTGCAGCCGCTACAGAGCCTGTTCCGAGAAGATTGTGGCCACAGCCATGTCCCGGTGCGCCATCGACCAGTGCGGTCTTTTCCAGGCTCTCAGACTCCTGGCTGAGGCCTGACAGAGCGTCAAACTCACCGAGAATGCCCACTACCGGCTTTCCTGATCCGTAGGTACCGGAAAACGCGGTCGCGATCCCCGCAAGATTTCTCTCCACCCTGAATCCTTCTTTTTCAAGAAGTTCACACAATACGTCCGTGGAATGGAATTCCTGGAACGCAGTCTCCGGCTGGTCCCAGATCCTGTCACTGGCTTCACACACCGGTCCGCGCTCTCTGTCAACTGCTTTTAATGCCTCTGCTTTTGTAATTCCCATCGCCGCATCCTCCTATGTTCATTGTCAAATAATGTTTAAAAAAATACAGGAACCCGGTATATCCAGATTCCTGTATCCAATCACTCCAGAGTCAGAAATCCTGCTTACGGCCGGAAAATGATCTCACAACCGTTTTTTCTATTCATGAGCATGATCACTCTGTGATTTCTCCGTCCTCATTTTCCTCAGATTCCGGATCTTCCACATTTTCGTCCTCCTCATCCTGGCGGCTGCTTTCACGCACTTTCGCGATGGAAGCAACGCGGACATTGGAGTCGGCATCAATGCTCATCAGTTTTACGCCGGATGTGTTTCTGCCGATCACGGAGATATCATCAACACTCATGCGGATCAGAATTCCTTCATTGGTGATCAGCATGATGTCTCTTCCATCGTCGAGCAGTTTCATTCCAACAAGATTTCCTGTCTTTTCTGTCACATTATAGCAGAGAAGTCCCTTACCGCCGCGCAGCTGCAGCTTAAATTCAGAGATTCTCGTTCTCTTTCCGTATCCCTTTTCCGATACAACGAGCATGTACTCGCCCTGGCTTGCCATCTGCATGCCGACAACTTCATCGCCCTCATCGAGCTTCATGCCGATCACGCCATAGGAAACACGGCCGGTAATTCTCGCATCCGTTTCCTTGAAGCGGATGGACATACCGAATTTTGTAGCGAGGAAGATATCCTCGGTATTATCTGTCACTTTTACCTCGATCAGCTCATCACCTTCACGGAGCAGGATCGCCTGGAGACCCGTCTTTCTCATGTTGCTGTACTCGCGCATCGGGGTCTTCTTTACCATACCGTTCTTTGTGGCCATGAAGAGGTACTTGCCATCATCGATCTCACGCATCGGGATCGCCGCTGTGACCTTTTCTCCTGCCTGAAGCTGTAAAAGGTTTACAATCGCCGTTCCGCGGGCTGTTCTGCCTGCCTCGGGGATCTCGTACGCCTTGATCCGGTAGCAGCGTCCCATGTTCGTAAAGAACATGATGTAGTGATGGTTCGTGGTCATGAGAAGATCCTCGATGAAGTCCTCATCGATCGTCTGCATTCCCTTGATCCCCTTGCCGCCGCGGTTCTGGCTCTTGAAATTGTCCACGGACATTCTCTTGATGTAGCCGAGATTTGTCATGGCAATAACAGTGTCATCATCGGAGATCAGATCTTCCACGGACATATCATCGTCGAAGCCGATCTTTGTCCGTCTGTCATCCCCGTACTTCTCGGAGATCACAAGGATCTCTTTTTTGATCACACCTAATAATTTATTTTCATCAGCCAGGATTGCGCGCAATTCCGCGATCTTTGCCTCCAGTTCTTTATATTCATTCTCAAGCTTCTCGCGTTCCAGACCTGTGAGAGCACGCAGACGCATGTCAACGATCGCCTGTGCCTGCGGGTCCGTGAGCTCAAAGCGCTCCATGAGTTCCCGCTTCGCCTCAGCGACATTCGCGGAACTGCGGATGATCTTTATCACTTCGTCAATGTGGTCCAGAGCCTTTAATAAGCCCTCTAAGATATGGGCACGCTCTTCCGCCTTATTTAAGTCGTACTTCGTTCTTCTGGTCACAACGTCCTTCTGGTGGTCCAGATAGTACTCCAGCATCTGAAGTAGGTTCAGGACCTTCGGCTCATTGTTTACCAGGGCCAGCATGATCACGCCGAAGGAATCCTGCAGCTGTGTATGCTTTAAGAGCTGGTTTAAGAGGACATTCGCATTTACATCTCTCCGAAGCTCGATGTTGATGCGGATTCCCTCACGGTTGGATTCATCGGTGATGCCGGTGATGCCGTCGATCTTCTTTGTCTTTACAAGCTCCGCCATCTTCTCGATCAGTCTTGCCTTATTGACAAGGTACGGAAGCTCTGTGACGATGATATGGCTCTTTCCGTTCGGTGCGGTCTCGATATTTGTCACGGCGCGGACTCTGATCTTTCCGCGTCCGGTACGGTACGCCTCCTCGATTCCTCTTGTTCCGAGGATCTCAGCTCCTGTCGGGAAATCCGGTCCCTTGATGATCTGTAAGATCTCCTCCAGGGAGGTCTGTCTTCCTTCCTCCACCTGGTTGTCGATGATCTTTACTACTGCCGCAATGACTTCCCGAAGGTTGTGCGGCGGGATATTTGTCGCCATTCCGACTGCGATACCGGTTCCGCCGTTTACAAGAAGGTTCGGGAATCTGGACGGCAATACGGTCGGCTCTTTCTCGGTCTCATCGAAGTTCGGGATAAAGTCAACGGTATCTTTATAGATGTCCGCCAGCATCTCAACGGAGATCTTGCTGAGTCTCGCCTCGGTGTATCGCATGGCAGCGGCACCGTCGCCATCGATCGAACCAAAGTTTCCGTGTCCGTCTACGAGCATGTAGCGCATGGACCATTTCTGAGCCATGTTTACCAATGCTCCGTAGATGGAGCTGTCTCCGTGCGGATGATATTTACCCATGGTATCGCCGACGATACGGGCGCTCTTTCTGTGGGGCTTATCCGGACCGTTGTTCAATTCCGCCATGGAGTAGAGGACACGTCTCTGTACCGGTTTTAAGCCGTCACGGACATCCGGGAGCGCTCGCGACGCGATAACGCTCATGGCATAGTCGATGTACGACTTTTCCATGGTCTTCTTTAAGTCTATTTCATGAATTTTGTCAAAAATATTCGGTTCCATTCTTTCCTCCAATGCAGCCTGCGCTGCGCCTTAAACCTGCGTAAACTGCGCCGCCTGACGTTCCGGAAGGATTTTATCTCTTTCCGGAGCGCCCTGCTGCCGCATTAAATGTCAAGAGTTCCGTACTTCGCGTTCTGTTCGATGAACTCACGGCGCGGCTCTACCTGATCTCCCATGAGTGTCGTGAAGGTGAGATCGATCTCCGATGTCATCTCCTCGTTCATGGTCACACGTAAAAGAATTCGGTGTTCCGGATCCATGGTCGTCTCCCAGAGCTGCTCCGCGTCCATCTCACCAAGTCCTTTGTAACGCTGGATCTTGTTGTTCTGGTCACGTCCGATCTCTTTTAAGATGTTGTTTAACTCCTCATCGCTGTACGCATACCATACCCGCTTGTTTTTCTCGATCTTATAGAGCGGCGGCTGTGCCAGATAAACGTAGCCCTGTTTGATGAGCTCCGGCATGAACCGGTAGATAAAGGTTAAAAGCAGGGTGCTGATATGGGCACCGTCCACATCGGCATCAGTCATGATGATGATCTTGTGGTAGCGGAGCTTCGAGATATCGAAATCCTCATGAATTCCGGTACCGAACGCCGTGATCATGGATTTGATCTCCGCATTTCCGTAGATCCTGTCGAGTCTCGCCTTCTCCACGTTTAAGATCTTTCCGCGGAGCGGCAGGATCGCCTGGGTGCTCTTATTTCTCGCGTCCTTCGCGGAACCGCCGGCGGAATCTCCCTCAACGATGTAGATCTCGCATTCCTCCGGGTGTTTGCTGGAGCAGTCTGCAAGTTTTCCCGGAAGTGATAAACCGTCAAGAACGGTCTTTCTTCTCGTTAAATCTCTCGCTTTTCTCGCCGCTGCGCGCGCACGCTGGGCAAGAACGGATTTCTCGATGATCGTCTTTGCGACGGACGGATTCTGCTCAAGGAAGTAGGTGAGCTGTTCCGATACCACGCTGTCCACAGCGCCTCTCGCCTCACTGTTTCCGAGTTTCTGCTTCGTCTGTCCCTCAAACTGCGGCTCCTCGATCTTGACACTGATGATGGCCGTCAGACCTTCACGGATATCCTCACCGGTAAGAGCCGGCTCGCTGTCCTTAAGAAGCTTGTTCTTTCTTCCGTAGTCGTTGAATGTCTTGGTCAGGGCATTTCTGAAACCGGTCAGGTGGGTTCCTCCCTCCGGTGTGTTGATGTTGTTTACAAAGCTGTAGATATTCTCCGTGTAGGAATCGTTGTGCTGCATGGCAACCTCCACCAGCACGTTGTCCTTCTTGCCCTCGCAGTAGATGACCGTGTCATACAGCGGCACATTGCTGCGGTTTAAATAGCTGACAAATTCCTTGATCCCGCCTTCATAGTGGAATACCTTTTCCTTCTTGTCCTCGCGGTCATCCCGTAAAATGATCTTTAAGTTCTTTGTCAGGAATGCCGTCTCGCGGAGACGGATCTTTAAGGTGTCATAGTCATAGACTGTCTCCTCAAAGATCTCCTTGTCCGGGAGGAAGGAAACCTTGGTACCGTGTTTGTCAGCCGGACAGTCGCCAACGATCTTTAACGGATACATCGTTTTTCCGCGCTCATAGCGCTGCTTATAGATCTTTCCTCCGTGGTAGACTTCAACCTCAAGCCACTCCGACAGCGCGTTTACAACGGATGCACCTACGCCGTGCAGACCGCCGGATACCTTGTATCCCCCGCCGCCGAACTTACCGCCGGCATGAAGGATCGTAAATACGACTTCAACTGCAGGCAGTCCTGCTTTTTTCTGGATATCGACCGGGATTCCACGTCCGTCATCAATGACCGTGATCGAATTATCCGCGTTGATCTGCACATCAATGGTGTCGCAGTATCCTGCCAAGGCCTCATCCACTGCGTTATCTACGATCTCATATACCAGATGGTGAAGTCCCCTCGAAGACGTACTTCCAATGTACATTCCCGGTCTTTTTCTTACAGCCTCAAGTCCCTCCAGAATCTGGATTTGATCTGCATTATATTCTGCGCTCATGAAGTTCCTCCTTTAGTCTTCGCTCTCTACCGTTCCTTCAACAATCTTAAAAATCTTGTCCATCCGGAATTTGCTGTTTACAAACTCATCCAACCCTGTACAGGTGATCAAGGTCTGGATGTGGGTAATTTCTGAAAGTAAATGTTCCTGTCTCTTGCTGTCAAGTTCAGAAAGGACATCATCCAGTAAAAGCACCGGGTAATCCTTTACGATCTTTTTCACCAGCTCGATCTCCGCAAGTTTTAAAGAAAGAGCTGCCGTTCTCTGCTGTCCCTGGGAACCGAAACGTCTGATGTCTGTTCCGTTCACGATGAAATTCAGGTCATCGCGGTGCGGTCCTGTCAGGGTCTGCCTCTGTTTGATCTCCTGAAACTGGTTCTTTGCGAGCTGTTCCCTGAAATTCTCCGCCGTCACATTCGGCTCATAGGCGATGGAAAGTGTTTCCTTTCCGCCGGACAGTCCGGCATGGATCCCGGCGATCAGGGGATTCAGCTCTTTTATAAACTCGGAACGCATAATTATTAGTTCGGTACCATACTTTAAGAGCTGCTCGTCCCACATGGGGAGCGTATCTTTTAAGGACGCATTGTAGTCCATGTCTTTTAATAGTTTATTTCGTTGTATAACCGTTTTGTTATACTGTACCAGATTGTAGACATAGAGCTTATTCAGCTGGCAAAGTTCCAGGTCGACGAAGCGTCTCCGCTCGGCAGGTCCGTTCTTGATGATATTCAGATCTTCCGGTGAAAAGAAGATCACATTGACGATCCCGAAAAGTTCGCTTGCCTTTTTGATCGGAACGCCATTGACTGCGACCCCTTTTGCCTTATTTTTTTTCAGATGCATATCGATCCGGTAGGGAATTCCATCCCGGCGGACCATCATTTTAATATGGGATTCATCTGCACCGAACCTGATGATCTCTTTATCTTTGCTGCCCCGATGCGATTTTGTTGTGCTGCACACATAGACTGCCTCCAGGATATTCGTCTTTCCCTGGGCATTATCTCCATAAAGAACGTTCGTTCCTTTATGAAAATCGATATGTAAATGACTGTAATTTCTGTAATCTGACAGCTCGATGGATTCTATGAACATGAAAAAATCCTTACTTTTCTACCTTAAATGTCTTTCCGTCATAGGAAACAGTATCTCCAGGGTAAAGTTTTTTGCCGCGCTGGGTCTCAACTTCCCCATTTACTTTTACAAGTCCGTCCTGGATCACAAACTTTGCGTCCACTCCGGAGCCAACAAGACCGGCAAGTTTTAATGCCTGTCCCAGCTTGATAAATTCATCTTTTAAGTGAATACTTTCCATTTTTCTCCTTTTTTATTCCGGTTTTATGAAAAAACCAGCCCGAAACTCCGGATTTTTCCGGAATTTCGGGAAAATTTCATCTGTTTTTAGATCGCAGCCGCGTTAAAGTTTACCGGAAGGATCAGATAAATATAATTTTCTTCCTCATCTTTGATGAAACACGGAGATTTTGCGTTCATCATATAGAGAGTTACTTCCTCATCATCGATGATGCGGAGTGCATCACTTAAGAATTTCGGGTTGAATCCGATCATCAGATCTTGGCCTGTCTTATGGATCAGGATCTCCGCATTCATCGTACCGAAACTGGAATTTAATTTCAGGCTCATTTTTGAATCTTCGATGTTCAAAATGATCGGTTTTTTATCATTTTCGCGGATTAGAATGATGGCTCTCTCGATGCTGTCGAGAAAATCTTTCTTATTCAGAGTCACTTTTGTGGCATAATCACTGGAAAGCATCTGATCTACTTTGAAATATTCGCCCTCGATCAGGCGGGAAACAACGATCGTATCATCAAATTCGAAGAGAATATGGTTCGCTCCGAAGAAGATCTGGACCTCTTTTTCGTTGTCTCCGGTCAGAATTTTACTGATTTCATTCAAAGTTTTTCCCGGAACGATGACTTTTGTGCTTTCATATTCATCTTTTAATACAATTTTGCGAATTGCCATACGATGACCATCGAGAGAAACAACTCTTAATGTATCGCCGTTTACCTCAAAAAGCTCACCTGTCATCATCTTGTTGCTGTCATTGACAGAGATGGAGAAGATGGTCTGGCGGATCACTTCTTTTAAGGAAAACTGGGAGAGTGTAATGTTTTTATTTCTCTCAATATACGGAAGATAGGAGAATTCCTCACCATCTTTTCCCTGAATTTTGAATACAGAGTTTTCACAGGCGATCACAGTATTGAATTTTTCGTCAGATTCGATCGTTACAAGGGAATCTGAATCAGATAATTTTCTTGCAATTTCAGAAAAAAGCTTTGCATCCAGTGCAATTTTACCTTTTTCAAGGATATCACCTTCAACTTTTGTCTCAATGCCGAGTTCCATATCGTTAGCTGTCAGTTTGATCTCATCTGTAGATGCATCAATCAGGATGCACTCTAAGATCGGCATCGTTGTTTTTGACGGAACTGCCTTGAGAACAATATTGATACCGTTTAAAAGAGCGGTCTTCTGGAATGTCAGTTTCATAGTTGTTGATAACTTCCTTTCTTGAGAAACGTTCATAAGATAAAGAAATATATAAAAGATATTCGTCTTAACAGTAGTAGGGGATGTGAATTTGTTAATAAGGGGAAAAAGCCCTGTGAAACACTGAAAAAAACGCTGTGAAAACTATTGTGGGTAACTAAAAAAATCCGGAAGGACAACCGAAGAGTTTTCCACAGGCAAAAATCCGGGAAAATTATCCGATTTTTATCCACAAATTTTCAACGGGATTTCCACGAAAAAATCCACAAAGCTGTTTTGCGCATTCAAAGTTACAGTTCACACGCCTACTGCGGGTTGATCTTTTTCTTTAAAATATCGATCGTATTCTTTAAATTCTCATCAGTCTTTAATTCACTGGCGATCTTTTTCGTTCCATGAATGATCGTCGTGTGATCACGACCGCCGAGAGCTTTTCCGATATTCTGGAGAGACTCATTTGTCATATCACCGCACAGATACATGACGATCTGGCGAGGAAATACGAGTTCCTTGCTTCGTTTCTGACCGATGAGATCGAGAGGAGTGATGCCGAAATGCTCAGAAACTACATTAATAATGAGCTGCGGCGTCACTTCACGGGCTGCATTCGGAGAGATCAGATCTTTCAATGCTTCCTCGGCAAGTTCAAGATTGATCTCCTTATTATTTAATTTGCTGGAAGCGACGATCTTTGTGAGCGCACCTTCCAGTTCACGGATGTTGGATTTTACATTGGTAGCGATATATTTGATGATCTCGTTGTCAATGTTGTATCCTTCCAGTTCTTCTTTTTTCCGAAGGATCGCCATCCGGGTCTCATAGTCCGGCGGCTGGATATCTACGGTAAGTCCCCATTCGAAACGGGAACGAAGACGGTCTTCGAGTGTTTCGATTTCTCTCGGAGGACGGTCGGAAGAAATAATGATCTGCTTTTTTGCCTCATAGAGGGCGTTGAATGTATGGAAAAATTCTTCCTGGGTACTTTCTTTGCCGATGATGAACTGGATATCATCGATCAGAAGAACATCATTATTTCTGTATTTTTCACGGAATTCCGTGGTGGAAACATTGTTTTTGTTACGGATCGCGTCGATCAGTTCGTTCGTAAATTTTTCGGAAGTCACGTACAGGATCTTTGCGCTCGGGTTATTTTTTAAGATGAAATGGGCAACGGAATGCATTAAGTGTGTTTTTCCGAGTCCCACGCCTCCATAAATAAATAACGGGTTATAGATCTCGCCCGGAGATTCCGCAACAGCCAAGGATGCAGCATGGGCAAGATTGTTGTTCTTTCCGACTACGAAAGTATCAAATGTGTAGCGCGGATTTAAGTTTGCGTTCTGAAGAGCAAGCTGACTGACCGTATTATTGTTCACGTTGATCAGACGATTCTCTTTTTCCGGTTCCTTCACGTCAGATTTCAGTTTGAAATCCAGTTTACACTGAAAACCTGTGATCTCCTCGATCGTAATTGTCAACAGGAATTCATATTTCTTTTTCACATAGCTGATGAAGGCAGAATCCGGCACCAGGATCGTGAGGATATCTTTATCCACAGAATCCGGGATCAGCGGCAGCAGCCATGTGCGGTAGGACACCTCTGAAATATCGTGTTCTTCTTTGATATTTAAAAGGATTTCGTCCCATTTAGCTTTGATTTCTTCCAGCATATTCATACTCCTAAACATGTGTATAACGATGTGCATAGCTGTGGAAAAGGTGGGGACCTGTCCACAAAAGCACATAGACCCAATCTAATCTTATTCTAACGTAAAAGAGGATAATTTTCAATGTCAAATGTGAAAATCCACAACTTTTCCAATAAGTTATCCACAACTTATCCACGATTTGGGGATAAGTTGATAATTGCGGGTGGAAAACATGTGAATACCCACATAACAAGATGTACGCCAGGAACGGACACGAAAAATACAACAGGTTGTGTCCGCGAAGGATGGACAGGTCGGGCAGAGAGGCTGAAATCAGGTGGGCAGCAGGAGAGATGCTGAGAAAAATTTCTTTTATGTATAGGAAGAAAAAATGCAGGGCACGGAATACCGGGAGAAGAAATCTGTAAAATGGAAAAATTGGAAAATGCAGGAAAACAGTTTGACTCTGGCACGCTGACACGGTATAATGCAAGTCGTGACTATATTGCATTGTATCTCGCAAGAGAACAGTAGCAGGAGGAATTGAAAAATGAAAATTGAAAAGAAAGTTCTGGACATGTCCCTCGCCGGGATCTTTACCGCGATCATCATCGCCATGTCGGTCGTACCGTTTCTCGGTTACATCCCGTTAGGCTTTATGAATGCGACGATCATTCACGTCCCGGTCATCATCGGAGCGATCATTCTCGGACCGAAGTACGGCGCTTACTTAGGACTGGTATTTGGTGTGACCAGCCTCGTAAAAGCGACCATTACCCCTGGTGTGACCTCCTTCGTATTCAGCCCGTTCGTTACGATCGGCGGATACAGCGGAAACATGTGGAGCGCCGTGATCGCGATCGTGCCGCGTGTATGCATCGGCATCGTTGCTTATTATGTATATAAGCTGATCATGAAGGTCGCTCACGGGATCAAAGGCAGCCAGACCGTTGCCCTCTGGGTGGCTGGTATTGCAGGAGCTATGACAAACACACTGCTTGTCATGAATGGAATCTACATCTTCTTCGGACAGAGCTATGCCGCAGCGTCCAACAAAGCAGTCGAGCACATCTACGATGTGATCCTCGGGATCATCCTCGGATTTGGAGTTCCGGAGGCGATCGTTGCAGGTATTCTTACAACAGCGATCACGAAGGTTCTGTTTAAGATCATGAAAAACAACGGCTGATCGTGAGCCGGAAGAGTGTGCATCGCAGCAAATAGAGAGCTGCAGCTTCTATATAATAATGAAGAGATACTAAATATAGTGACATAAAATCGAAACATACATTTTATGGGGGATGGCGAAAAGCTGTCCCCCTTTTTGGATGACGGAGAGAGAAAGGCGGGCGTTTGTCTGAGGACTCTCCGGAAAGCCGGAATGTGGATAACAGGCGGAAAAATTACAAAGATATGAGTCGGAAATCCCCATGATTTAAGGATTTTTTTGAAATTTGGTCTTGACGAAGGACGGCAATTTTTATATAATCGATACGATGCTTCAATATGTCTTAGTTTATATGTACATGAGAAGGTACTTGAATTTATAGTAAGAGGAGGTGCCGGGTTTATGAAGATGACATTTCAGCCGAAGAACACTCAGAGAAAAAGAGTTCATGGTTTCAGAGCGAGAATGGCAACAGCAGGTGGCAGAAAAGTTTTAGCTGCCAGAAGAGCAAAAGGTAGAGCTAGATTATCTGCTTAATGAACCAAGAGAGTATCCGGAAGTTTAGGAAAACTTTTGGATACTCTTTTTTGTTATTCAGAGAGGTATTGAATGAAAAGGTTCAATTCGTTAAAGAAAAATCAGGACTTCCAGACGGTTTACCGCAGTGGAAAGTCCTACGCAAACAAATATCTGGTCATGTACGTGATGGATTCGGGACGGGAGGACACGAGGATCGGCATTTCCGCCAGCAAAAAGGTTGGAAACAGCGTCGTGAGACATCGGTTCGCGAGACTTGTCCGTGAAAGTTTCCGGTTAAATAAGGACATATTAGAAGACGGCAAAGACATCATCGTTGTCGCGCGGGTCGCGGCAAAAGACAAAAATTTCGACAAGATTGAGAGTGCATTTCTGCACTTATGCGGGCTTCATAACATTTTAAAAGAATCGAAGTGAGTGGTTTATGAAATGGGTACTGATTGGTCTGATCAAGATTTACAGGAAGTTTATCTCTCCCTGTATCGGCCCTCACTGTATTTATACGCCGACCTGCTCCCAGTACGCCATGGAAGCGATCAAGAAATACGGCGCTATAAAAGGTACTTATCTTGCTTGCAGGCGGATTCTGCGATGTCACCCGTTTGCAAAAGGCGGTTATGATCCAGTCCCGTAGAAAACCCCAGGAGGTAAGATATGGTTTTGACGAAGGCTGGTTCCATTCTGGGACCGATCGCGACTGTCCTTGGCTATGTCATGGACATCCTCTTCAGATTTACGAGCAGCTTCGGCGTGTTCAACGTAGGTCTGTGCATCATTCTGTTTACGATCGTAATGAAAACACTGATGATACCGCTCACGATCAAACAGCAGAAAACCACAAAACTCATGTCTGTCATGAATCCGGAGATCCAGGCGATCCAGAAGAAGTATAAAGGAAAGTCGGATCAGGAATCCATGCAGCGTCAGAATGTGGAGATTCAGGCTGTTTACGAGAAGTACGGCACAAGCATGACAGGCGGATGCCTTCCGCTCCTGATCCAGATGCCGATCCTTCTTGCATTGTACCGTGTCATCTACAATATTCCGGCATACGTTCCGTCTGTCCGCGTTTATTTCGACAACGTTGTAACTCCGTTGATGGGACAGGCTGACTATGCTCAGAAGTTACAGGAAATCACAAATATCGCAACCGCTTGCGGCGGAAAATTAGATAAGTTTGATTTCACAAATGCAAACCGTCTTGTAGACATGCTCTATAAATTCTCCACATCCCAGTGGGGAGAGCTTCAGTCACTGTTCCCGGCAATCTCTGATGTGATCGGACAGAACGCTGCCGTTGTCGAGAGAATGAACACCTTCCTCGGCTTAAATATGGCAGAGGCACCGGGCTGGGTTCCGTCCTTCGCATGGATCATCCCGGTTCTTGCGGCAGTGTCCCAGTGGTTCAGCACAAAGCTCATGAGCGGAAATCAGCCGTCCACATCCGCAGATGCAGAGAATCCGATGGCGCAGTCCATGAAGACTATGACAACGACTATGCCGTTATTCTCCGCATTCATCTGTATCACTATGCCGGCAGGTCTTGGTATCTACTGGATTGCGACCAGCGTTGTAACAATTATCCAGCAGCTCATCGTTAACGCGTACATGGATAAGGTCAATATCGACGATATGATTGCAAAGAACCTGGAAAAGGTCAATAAGAAACGTGCGAAACAGGGACTTCCGCCGGCTAAGGTAACTCAGAATGCTACTGCATCCTTAAAAGCAATCAAGGCTGAGGAGGAGAAGGAAAAAGTAGCTGAGGAAGTCAAGAAAGAGAAGATCGCAAAGCAGATCGAAGAGTCCAGCAAGTACTACAACACCAACGCGAAACCGGGAAGTCTCGCTTCCAAGGCAGCGATGGTCCAGAAGTACAATGAGGCGCATGACAAGCGAAATAAATAAGGGGGTTCTGTTATGGAAATGATTACAGTGACTGCGAAAACTGTGGAAGATGCAATCACACAGGCATCCCTGCAGCTCGGTGTGAGCAGTGATCGGATTCAGTATGAGGTCGTTGAAAAGGGAAGTGCCGGGGTTCTCGGCGGACTTTTTGGTTCCAAGCCGGCAGTGATCCGTGCGAAGAAGATCGAGACCGTTGACGATAAGGCCGTAGATTTCCTGAATTCCGTTTTTGACGCAATGGGCCTTGCCGTTGACGTGGAAGTGAAAATGAATGAAGAGGAAAAGGAGATGGATGTCAACCTGACCGGTGAGGAGATGGGACTTCTCATCGGTAAGAGAGGACAGACACTCGATTCCCTTCAGTATCTTGTAAGCCTTGTTGTAAATAAGGAATCTGAGGACTACTTAAGAGTCAAGCTGGATACCGAAAATTACAGAGAGAGAAGAAAAGAAACACTGGAAACTCTCGCAAAGAACATCGCTTACAAGGTAAAAAGGACAAGACGCCCGGTTTCCTTAGAGCCGATGAACCCGTATGAGAGACGGATCATCCACTCTGCACTTCAGAACGATAAATATGTATTCACAAAGAGCGAAGGTGAGGAGCCGTTCCGCCATGTTGTGATCGCATTAAAGAAGGAAGAGCGCAGGGAGAGAAGACCGAGATACGAGAGACGTGAGAGAACATCCGCTTACGAAAATACTCGTCGTGAGCAGGAATAAAACAAGCATATCGGAATGAAAGAGGGGTTGCCTATGGCAGCCCCTTTGTGCTATGATAGGGTGGCAAATTGTGTGAATTCCCGTGCATTTTGGAAACCGAATTGCGGCAGGATCAGATGACAGAAGTTCTGCTTCCAAAATGTGCGGAACAGGAAAAATTGCGATGCTGTCTGTCTGGAATATGAAACAGGCAGCAGGGATATCAGGATGGAGATTATGGAATATACAGATACGATTGCAGCGATCGCGACGGCGATGGGAAATTCCGGGATCGGGATCGTGCGGATCAGCGGTGAGAACGCGGTGGAAATTGCGGAAAAAGTGTTCCGCGCCCCGGGAAAGAAGAAACTCTCGGAAGCTGCGAGTCACACGATCCATTACGGATATGTTTATGATGGAGATGAGACGATCGATGAGGTCCTTCTGATGCTCATGAGAGGACCGAGAAGCTATACGGCGGAAGATACCGTTGAGATCGACTGCCATGGCGGAATGCTCGTCACAAGGCGGATCCTGGAGACGGTCTTAAAGGCCGGAGCGAGACTCGCCGAGCCGGGAGAATTTACAAAACGCGCCTTCTTGAACGGCAGGATCGATCTCTCACAGGCGGAGGCCGTCATCGACGTGATCAACGCGAAAAATGAATATGCGCTGCAGTCGTCTGTGAGCCAGCTTCGGGGAAGTGTATCGAAGGAGATCCATGAGATCCGGGATCAGATCATCTATGAGATCGCCTTTATCGAATCGGCGCTCGATGACCCGGAGCATATTTCCCTGGACGGATACGGGGAGAAGCTCCTCGGCGTGGTCCTTTCCGTGAAGAAAAAACTGGAAAAACTGATCCGCTCCTCCTCAAACGGACGTGTGGTCTCAGAGGGCGTGAAGACGGTTATCCTGGGGAAGCCGAATGCCGGAAAATCGTCGCTGATGAACGTTTTAGTCGGTGAGGACCGCGCGATCGTGACGGATGTGGCAGGAACCACGAGAGATATTCTGGAGGAACATATCTACCTTCAGGGGATCAGCTTAAATGTTGTGGATACGGCCGGGATCCGGGACACGGAGGATGTGGTCGAAAAGATCGGTGTCTCCCGCGCGATGGAAGAGGCAAAGAAGGCCGATCTGATCATCTACGTTGTGGATGGATCGAGAGAGCTGGATGAGAATGATCATCAGATCATGGACTTCATAAAAGACCGGAAAGCCGTTGTCCTCTTGAATAAGAGCGACCTGGAACCGGTCGTGTCTGCGAAAGAAGTGGAAGAGCGGTCGGGACATAAGGTGATCGGGATCTCCGCAAAGGAGGAGACCGGAATTGACCTCCTGGAAGAGGAGATAAAGGCTTTATTCTATGAAGGCGAGATCGACTTCAACGACCAGGTCATGATCACGAATGTGCGCCATGTGAGGGCTCTAAAGGATGCTTTTGAGAGCATGTCCATGGTTGAAAAAAGTATTGAGAACGGCATGCCAGAGGACTTCTACTCGATCGATCTGATGGATGCGTATGAGAAGCTGGGACTCATCGTCGGGGAATCCGTGGAGGATGATCTGGTGAACGAGATCTTCAGCAAATTCTGTATGGGAAAATAGAAAAGAGGAAATAAAATGCCGGTAGTAGAGGAGACATATGATATTGTAGTTGTCGGTGCGGGCCATGCGGGATGCGAGGCGGCACTTGCGGCAGCGAGACTTGGATTTGAGACGATCATGTTCACGGTCAGCGTGGACAGCATCGCTCTGATGCCGTGCAACCCGAACGTCGGAGGAAGTTCCAAGGGACATCTTGTCCGTGAACTGGATGCCCTCGGCGGAGAGATGGGAAAAAATATCGATAAAACATTTATCCAGTCAAAGATGTTAAACGAGTCAAAGGGGCCGGCGGTCCATTCCCTGCGCGCCCAGGCGGATAAGCAGGAGTATACGAGATCCATGCGCCGCGCCCTTGAAAACACGGATCACCTGACGATCCGCCAGGCCGAGGTGGCTGAGATCCTGACGGAGGAGATCCCGGGAGAATACGGGACCTTTAAAGAGGAACACGGAGAAAACGGGCAGCAGGAGAGCAGCTATCCGGTGAAAAAGCGGATCATCGGCGTGAAAACGTATTCCGGCGCGATCTATAAGTGCCGCGCGGTCGTTCTTGCAACCGGCGTATATCTCCGCGCGAGATGCATCTACGGGGATGTCAGCAATCCGACAGGACCGAACGGTCTGCAGGCGGCGAACCATCTGACAGACTCCTTAAAGGCAAACGGGATCGAGATGTACCGCTTTAAGACAGGAACTCCGGCGAGAGCAGATAAGAGAAGTATCGATTTTTCGAAGATGGAAGAGCAGTTCGGAGACAAGCGCGTCGTTCCGTTCTCCTTCTCCACGGATCCGGAGTCGGTGCAGAAAGACCAGATTTCCTGCTGGCTGACCTACACAAATGAGAAGACTCATGAGATCATCCGGAACAACCTGGACCGTTCGCCGTTATTCTCCGGTGCGATCGAAGGAACGGGACCGAGGTACTGCCCGTCGATCGAGGATAAGGTTGTAAAATTCCCGGATAAGGAGCGCCATCAGGTGTTCGTAGAGCCGGAGGGACTTTACACAAACGAGATGTATCTCGGCGGAATGTCGAGTTCTCTTCCGGAAGATGTCCAGTATGCGATGTACCGGACTGTTCCGGGACTTGAAAATGTCAAAATTGTTCGAAATGCATATGCAATTGAGTATGATTGCATCAACCCGAGACAGTTAAAAGCGTCTCTCGAATTTAAAAATATCGATGGATTATTCTCCGGCGGCCAGTTTAATGGAAGCTCCGGATACGAGGAAGCTGCCGTTCAGGGCTTCATGGCCGGCGTCAACGCGGCGAGAAAGCTGCAGGAGAAGAGTGCAGTGGTCCTTGACCGTTCCCAGGCGTATATCGGGGTTCTGATCGATGATCTTGTGACGAAGGAAAACCATGAGCCATATCGTATGATGACATCGAGAGCGGAGTACCGTCTGCTCCTGCGTCAGGACAACGCGGATCTCAGACTTCGCGGAATCGGACATGAGATCGGTCTTGTATCCGATGAACAATACGAGTATGTACTTTGGAAAGAAAAGGCCATTGAGGCGGAGATCGCACGTCTCGAGAAGGCGAATATCGGTGCGAACGAGAAGGTTCAGACGTTCCTGGAGGTGCATGGAAGTACGGCGTTAAAGTCCGGAAGTACACTGGCGGAGCTCATAAAGAGACCGGAATTAAATTATGAAATGCTGGCAGAGCTGGATGAAAAGAGACCGGAGCTTCCGGCGGATGTGCGGGAACAGGTTGACATAAATCTGAAATATGACGGATATATCCGCAGACAGAAGCAGCAGGTGGCACAGTTTAAGAAGCTTGAGGGAAGAAAGATTCCGGCGGATCTCGACTATACAACGGTAAACAGTTTAAGAAGAGAGGCTGTCCAGAAGCTGAATCTCTATAAGCCGGAGAATATCGGACAAGCATCGAGAATTTCCGGCGTTTCACCGGCAGATATCTCTGTCTTGATGGTGCATTTAGAGCAGATGGGAAGGAAATAATTTGATGACAGATGAATTTGTAAAATTATTGGATCAGGGCTGCGCGGATCTTGAAATCGAGCTTTCAGATCAGCAGAAAGAGCAGTTTTTCAAGTATTATGAGATGCTGATCGAGAAGAATAAAGTGATGAATCTCACGGCGATCACGGAGCTTTCAGATGTGATCACAAAACATTTCGTGGACAGTATTCTGCTTGTTCTGGCAGCGCCGGAGCTTGGGTTAAAGCTTGACGGATCCGTAGAATATAGCTGTATCGATGTGGGGACGGGTGCAGGATTTCCGGGAATTCCGTTAAAGATCGCGTTTCCGTGGCTTAAGATCACTCTACTTGATTCTTTAAATAAGAGAGTGGGATTCTTAAATGAGGTGATCGAGGCACTGGGACTTACGGATATTACTGCTGTCCATGGACGTGCTGAGGACTACGGACGCGATGCGAAATACCGGGAACAGTACGACATCTGCGTATCCCGGGCGGTGGCAAATATGTCCACCCTTTCCGAGTACTGCATCCCGTTTGTGAAAAAGGGCGGATATTTTATTCCATATAAATCCGGAAAAGCTGACGAGGAGATCGCCCAGGCGAGATCTGCTGTGAAGAAGCTTGGCGGAGAGATGAAGGATATTATCGTAAAAATTCTTCCGGAGGCGGACGTGGAACGCACCTTTGTTCCGGTAAAGAAGATTGCGATTACAGCGAAGAAATATCCGAGAAAAGCGGGACTTCCGGGGAAGGAACCGTTAAAGTAAAATTTAAAGAAAAATTGAGGACTTCATTATCTTTATAAATTAGGATAATGGGGTTCTTTTTTTGAATGAAGGAGATAAAAATGTCACGATGTTTCACGTGAAACATTTGCGATGGAACATCGGGGGATTTATAACAGAACAGAAATAGATAAATCATTGGAACGCAATAGAAATAAAAAGGCGTCGCTGTCAGAAGAAAAGCAGCGGCGCCTTTTTGTAGTTAATGGGAATGTTTCACGTGAAACATTGAAATATGGTTGTGTGAAACTAGTTAAAGAACATCTGCACGGTTGCGCTGACTTCCTCCGGATTTTCGAGCTGAGGAAGATGCCTGGTGTTGGCGATGGTGCTGGACTCGATTGCTGGGTTACATTTAGTATATTCTTTGATTGTCAGGTCGATATCCGGTTCGGCTTCGCCGCCGAGAATGTAGATGCTGTTGTTGATTTTTTCCAGAGTCTTTATAATATTACATTTTGTGTAGTTGCACTGGACGCTGGCGTAGATAGATTTCGGGGAGTCGCCGAGGTGGGCGGACTCATGGTATTTGTCGATGTTGTGGGGATTCACATCGTACGGGTTATAGAAGTAACTCTCGGAGAAGGTCTTGGAGATTATACTTCTTGCGGATGCAAAATTGTAGAGAAGTGTTCCAATGATCGGGAGGTCAAGGATAAACTTATAACATTTTGCGGATTTTCCCGGAATATGGCTGCAGGAGAGGAGAGAATCCGGATTGATGAACATCATCTGCTCAAAGAGATCCGGATTGTATCCACAGGCCATTGTCACGATCGGAGCGGACGCACCGGTGGCAACAATATTTGTGCGTCGACCGATCTCGGATTTTACAAAATCATTTAACAGCTGCACATAGAGAAAATTTGTGTAAGTAAGGTTTGGCTTTTCGGAACGGCCACAGCCTAAAAGGTCGATGGTGTAAACCGTGTAGTAATCTTTTAAGAGCGGGATCAGGGAATCCCACTCGCAGCTGCTGGACGCGTGCGTCAGGTCGTGGACGAGAAGAAGCGGCTTTCCGGTTCCTACTTTTGTATAGCAGATATTGCCGAGCCTCCAACGATAGCAACGGGGTTCCGGCTGGGTAAGAAGATTTCTTGCAACGGCAGACATTTTGATGTATTTGTTGATCAGCGCAGTTCCGACAGCCGCACCGGCGGACAGGAGAACAGCAGTGATGATTTTGTTTTTTGCTTTCATAAATTCACCTCGAAATTAGATGATGGGATATAGAAATATAGTGGGAATGCTGAGAGAGAAGAGTAGTAGTTTTATCACTTTTCTCTAAGGCAATCCCTGATTGTATTATAATATAATTGCCAGAGAGATACAACAGGCGAAAGTGTGAAATGTTTCTGAAGAATATGGTTACTTTTTATGGTAGGAATTTTCTGAACTGAAAATTCCGTACAATACAGTGGTGGTAGTGGATTTTGCCGATTCGGAATGCGAAGCATCGGCAAAATCCTGTTACAGTGTGCGGGCATGGAGTGCCCGTGTACTGTAACAGAATATGAGTTACTGTTTACGCAAGGCAAACAGTGATAAATATGAATGTTTCACGTGAAACATCAATGAACCACAAGAAGAAAAATCAAGAAGAGAGTATAGTGTTTCACGTGAAACACTTGCCACACGGAACTCAGAAAATATGGCTTGTAGGGTTTGCAAAAATGTTTCACGTGAAACATTTTTAATTTTATAGGGTAAATCAATAGGAAAATAGGAAAAATTGTGTTATACTAAGTTTCGCGAATGTTTTGATAGTAAATAGTAGAAGAAAAATAGAGAAAAGCCCGTAAAAAAACGGATTTTATGATAAATCTGGACTGAATCGAGAGAGATACACGATAAAAAGAGTAGAGCTGACCTGCGGAAAGGATAGAGATATGGGACGTATTATTGCAATTACAAATCAAAAAGGCGGTGTCGGAAAGACGACGACAGCTATCAATTTGTCGGCCTGCCTGGCTGAAGCAGGGCAGAGAGTGTTGACTGTGGACTTTGATCCGCAGGGAAACACGACAAGCGGGCTTGGATTGGAAAAAGGAAATATTGACAATACTGTATATGAACTGCTGATGGGGGAGTGCACCGTGGAAGAGTGCATCAATCCCAGTGTCCAGGAGCGACTGGATGTGATGCCGTCGGATGTCGACCTGGCGGGAGCAGAGATCGAGCTTCTTGATATGGAAGAAAAGGAGAGCATCCTCAAGAAAAATCTTGAACTGTTGGATGGAAAATATGATTTTATCATCATCGACTGCCCACCGTCTCTGAACCTTCTTACAATCAATGCACTGACCGCGGCCAATACGGTGCTTGTCCCGATCCAATGTGAATATTACGCACTGGAAGGATTAAGTCAGGTGTTAAAAACAGTAAATCTTGTTCAGAAAAAGCTGAATCCGGCATTGGAAGTAGAGGGTGTTGTGTTTACGATGTATGATTCCAGAACAAATCTGTCCCTGGAAGTCGTAGAGAACGTAAAAGAGCATCTGAATGAAAATATTTACAAGACAATTATTCCGAGAAATGTCAGACTGGCTGAAGCACCGAGCTACGGTATGCCAATCAATCTCTATGACAGCCGGTCATCAGGAGCAGAGAGCTACAGACTTTTAGCAGCGGAAGTCATCAGCAGAGGAGAAGAATTATAATGGCGAAGCGTGGTTTAGGTAAAGGTTTAGGCGCGTTCTTCGGGGAAGAAGTTACAACTACGAAAGAGAACGCTGCGGAAAAAGTAAGCAGAAGTGAGAGAAAAGAGCACCTGATGGCGAATCAGGGAACCGCTAAAAATACAGAAAAAAATGGAACCGTGGCAAAGAGTGACAGCGGAAACGCAGCGAAGACAGCAGGAAATGCAGCAGGAAATACAGCTGTAAGCACTGACCCATCCCAAAAGAATAATTCCCGGACTGCCGGTAATTCTGAGCCGATCATTGTAGAAAAAGTGGTTGAGAAGATCGTTGAGAAACCGGTTGAAAAGATCGTCGAGAAAATTGTTGAGAAACCTGTTGAGAAGATTGTCGAGAAAATCGTTGAGAAACCGGTCGAGAAGATCGTTGAAAAAGTGGTAGAAAAACCCGTTGAAAAGATCGTAGAAAAACCGGTAGAGCAGACACTAAAGCTTAACCTGATCGAGCCGAACAGTGAGCAGCCGCGAAAGAATTTCGACGAAGAAAGTCTTCAGGAGCTGGCGGATTCTATCAAGCAGTATGGAATTTTACAGCCGTTGATCGTCCAGAAAAAGGGCAATCACTACGAGATCATCGCCGGTGAGCGCCGTTGGCGCGCTGCAAAGCTTGCGGGAATCACGGATGTCCCGGTGCTGATCCGCGAGTATGATAAGCAGCAGACAATGGAGATCGCGCTGATTGAGAACGTCCAGCGTGCGGATCTGAATCCGATCGAGGAAGCCCAGGCGTTCCAGCAGCTGATTCAGGAGTTCCATCTCACACAGGAAGAGATTGCGAACCGCGTATCCAAGAACCGCGCAACGATCACAAACAGCATGCGTCTTCTGAAGCTTGACGTCCGTGTACAGGATATGCTGGCAGACGGAAAGATCTCCAGCGGACATGCGAGAGCGCTTCTTGGTCTTGAGGAGGGCGAACGCCAGTACCAGGTTGCGGTGAAGATCACCGAGGAAAAATTAAGCGTCCGCGACGTGGAAAAGCTTGTGAAGATGATGAACCGCCCGCCGAAGGAGAAGAAGCCGGAAAAAGGACCGGATATCGATCTTATCTACCGCCAGGTGGAGGACAAATTAAAGTCCATTATGGGCACGAAGGTTGTCATCAACCAGAAAGACAAAAATAAAGGAAGAATCGAGATCGAGTATTACTCCCAGGAAGAGTTAGAGCGCCTGATCGAGCTCATGGAATCCTTGAGGGCATAACCAATCAATAATCCAGCGTAACGATTCAGTATCTTCATAATTACACGCAAAAATCCATTCCAGATCAGCTTCGCTGATGGGATTTTTGGAAAGAAAATACTGAAAAAGCCGACTGTATTTAGGGTTTCCTGAAATTTAGCAAAAAGCAGAAAGCAGGCATTTGCCCAAGATGAAAGCTAAATGAAAAGGAAGCTGACGAACAGGAAAAAATTGAACGAAAAAGACTAAAATCACGAAACGCACAGACACATACGGAAGGACAGAAAATAAAATATGGAAAACAGTATGTTATACAATCTTCCCATCGATCCAATGGCACTGATCATCGGATTTTCAATCCTGTCATTGGTATTATTGATCGTGGTGATCATTTGTATTGTGAAGCTCAATAAACTGTACCGCAGATACGATATCTTCATGCGCGGAAAAGACGCGGAGACACTGGAAGATACGATCATGGACATGATGGATGAGATGGAGGAGCTGCAGGCGAAAGACCGGGCCAGCAAGGATGCAATGAAACAGCTGTCCAAGCAGATCAAGTCCTCATTCCAGAAATTCGGATACGTCAAGTATAATGCCTTCAAGGGCATGGGCGGCAACTTAAGCTTTGTTATCGCAATGTTGGACAACAACAACAGCGGTTTCGTCCTGGATGTTGTTCACAGCCGCGAGGGCTGCTACATTTACTTAAAAGAGGTAGAGGAAGGCGCGACAGAAGTTCTCCTCGGCGGAGAAGAGCAGGAAGCGCTGGAGCAGGCTCTGGGCTATGTGAAGCGCCCGACTATGGATGAACGTCTCGCAATAAAGGAAAAGGCCGCAAACAGCAAGAAAAAAGAGTTAAAAGGCGGCTCCGGCGAGCAGGATATCGAGGTTCCGAGCAGCGAGCGGAAGAAGAGCGAGCGCATGAAAGAACTGAGAAAACGTCAGGCAGAGCGCCGTGAGGATGAAGAAGAACGTGTAAAGCAGTATGCGGACGCATACGATGTGGAAGAGGTTGAGATCGAGACAGACAACATTGAGGATTTTGATGCGATCCCGGATGATTTCAACGGCGAGGATAAAGGAGATTATTGATCCATATGCATAAATTTTTACGTGCAGCTGGTTTCAGCATGTATACAAAGAAAAAGGATATCGACAAGCTTCTGGATCTGCTGGAACGGCAGCCGTCGGTGACGAAGTGCGTCCAGGTCGATGAGGAGAGCAATGTGTGCGAAATGCGCACGGAAGTCGCCCCGGGACTTGGAATCTCGATCGTCGGAGAACTGAAGGAAGAGGGAAATTTCGAGCGGGAATTCTACTTTCCGTACCTGGAGAGCGATGTCGTCGGCTCCACGGAAGAGTGCTCTGTCCAGAGACACACGGAGAAAGAGACATACGCCGGCATGGTGGATGAGAATAAAGTTGGCATCTCGCTGATCTTCTACATCCAGAATTTTCTGGATTTCCGGGAGAAAATGCTGGATAAAGAGCACCACTCCAGAATCGGAGCTGTCTGTTTTTCCGGCCTGTCCATTGACGGAAAGGTCCTTCTTCCGATCAAGAAGAGCCAGAAACAGATCCAGAAGGCAAAAGTTTCCGCAAAAGAACGCAACAGCCTGATCGAGGCCGCAAAAAACGGGGACGAGGATGCCATGGAGACCCTGACCATCGAGGATATTGATCTTTATTCCCAGATCTCCAGAAGAGCCATGAAGGAAGACCTCTACTCCATCATTGACTCCTGCTTTATGCCCTGCGGAGTGGAGTGCGACCAGTATTCCATTATCGGAGAAATCAAAGAAGTTGAGAAAATCCGAAATATTTATACAAAAGAAGAGATTTATCGCATGAAGATCGAGAGCCATGACCTGGAATTCATGGTCTGCATCAACAGCAGGGACCTCTTAGGAGAACCGCAGCCGGGCCGCCGTTTTAAAGGACAGATCTGGATGCAGGGTACCTTAAATCTGGTACCTTACGAGGCAAGACCGATGGATCAAAAGCGATAAAAAGTCTGGACAACAAACAGAATCATAGGGTATAATAAAAAGAGATTATGTCATTCGAATCGGCTTGAATTTACCCGAAAAATAGACTGGCATGCAGTTTCCTGCAATCTCGAAGATATAGAGACATAGGAAACTGCTTTTTTATGTAACAGGAAATTCCTCGGAATTTCCTGTTACATAAAAAGGCACTGACGTGCCAAAGATGCGCGCTCGCGCGAAGATGTAGACTGTCGCAAGCGACCGCGCGAGGCGCGAGAATGTGCCAAGGCACATTCTTTTTTATTAAACAGGAATCCATAGAACAGGGGAGGAACTGTAGTTCATGGAAGATTACGATATTATGACCAGAGAAGAGGCCGAAAAGAAGATGGAAGTACTCCGGCAGATCTTCTCGATCGTCCGCCTTGTGCGTGGGCATGCAGTGCTGGATCTGGATGGAAAAACGGGAATAATGGAAGACCAGGACGAGACGGAGACAGTCCCACACTGCGAGTGTTTTGCTTTCTGGCAGAAGAATAAGCCATGCAGCAACTGCATCAGCCAGAGAATGCTGGAAGAGCATGGTCAGGCATCAAAGCTGGAATTTCTCGGCGAAGAGATGTACCAGGTGACAGCGAGATACGTGGAGATCGACGGTGAGCCGTATGTGATGGAGATGCTGCAGAAGCAGGACGGCAAGAACTTTATCGATGAGGAAGGATGCAAAAAACTCGCAGGAAGCCTGATGAAATATAGCCATATGGTCTACATGGATGCTCTCACCGGAGTCTACAACCGTCGTTATTTTGAGGATGAGATAAAAAATAAGACCAACACAGCGGGAGTTGCCGTGATCGATATGGACTATCTGAAGGTTTATAACGATACATACGGACACCGGGCGGGTGACCATGCCCTTGAGATGATGGTCAACGTGATCCGACAGAATATCCGGAAGACGGACAGCCTGATCCGGTACGGCGGAGATGAATTCCTCCTGATCCTGCCGGAAATCAGCAAGGAGAGCTTCAACGAAAAATTAAAAAAGATCCAGGAAAAGATCCATGATACCGCTATTGCGGATTGCGGGAATCTTCGCCTTTCTGTCAGCATCGGAGGTGTGATCACCCGTGATGGCGAGAGTATCGAGGAGGCAGTTCTCAGGGCCGACCGTCTGATGTATTTCGCGAAAGACCAGAAAAACATGGTCATCACGGAGGAAAAGACAGAGTATCTGGACGAGACGATGCGGGAATACTTAAGGACACAGACCATCAAGCCGAAGATCCTCATCGTCGACGATTCCGATATGAACCGCGAGATCCTGACAGAGATCCTGAAACAGGATTATGAGCTCCTGGAGGCGGAAAACGGCGAAGTTGCCTTAAGGATGCTGGAGCAGTATGGAACAGGTATCGCCCTTGTGATGCTGGACCTCGTTATGCCGAAGATGGATGGATTCCAGGTCCTGATGGTGATGAATGAGAGACGCCTGTTGGAGGATATTCCGGTCATCATGATCTCCAGTGAGGACTCAGGGAAATATATCAGTGAAGCTTACGGATTCGGCGTCAGCGACTATATCAGGAGACCATTTGATGCGAGAGTCGTATACCAGCGCGTGTTAAATACGATCAAGCTGTACTCCAAACAGCGCCGCCTGCTCCGCCTTGTAACATACCAGATCCAGGAAAAAGAGCGCAGCAACCGCATTATGATCGGTATTTTAAGCCAGATCGTTGAATTCCGAAACAGCGAGAGCGGACCTCATGTCATTCACCTGAATATCATATCGAGATTGCTTTTAGAGCAGCTGATCAAAAAGAAAAACAAATACCATCTTTCCTGGCAGGAGATCGGTCTGATCGCTACGGCGTCGGCGCTCCATGATATCGGAAAGATCAATATCGATGAGAAGATATTAAACAAACCTGGTAAATTAACAAAAGAGGAATTTGAGATCATGAAGACCCACACGACCATTGGTGCGGCCATGATCGGAAAGATCGACCTGTACCACAGTGAGCGCCTTGTACAGCTCGCTTACGAGATCTGCAGATGGCACCATGAGCGCTGGGACGGAAAGGGTTATCCGGATGGCTTAAAGGGAGACGAGATCCCGATCTCCGCCCAGGTCGTATCCGTGGCGGACGTCTACGATGCCCTGGTCAGCGAGCGTATCTACAAAAAAGCATATCCGCATGAGGTAGCGATCCAGATGATCTTAAACGGAGAATGCGGGAACTTCAACCCATTGCTTTTAGAGTGTATGCTGGATATCCAGGATGAGATCCGCCAGAAGATCAGCGTTGCGAGCACGGAGGACTTCGTAAGAGACGCGGATGCGCAGGAAAACATGGATATTGCCAACATGCAGTTAAATCCGCTGATGATGGAGTAAAAAAGTACCTGGCCGGATACTGAGAAGCAGATCCGGCCGGAGCAGGGCAGGTGGCAAGTGTGAAAAAAACAACTTTGTTAAAAAATTATCGTGGGGGGGGGTATTCCAATGAATATAGCCTAGGAAATTTACGAATCTATCCAGGAATTATATCAGGAGATCATCAAAGTTGACCTGAAGACGGGAAAAGCGACAATCCTCCACAGCATCACGGATCCTTCAGACCGCGGAAAAGAATGTATCTGGGACAGCCAGTTAGAGAAATACATGAAAAATAAGATCCAACCGTCGGATCACGAGAGGATGAGAGACAACTTTTGCCTGCGGCAGCTGAGAAATGAATGCGAAAAGGGCAAAGGTCTGTTCTCCAACAACTTTTCGACGATGAACGGGAAACTACCGGATAACCATGTTACGGTGCTGGCGTTCGCGCCGGGAAACGACAGTCAGGAAAAGATTTATATCCTGCTGCGCAAGGCCGGACAGGAATACTTTATGTGGTCCATCGCGAACCAGTATGTATCATCGACCTGCGATTATTTTATCTATCTGGACGCGAAGCATAACAGCTACCAGATGTTCAGCAGCCGGGCGGGAACCCCGCTTCCCCCGGTGACGTGCAATGATTACGAGGGATCCAAGATCGAATACGTGAGGAAATATGTGGTGGAGGAAGATCAGGAGATGGTGATCCGTGAGACGCGGATATCCCGGATCCTGGAGGTTCTGGAACACGACGAGGTCCACAGCTTCACCTGCGGGATCATGGAGCCCAGCGGCTACACGAGAAAGCGCCTGGACTACCGCTATTACGATAAAGAATGCCAGATGATCCTGCTCTCCAGGACAGACGTGACGAACGTCTATCTCGAGGAGCAGAAGAAGAGCCAGAGACTGGAGGAGCTGCTCTTAAAAGCCCAGACAGATCCACTCACGAAAATCTGCAACTTCCAGGCGACTTTTGACGCCATCAGCGAGAAGCTGACGGATACGGATGACAATTACGCGTTCTGCTTCGTGGATCTCGACAATTTCAAACAGATCAACGATACCATGGGCCATCCGGCCGGGGATGAGGTCTTTCGCCAGGTGGCGCACGTTTTAAAGGATGTGGCGGGGCCGGAGAATCTCGCGGGCCGTGTCGGCGGGGACGAGTTTGTCGTATTTGTAAAGACGGAGCAGGACCGCGCCAGGGAGACAGCGGAAAAGATCCTCGCGGGGATCCGGAACATCACCGTAGGAGGAAGAAACAGTATAGGAATCTCCGGCAGTGTCGGGATCGCCATCGCGCCGCGGGACGGCAGAGACTATTATGCCCTCTTAAAACGGGCGGATGCCTGCCTCTACCAGGCAAAATCAGAAGGAAAAAACCGATGGTACGGCGAGAAGGAAGGACAGGAGAATATATAAGGAAACGCCCCAGGGCAGCCGGGAAAGCTGCTCTGGGGCGTTTTTGCGATGTGTTACAGATCATACCGCATCCGAAAGCGTTCCAGAAGCGTCAGATTCTTACGACTGGACCGGATCATCGTCAGGAACCGGTATAGGAGCCGCAGCTCATATTCCTTCAGCTCCTCGCCACCGTAATAGTATTTCTCCATCAGCTCATTCACACGGGTGTAAAATCCCGGCTCGAAATCCAGAAGGATCCTGGAGAGCCGCGCTTCCGTCTCGCCGCAGTTCCATCCTGGATAGATGGAGATCCCGAAGAAGAGAAGCGAATGGCGGATCGCCTGGAATATCATGCCGGCCCGGTCGCCCGGAGGCAGTTCCAGAATGCCTAAAAGCCGCCGCTCCGTGATCAGATGGCGGAATTCCAGGAGGACGATGCCGATTCCCATGAGAAGGAGAACGACCAGCAGGATGCCCCACAGGATGTTTACGGCGGTCTTTAACCGGCCGATGATCTCGGAGTCCGGACGCTTTCCGGAGTGCAGGGAATCCGGGGCATTCACTTTCTCGCCGCTGTCTTCCAGTGCCGCTGTCCGCTGGATATCACCGGGGACCTGTACCATCTGTAAGAGCGCGTAGGTATCATAGTAGAATCCAGGTGTCACATCCACCGGGATCCAGCCCATGCCGTCCATGTAGACCTCCACCCACGCGTGGGTATCGGAGGAGGTGAGCTGTACATCCCTGCCGCCCGCGGCCTCGATAGCGCGGCTGCTTAAAAAGTAACCTTCCGCGTAACGCGCCGGGATACCGAAGCTCCGGAACGCGAGGACTGCCGCCGAGGCGTAATAGGCTGAGTTTCCCGCATGGTCCCCGAGGAGGAACGTGGTCAGCAGATCCTCATCCTCAGACGTTTCCAGGTCCAGGAGAACCTTTTCCTTCTCATACCGGGTATTTGTCTCGAGAACGGACCGGATCCGCCCGGTGACCTCGTAGACGCCGAGACTGCCGGTGACATCCCGCTTGTCCGATTCATGAAACAGAGAGGTAATGAGATCAGAGCAGGTATCATCGATATCCGTATAGTTCTCATGGACAAAGGAACGGTAGACGGATTCACTGTTTAAATATTGTTCCTGCGTGTCATTTTCCGGCTCGTAGACCCAGTCTGAGAGGTGCTGCAGCTCACCGGGAAGATTGGAGGAATATTCCGACAGGGAGTATTTCCTTTTTGCGAAGATCCCATGTTCCAGATAGCCGTTGTCCCGGTACGCTGACACGGAGGAGAAGCCGGGGGATTCGGAGGAATAAAGCGTGTAGAGATATTTCCGGTTTGCCCCGCGGTTCGTTACGGTCACGCGGTTCTTTTCTACCTTCTGATCTTCCGGGAGGGCTGTATTCCCCGCTTCGATGTAGGACGCGAACTGGGCTGCCGGATCGAATCCGTTCTGTGACAGCCACTTTAAAAATCCGTACCGCCCGCCGCCATAGGCTGACTTCTTTAATGGCGTCCATGCGTTGTCCGCGTACTCCGCGCCGGTAAAGCTTCTAAAATAGAGGGATTTGACCTGGTCCGTCGTGATGGAAAGCCGAGGTTCGTCCCCGATCTCCATGCCGGATGCGTTGGAAAGATCGCCCTCCGGCAGTGTATCCGTCCCGTAAATGAGATGTTCCGCAGCTTCCCTCGCAGCAGTCTGAGCGCGGAGGATGGAAACGGAGGTCTGGCTTCCGGAGATCCACCGGAACACGAAGAGCACGCAGGTGAGTGAAAAGAGCCATAAAACCCGCCGCAGAAAAGATCCTGCCTGGTAGGAGAATAGCCAGAATCCGATCATTGAGGAGAGGACCAGGACCGCGCCGAGAGGCGAAAAGATCCGCAGCACAAGCTCCGGGATAAAAAAGAGGAAGACCAGTATTTCTGTCACTAAGAATGCCCGTTTCCGGATCAGGAACCAGAAGACGGCGGAGATCAGGAGGAGGACAGAAAGAAAGAACAGCGCCCCGTCCCAGTTTCCTGCGCCATCTACGGAAAATAACCGGACGCCGTCCTCAAAACGCAGGTTCCAGACGGAGATATAGCTGTTAAAGAAAAATTTCATCCCATTAAACAACCGGAATGGTCCGATGGAGACCGCGGTGACGAGGCTTGCGGCAGGCGCGAGAAAGATCCCGAGATTCCTCTGGGGGGATAACAGGAGATTGACGATGCTGAGGATCAGGATCGCGGTCTCCGAGAAGGCGAGGACCATAAACTGCTGTTCCCGTCCGGCCTCGACGACGGAGAAAATGGAAAAAGAGATCCCTGCGGTCAGGATCCCGCAGAGAAGCGCAGTCTCTATCGCACAGATCTGATCCGACTGCTCTCGTTTTTCTATGAAAATCGGTGTGTCTGTCATAGACGTACCCTTTCTGTTATAAGGTGATATTTAAGCTGTCCTTTTTGAGCTGGTCTTCGGACAGGTTCATGAAAATACGGCTGCCGCGGCGGCTCATACCCGCCTCAGAGCTGATTTTATGGATGGAGAACGCGAAGACGTTGAGATCAGGGGAAAGCGTGTCGATCTCATCCGGATATCCCCCGGCGGTGAGATAGAAGAGCCGCCGGTAAGGAAATTCCAGGGCTTTCATGGACAGAAGCCGCAGCCCGAGACCTTTCTCCTCCGGGATCGTTACGCTCATCCAGAGGTCCGAAGCGCGGTCCAGATCCGCCTGTTCCCGGATCTCCGTGATAAAGAGATCACCGCCCACAACGGTTCCGATGTAGTGAGGGAGCTGGTAATTTAAGAATGCCTGGCTGATGGAAAGCGTCAGGGCGGCAGTCAGGGAAAGCTGTTTCGGATCCTGCGGGATCATATGGTCGAAACGCCCGATGTCCATCAGGACCAGTGTGTCAAAGCGCGGAGAATCGGCAGGTTCCCGCACGAGAAGCTCGTCCGTTTTCTGGGAAAGCTTCCAGTGGATCGTATGGATATCGTCCCCGGGCTGGTACGTGCGCAGATCAAAGACCTCCGAGGCATCACTGCCTTTCCGGTTGACGCTCTGCGAACCTTCCTCCATCCGTCCACGGGGAGTAGTGTGGGAGGAAAAACTGATGGTGATCGGCTTTGGGTAGACGGTGATCAGGCGGGAGACCGGGACCGGGAGCGGAGCGCTGTTGAGACCAAAGATGTCGAGACAGCGGACATGTTCCAGCCGGATCAGGTAGCTTCCGCAGGATTCCGGCTTAAAATCCAGGGAAAGAGCGAGCCTGTGGGAGGAGAGATTCACGGAAAACCGGGACCGGGTCACCTCTCCGAGCATCTTATTCTCATAGACAAGATCGCCTTCCATGATGGCCGCCGCCAGCACGAAGAAATTGGACGCGGAGATATAAAGCTTTACGCTCTGACCACAGGCGCAGGCCGCCGGAAGAGAGACGGAAAACTTCAGCCGTGCCATTTCCAGACGCAGAAGGATCTTCAGGCTCAGAAACAGCGCGAGCAGGAACAGGAAGACATCCAGGGCGAAATACGTGCCGTTCCACAAAAAGGCGGCGGCTGTCATCACCATAGCGACTCCGTAGGCGATCCGGATCTTAGTCATGATCCCACCTCTTCGGGGAAGCAGGCGGGTATACCTCCTTCAAGATCCCTTCAAGGACAGACCGCTCGGTGATACCCTGGACACGGGCCTGCGGCTTCAAAATCAGACGGTGCGCGCAGACATCGATAAAGATATCCTGAACGTCCTCAGGAACGACGAAGGAACGTCCCTTTAAGACGGCCTGGGCCTTCGCCATCTGGGTCAGGGCGAGAACGCCTCGCGGGCTGATCCCGAGATCCACCATCTGGTTCGTCCTGGTTGCCTCGCAGAGATGCGTAATATAGTAGAGGAGCTCGTCGCTGATCCGGAGCGCCGAGAGGTAGTTCTGGACCTCACAGATATGTTCCGCGGTCACGAGCGGACGGATCTGGTCTAAGGGATCTGCGTATTTTTTCGCCTTTAAGATATTGACCTGGTCCTCTGAGGACGGATAGCCAATGGAGAGGCGGACCATAAAGCGGTCGAGCTGGGATTCCGGCAGTGCCTGTGTTCCGGCAGCGCCCACCGGGTTCTGGGTCGCGATGCAGATAAACGGATTCGGAAGAGGGTGAGTCTCGCCGTCAACGGTGACGGACCGCTCTTCCATGGCCTCAAGAAGCGCGGACTGGGTTTTCGGGGAAGTACGGTTGATCTCATCCGCAAGAAGCAGATTGCACTGGACCGCACCTTCCCGGTATTCAAATTTGTCTGTCTGACGGTTGTACATCGTAAAACCGGTGATATCGGACGGCAGAGTGTCCGTGGTAAACTGGATTCTCTTGAAATCCAGCGCCAAAGCCCTCGAAAAGGCCAGTGCCAGCGTCGTTTTCCCGACGCCGGGGCAGTCCTCAAGGAGAACGTGACCGCCGGCGTAGATCGCGGTCAGCACGCGGGCGATCACGTCATCCTTTCCCATAAAGGCTTTTTTAACTTCCTGAACGATGAGTCCGGACTGTTCCAGTATCATATGTTTAAATTTCCTCCTGTGAAGCGGTAGTTTCCTGGGCATTGGAGCCAGTGGCCTTCTGGACGTTGGAGTCGGTGACCTTCTGGTCATTGGAGCCGGTGGCCTTCTGGGCATTGGAATCACTGGCTTTGGATTCCTCGGCTTTCTTTACATATTCCATGATATCCGGGAAAACGACCTCCTGGATCATACCGTCCGGGACATCTTTGTCCAGGTACCAGTAGAATTTTTGGATCGTCCCGTTCAGTGTGCTTGCAGCCTCCGCCTCCGCGCGTGCTTCCACGTACTCCTTAAATTCCGGAATATAATCGAGGTCCGCAGTCAACGGAGAAGAACCAGCCGCGTAAAACCATTCAAAGATATAGTAGAAAGCAAATCCCTTATCCTCCAGAAGATCATTTTCCGAGGAGTATCCCTTAAGATTGTATTTCCACTTTTTAAGGTAATTTTCTTCGGTTGCGGCACCCTGCAGTGTTGTTTTTACGTTCGGCGCCTTGTCAGTTGCCCAGTCATCCCATCCAAATGAATAATCAAAACCACGGGAGTGGGACTCGAGAGTCGGCGCCTCCGGACCGGTAAAGATCACTTCCTTCAGGTTTCCGCAGTAAGAGAACGGAGCGCTTCCAAGTGTGACCAGGTTTGGAGGGAGCGTAATGCGTTCCAGGGAAGAATCCCCGAACGCGTAGCCGCTGAGGGTAAAATTATAATAGGACGGGGCAATTACAATGTCATGCAGCTGCGAACAGTCAGTAAACGCGGAATCGGCGATCTGGAACATATTTCCGAGATAGAGATCACCGGAGATACCGGAACCACTGAACGCGTAAGGACCGATATAAAAGATCGTTGAGCCCACGGAATCGTCGATCGTAAGCGTTCCGGTACAGTCAGCCAGCGCGTACGGGGCAAACTGTGTCAGCGATGTACCATCCGGCGGCTTGATCGCGCCGGAAATGTCCTTTGTTGCGCCGATCATATAGGATTCTCCCTGGAGTGTATCGATTCCGTAAGCAAAGATGCCGGTGTCCCCCTGTTTTAACGTATAGGTATCGCCCCAGATACTTACATTCTTGGAATTGACAGTACTGTCATATGGGACAAAGCAGGAGACTTTATATGGAAGATCCGGATCGCTGAAGGTAATGTCCCTCGAGTTGAAAGCCACAAGCTGAAGAGCACTGTCAGGATCGAAGGCGTCTTCTTTAATTGTGATCTTACCAGTGGTCTCCAGAAGAGTCAGCTGCAGGTTCCCACATCCGGCAAACGCGTTTGAATCGATCGTGCTGACCGTGTCAGGGATAGCTAACGCGGTAAGGTCCGCGCAGCCGCTGAACGCGTTGCTTCCGATCTCGCTCCAGAGTACGGTTCCGTCAGTCTCTTTTTCGATATCATCAAAGGATGTGATATCGGATGGCGCGTGCAGGAGAATAGAGCCGTTGTCCGTAGTCATATACTTTAAGCCGCTCGCGGTTTCGACTGTTCCCAGCTTCGTTCCCTTTAAAAGCTGCGTGGTTGCGTCGCCCAGGACGTCCCTCCAGGCATCCTGGTACAGAGCGAGACTTTCCTCCGGAACGATGACATGGAGTCCTCCTTCCAGCGCTTCCGAAATATCGCCGAAGGTGTTCACATCGATCTTTGGCGGGTTCACAGCGGAAATAAAGACAGATGTCAGGTTTGGCGCGGTCAGGCTGTATGGCTCAAGCTCCTTCAGATTTTTGCCAAGGAGGAGCTGGTATAATTCTTTGCAGTCCGCCGTCGCAGTTTCCCTTACAACTTCAAGACTCTCGGCAGCGGTAAAGAAACCGGAGTGATCCGCGAGGACATATTCCAGGACTTTTCCGCTGTCGGAATAAAGTCCGCCGTCGATTAATGTGAATTCCGGGGTCTGTCCGTCATCTGTGGTCAATGTGAGGTTATTAAAAAGCAGATACTGGTTCCACGCTACAAAATAAGCTGTGTAATATTCCTTTGGAACGACCAACTCTGTGCCATAAAGACGGGACAGATCGATCTTTGGCGGAACCTCAGAAGAAAAGATGATCTTGTTGATCGAATTTTTCAGAGGAAGTTTCACATCCGTTACGTTCTCAGGAACGGCAAGAGCGTTAAAACGGCTCTGCGGGATACCGAGGATCTTTGTACCTTCTTTATTATAAAGGATGCCGTTCTTTACAGAAAAACATGGATTGTCATCCCGGACCTGGTACGCGTCCAGGACAGTATAATATTTCGGATACACCAGGATCGCCGTGTTTGGAAGTACCAGAGTGCCGATATTGCAGATCGAAGACATACCGGAGAAGTCATCTTCTCCGACTTCCTGGATTCCTTCAGGAACTTCAAGGACATCAAGTCCCTCCGGCGCGGAAGACAGCCGCTGCAGAAAAGCGGCATAGCAGTTGTCAGAATGCGTCGGATCCCAGCCTGCGGAGGCAGAGACGGTAAGGCCGTCCGGGACAGAAACGCGGTCCACCGGATAAAAGACATAACGCCCCGGTTCTGCCGGAGTAAACCAGTTTCCAAGCGGTTCGCCGCCTTCAGTCAGGGACCAGCCGGGAAAGATGGAATTCAGGGCATCTGGGTCGCCCCATTCATCCTTGTGCTCAAGATAATACTGCTGCATCTGCTTTAACAGGCAGATACTATCCCCGGACTTTTCGGCAAATGACTCGCTCAGAACAGTCCCATTATCATCGAGAACGATAAATTTCGCATAATTAACGGTGATCGGACATGGAAATTCGATCCAGTCGCTATCCGCGTTTTGGCGAAAGTAAAAATTTACAGTGAAATTTCCGTTTGCCACAGATGGAAATTCGCCGATCCGGAAATTCTCATTATAGTCTGAAAGACGATGCCGGGAGACTATATTATTGTTTTTATCTTTGACATCCACGAATACATACAGGGAACAGAGGATCTTCCAGTCAGTGAGAACCGCGCCATTGTACAGTGTCTCACCGGAGTCAAAAACGGAGGACGGAATGAAGGTAAGAGAAATATGCTCTGTACTGTCTGTAGTGATGCCGTCGGATGGAAAAGCTGGGTAATTTATATCAGGCGGCAGATCGGGTGGAGACGGTTTATCACCTTTATTCGGATAATCAGGATCGATCACAGGAGTTGGTGTCGGAACCGGGGCGGGAGCCGGTGTCGGCACAGGAGTCGTTCCACTGCTATTTGTATTTCCGCCACCGCCGCCGGCACCACCGCCGGAGGCATTTCCGCCCGGATAACGTCCCGAAGCTCCTGAGCCGGAATTGTCATCGGAATCATCCCGCCCGGAGATCCCGTTTCCGGAAAAGGTTCCGTTGCCGGAAGGAAGCTTGATCACAGATCGGTCAGAGCTGTTATTGGATGTCCCGGCGATCACCGCCGCAGAATTCTTAACTCCCTGCGGCAGATTCCCGCCAGACGGCATATCAGAAGTCTCCGGACTGACCAGAAGATTGCTGGCGTTTTTAAGGTCCGTCTCGACATGTCCGTCCTCCGGCATCTGATAGCCGGAAGCTTCCGGGTTATCCCTTCCGTAGGAATCATCCGCCTGGGGATCACGTTCGAGGCGATGGTTATCGTCGGAGGTATCTGTCTGGGAGGGCTGTCCGTAATCATTTTTCTCCGGGAACATGATCTGGTTTTCCTGGTAATCGTGGGTGCTGACAAAAAGGTCCGGGCGAAACAGACTTCCGTTCTGGTATCCGTTCCAGACCCGCACACCTCCCGCGAGGACCGCTACAGAGGCAGCAGTTCCGGCGGCCAGCATCGTAAGCCGCTTCAAATCATTTTCCGGTTTCTTATCGTGTTTCATTTCTTCTCCTTTAGCGTCCGTCCGATTTCCTTCCGAATCTTCTCGAAATCGATCGGTTTTGAAAAATGCCCGTTCATGCCGCTCGCGATGGACAGCCTCTGATCTTCCACAAAGGCATCCGCGGACAGGGCAAAGATCGGAATCGTTTTCGCGTCTTTATGATCCAGCTTTCGGATCGCGCGGGTGGCATCCCGCCCGTTCATCTCCGGCATCTGGATATCCATGAGAATAAAGTCGTAAGTTCCAGGCAGCGAGGCAGCGAACTTATCCACCGCGTCACGTCCGTTTACGGCTACATCGACGCTTGCACCGCTTAATCTCAGGATGCTCACGGCGATCTCCGCGTTCACCTCGTTATCCTCCGCCATCAGGATATTACAGCCTTCATATGTAAAGTCGTCGCTGTCCTGTGCAGTATCATCTGCAGCAAGATTTTCCGGGTGATCCGCCAGCGGCAGCGTCAGATATACGCTGAAATCAGATCCCTCGCCCGGCATGCTCTCGACTAAGATCGAGCCGCCCATCAGCTGGATCAGCTTGTCCGTGATCGCCATACCGAGACCGGAACCGCCGTACTGTTTTGTGATCCCGGCGTTCTCCTGCTCGAATGGGTGGAAGATCCGCTTGATGAACTTCGGATCCATTCCCTTTCCGGTATCATGGACCCGGAACAGGAACTCCACACTGTTTTCATTCCGCATCATCTGGCGGAATGTCACGCGGATCTCGCCTTTTTCCGTGAACTTCGAGGCGTTGGAGAGGAGGTTTACGAGGATCTGGGAGATCCGCTCCTCATCGCCGACCACATAGCGGACGTCCACGTCCTTCATCTCGACGATATAGGAGACCCCCTTTTCCTCGATCGTCTTCTTAAACAGGTTCCGGATCTGGTCTGCCAGGTGATAGAGGTCGAATGGCTTATTTTCAAGCTCGATCTTACCGACCTCAATTCGGGACATGTCGAGAACTTCGTTGATAACGGTCAGAAGAAACTCGGAAAGCTGTTCCGCCTTCACGATATAGTCCTCTGTGCTGTGTCCGTGAAGCTGGCGGTGCGCCAGGTTCAGCATACCGATAATTCCGTTTAACGGAGTACGGATCTCATGGGACATCTCTGAGAGGTAAGCGGATTTCGACTGGCTTACGTTCTCGGCGGCCTTAAGATCTGCCCGCATCTCATCAAGCTGTCTCTTTTCCTCCGTGATATCCCGGAAGTGGAACAGGTCCATCCCGTCTTTCCTTGTCACAGAAAGGCGGTAGCAGGCATCCATCCCGACCGGTTCGATATCCATCCGGATCGGACTTTTGCCGTCCCAAGCGTTATATGCTTTCCGAAGCTGCTTTGCCTGTTCCTCCGGAAGCTTCGGGGCAAGGCAGAGAACATCGTTCTTAAACTGTTCCTTCGTAAGACCAAACTGTCGTTCAAAATCCTTTGTCACATAGAGTGGAAAAAGGTCCGAAGAGCGGAGAAGAAAACAGGGGTCATCCACGAGGTCAAACCCGTTAAGATTCCCCTTGTCGTTAGATTTGTTAAAATTTAATCTGCGCCAGGACAGACGCAGATGGAAAAAAACGATCAGCAGGCACGCCGCAACCAGTAATTCCGCAAAAAACAGAAATATCAATACCTTATGTTCCCCCAGCCAAGCGAGCTGGAACGCAATCTTTTCCATATTTTATCCCCAATGTAAATTTATAGCCAGTTACTCCGGGTTCGCCGTCATTGCCTACTGCGGATCGAGCTTTTCGATCGCCTGGATCGTGCGGTCATATTCCTCATGGACACGTGCGAAAAGCGATTTGCTCTCATCGTCCAGAGTATTGTTTCCGCGGAGCTTTTCTGTCAGAGCGGAGCTGGCATCACATAAAGCAGTAAATCCGAGGTTCAGGCAGATCCCCTTTAAAGTGTGGGATGCGCGGAACGCCTCCCCACCGTCACCGTTCTCGATCGCGGCCTGCAGCTGCCCAAAACTCGGATCATTTAAAAATTTCACCGCAAACTTCCTGACAAGACTCTCCGAAACGAGTCTCCCGGTAACTCCCTCATAATCGCCGTGCATCACTTCATAGCATTCTCTTAATGTCATATGTATGATCCCCTTTTGCAAGTGTGTTGTTTCATATATTTATATATAGATGGTTTTATTATAACTTTCAAAGGGTAAAACTTCAACTGAATAATGGGAGATATGGCAAATAATGTCGGTTTTTGTCTAAACCGTGCGAAATTATTTTTAATAATCAGAAAGGATTATTTGACGATGCCCCCAAAATTTGATGGCTATGCGGCGCAGTATGACGCCTGGTTTATGGAAAACGAGAACCTGTTTCACAGCGAGCTTCGCCTGTTCCAGAAAGTACTTGGCGACATTGCCGGTAAGCGTGTGCTTTCTGTTGGATGTGGCAGCGGTCTGTTTGAAAGTATGATTGATTGCAGTGGCATTGAGGGAATCGAACCTTCGCGAGATATGGGGGCAATTGCTCAGAAGCGCGGTGTAAATGTTATTGCATTTGGTGCAATTGAGGAAGCAGAATTGGAGGAAAATGCTTACGATGTTATTTACCTGAATGGCAGCTCTAGTTATATGGAAGATCTGACACGTGCTTTTGATGTTTGTAAAAAGGCACTTAAGCCAAATGGCACATTTATTTCATTAGATGTTCCAAAGGAAAGCGCATTCGGTTTCATGTATCTTCTTGCAAAGACAGTCGGTACGTTTGATCATCCATATCTGAATGGCGTTATGCCGAAATTGCCGTATCCGTTGGAATTATGCTGTGCAGGTGTATGGCATTCCACAGAAGAGAAAATCGATGCTTTGAAGGCGCTCGGTTTCCATGATTTTGATTTTTATCAGACACTTTTGAAAAATCCGATGTACACCAATGAAGATGTAGAGGATGTTGTTCCTGGATATCAGAGTGGTGGTTATGTTGCAATTGTTGCACATAAATAGTACAAATATTGAAAATTATCTTGTCAAGACTTGACGAAGACGGACGAAAGTGGTAGTCTGAGATTAGACAGAAAGCTGTTTAATTAAATATTTAGCAAAACAACTGAAAAGTTGTGACGCAAAGCTATAGGGCCTGTAAAATGGCAGCCAGTTGCACTTATAAATGACTCGCAAGAGCGTTGTTTTGCTGTATTTAAAACAACGCTCTTTTTGTTTTGAAATAATTAGAAGATCCTTGAAGAGGATTGTAAATTCATAAATCGGCAAAGCAGTCGAAAGGCTGTGACGCAAAGCTATAGGGCCTGTAAAATGGCAGCCAGTTGCACTTTGAAGAGTATTGTAAAATGCGCTTTAGGTGCCTTTACAATACTCTTCTTGCATTTGGATTTACATGAATTACACGCCCGGACGGTTCCAGCTGCTTTACAGTTCTCGATGAATTTGGAGTTGCCGATGAAGCAACCGGAGAGAATGCAGCATGGGGACAGACAACACCGCAGGAAGTTGTTACAGATTGGATGAATTAAGGTCATCGCGCAAATATCTTAAATCCAGATGCTCATAAAATGGGATTTGGCTATTATAGTGACAATAGTTCAGAATGGGGTCATCAATGGATCCAGATTTTTACAGAGTAATTTCAATATAGATAGAAGGTTATTCTCGGGGGAAAATGAGATTTAAAATAGATGAATAACTGTTCATTTGGTCAGTGCCTTCGGGCGCTGACCGCTCCTTTTTTTTCATAATTTCTTTTTCACAATTTCATAATTTTTCTAACACCCATGGAAAAATTATTGCCGCACAACGTTAACGCCAATTCCGTTGTGCGGTATTTTGCTTTACAGGAAATTCCGGATACCTTGACTTTTTGACACTTGTTTGTTAATATATATCGTAGTTTTTCGGGAAGCTTTGTGGATTATCGTTTTCTGCGGAAAGCAACTACAAATGTCAAAATGAGAAATCAGATGCTCCATCACGAAAGCGATGGAGTTCATAAAGTTGGTCGCCGTGACCGAAAAGGCTGAAAAGCCCGAAAATACGGCATTTGTTCCCATAGTTAAATGGATATAACAAGCGCCTCCTAAGGTTGTGCTCTACCAGCTGCCTTACGGGGAAAAGTGATCGTTGCCAGTCTCAATTTAATATAAGTCTCTGTAGCTCAGCAGGATAGAGCGTTCGCCTCCTAAGCGAAAGGCCGTGGGTTCGAATCCCGCCAGGGACGCCAGCAAACACGCCGAAAACCTTTGATTTATCAGGGTTTTCGGCTTTTCTTATTTCTGCGGCTTTTGTGGCTTTTTTGCAAAAAACCTTGGTTTGCTAACATTTGCTAACGAGATTTGGCCTTTTGCTAAGAAAGGCGGTAAGTCAGAGGTTCGATTTTTACCAAAGGAACTTGCAAACATTTGTTAGCAGAAATTAGAGGAAGTTGCAAACAAAATCGCGAATTTGCTAACATCGCTCAAAAATGCTTTCAGAACCTTGCTAACAAAAAAAGTGTTTGGTCACTGTGCAAAGTGGTTCAAACGAAGAAAACCTCTCACAAAGTGAGAGGCGTTCTTCTGAGGGAGGGACTTTATAAAGCTTTTGCCAGCTGCTTGAGCAGTGCGGCAGTTTCGGGATTTTTAAGCAGTTCCAGTATCTTCGCTGCATCACTTTCATCACTTTCAGTGACGGCAGTATCCGCAGTTTTAGGCTCTGTATCTTCAACAGGGTCAGGAGTCTTGGATGAGTAAAATGCTTCCTCCAATCGCTGAGCGTTTATGCAGCGATCCTCGTCGATGATGTGAGAGTAGACATCTGCAACCATTTTTACCTGAGCATGACCAGAGTCGCCCTGGACGGATTTCATATCGCCACCATTGAGTTTCAGCTTGTAGGTGATACTGGAGTGACGGAGAGAATGGAATACAACATGAGGCAGTCCGTTTTCTTTGATAAGTTTATTGAAAGCACGGTTAATCACCTGGCTTTCCATCGGACGGCCATTGCTGGAGCAAAAGACCAGGTTATTGTCGATGTATTCATCTCCAAACAGATCCATCAGCTCATCAATTTCTTTTTTTCTCTCTACCAGCATATAGGCAACTGTTTTCGGCAGGTACACGCGGCGAATACTGGTTTTGGTTTTAGGCTCTTTCAGGACCAGAGCAGTATGGGTACTGGCTATGCAAGGTGGAAACTTCTTAATAACACCTTTGTCGCTCAAATCGTCCAATGCACCTCGTGTAACCCGTTGCAGCTCTTTGTTGACGAATATATAAGCTGAACCATTTTCTATGCTCTGTGGTGCAATATCAATGCAGTCCCAGGTAAGGCCCAGCATTTCACCAATGCGTAAAGAGCAGGAGAACGCCAGATTTAAGGCAAGGGAGAGGATAGGATCATCACAGACTTCCATAGCCTTGCTCAGCGTTTCGGCAGTCCATATATCCCGTTCTTTATGTTCTTCTTTGGGAAGTGTCGCATTCAGGACAGGGTTACGGCTGATTAGTTCCCAACGCACCGCCTGATTAAAGGCACTGCGAAGTAGCTTGTGAATTTCTCTTACTGTATGCGGGGTCAGATATTCGCTTGTGGGTTTGCGGTTGTTGACGCTTACCGTTTTCACAGAGAGCAGATCACGGTAATACTTATCCATCATCCTTGGAGTGATGTCGGATAGTAACATATCTCCGATAATAGGAGTTATGTAGTTTCTCGCCAGACCACGGCGGCTTTCATATGTTGACATTGCCCAGGTATTTACACCATAGATGGACATATATTCATCGAGCAGATCGTTCAGGGTCTTTGCCGTAGGAATAAAGAAGGTTCCAGAGTCCTGCTCATACTCAATTTGCTTTTTTCGTTTTTTTGCTTCTGCATTTGTGCTGAAGGTTTCCCAACGCTGTCTGCGTTTTCCGTTTTCATCTGTGTAATCATACACCACAGAATATTTGCTTTTACGCTTCACGATAGATGCCATTTTCATTGCTCCTTTCTGAGATTTTCACATAATGAGTTTGCTTTTGATACCAGGCTTCAAAACTGCTGGTAATGATACGAATTCTTCGATCAATCAAGGTCGTCTCAAAATAGCCCCTTTTAACAAGGTCATAAGCTGTGCCAGATTTCAGCCCCAAAAGATCCGCCATTTCCGGAACTGACATCGTAGTATGCCTCCATTTCTCTCCGGGCGGTGTACCATCCACTTTTTTATAGTGGAACTGGCCGGCATACCAATCTTCAAAGCTATCCAGCATAACTCTCATTCGTCCGGCCACTTGAATTGTTTTGAAATAGTTCTTTTTAACCAACCAGTAGGATTCTACTTTACCAAGCCCAAGCATTTTGCCCATCTCTGGTACAGACATACTGGTCTTTACTCTTTGTTTTTGCATGGCTTTTGCCTCCTCTATAAAGTTTTTCTTGCTATGGCCTCATTGTAAGAGAAAGCAGAAAAAAAGTTAAGGATGTCGATTTGGAGATCGGCATCCTTGACAAATCATTCATCTGCGTGATCCAGCCAGTCATCAAAGCTCTTTTTGGAAATGCGGATATGACCGCCGACTCTGACGCTGTGGAATACACCCTGTTTTACCAGATTATATGCTGTGGGACGACTGATACCCAGAATGTCCTGAATCTCATCGACCGTATAGGTTCTTTTGTCATAGCTGACAGGATTTTGTTCATTAAAGCGGTTCAATTCCGCAATTCTTGCTTCAAACATAAAAACGCCTCCTTTATCCGGTAAGTGGCCTTACGGAGCCTCCATTTCCTCCGGAATATGAATATCTAAACTAACTTGCAGAGCATCATCAATCGCTCTCATTTCTTCGCGAGATACGCGCCCAATGTACGATAAAACACGCCTTTTATCAATCGTTTTAATTTGCTCCAGCAGAACAACAGATTTCAGTCCAAGCTCTGGAACGCTCTCCAGTGCATAGTGTGTGGGCAGCTCCTTTTTCTTAATCCATTTACTGGTGAGTGGAGCTACGATCAAAGTGGGGCAGAAAAAATTCCCCACATTGTTTTGAAGAACCAGGACAGGACGGGTGCCGCCTTGCTCTGATCCAAAATAAGGGTTCAAATTGGCATAATATAAATCCCCACGCTTATAAATCCAATCTTCTTTCATGTTCATCCTCCTATGTTTTGAGATTTGATTATGTAAGAAGGAGGCTCTGCAAATTACAGAGTCTCCTTCAATTTAGCGCCTGTTTTATCCCTTACTTGTCCACGACACCCCAGGGATTTGGGTAATCATTAAGCCGCAGGTGGCTGGCCTGCTTCTCAGGAGTTTCACCTCCACTTCGTTTGGTCTTACCCATGGCCTGCGACGGTTATTATCACGCTCGGACTATGGCTGTAAGAGAGCTTTCCTCCTTGTTATGCCATGACCGGATGCCATCCGATGTATTCCAGCCTGATATATTTCTGATAAACCGAAAACTCATCTATACAGCAAAAATGGGTTGGCCTGTTATGCGAGTGGCAGCTCTCAGAAAATATACCGCTGATGTAGCGGCTATTACGCCCAAAGAGGATCAAACTTAATGATTCGTATATGAGGTTGTCAAGGTGCAAGTGAAAGGATTTCCCTCTCACTTGCTACTGCCACTTTTTTAGAAAATCGCAACCAACTTTTTTATTTTTTCTTCAATTTTTTTCAATCGCTTATCTGCGGCTTGCCGAGTAATACCATATCGTTGGGCTAAACAAGTTGCATTTGGTATTTTCATTTCATAATAGGACAATATAAAATCTCGTTCTGCTGGACTCAGTTTCAATAGAGCTTGGTGTAAATCCTCAAGAAGTAAATTCTGAATAGCTTGTTCCGCAGTATCAACAGATTCATCCACAAACAAATCTGTATCCTGATAACCTTCCTCTGTGCCGTCACGATCTCCCACATGAGAAGCCGGGAATATAGAGCGACTTTTCTCATGTTCCTGGAGATAGCGGCTGTGGCGGTCCTCCTGTTGGTATTTTTCAAAATCTTTGCGAGAACATTCCATGATAATGCGGTCATCTTCATCACGGAACATTTTGACTGTTTCAACAAAAAAGCGCCCAGTAAAGCAACCATTGCGGCGTGCCTTACTGAACGCTGAAAAACTGATTTCCTCCCATTCCTGTGGGCTGTTATTTTTCCAAATGAATACTCTCGTCATATCCTTTCCTCCGTTCAAATTCTTGGTAGTCAGCGAATTTGAACGGTGTCATGGATATTTTGCTATGTACGCCTCCCAGCGCATACCGGCCTCCTAATACCGGGCAAAGAAAAAGGCCGGAAGTGTTTTCACCTCCAGCCATGTTCCTGCCGCCATATTGCAGCAGGAATGAAAAAAGCCCGGTTAATGCCGGGCCTTATGTAGAAAAGTATTCAATTTAGCGCATTCCTGCCACTATAACAAGTATAGCAGGTCGGAAGTCGGAAGGGAGTAGGGATTAGGTCGGGGATTTGTCGGGATTTAGTCGGGATTTAGTCGGGGCAGCTCCTCCAGGACTTCTGGAATAGAATATCCAAACAAGCAAACAGAAAATAAATAGATGGCTTCTCGTTTTCGGTCATAAAAGACACTGCGCTCTATATTTAGTTCTTCCAGCAATTCTTTCTCTGTACTGTTGAACCGATAGATAAATTGCTTAGTCAAAATTTCATAGTAAAGTTCTCCTCGATCCGGATACCGTTTCAGACGAAGGAGTGCACGGTCAATAATATTGACTAGCATTTGATTTTGAACAAGGCAGCAAACTTTTTCTTCAAAGGCTTGCAGTTCAATATCTGGTGCAAAATTTTCAAGATAGCAGAGGCCAGACTCTATATCTTGTTCTCCCATAATCCAAGCAGTTTCTTGTAATTCTTCTGCCCGTTCACTCAGAACCCAGACTACATCACGGTAAATCTTTAGAATCAGCTTACTTCTATGAAACGCAGCGTCGCTGTTAAGCCCCAAAGCTGTTAGCCTGCTGTTACATTTTTGGATTGTTGTGCTTTCTTTTCTCATAGAACATCCCTCCTTGTTCGCAATATTGCGAACATATTAGGTACAAAATAGCATAGCAGAGGAGCGTGAGAGAGGGCAGTGCCTCTCTCTATTCCCCCATTTGGTTATATCAGGTTTCTGGATTTTAGACGAATCTGCATTGCTTGCTTGGAAACCTCAAAAATATTTGCCATTTCAGCAATGAGCTGTTCATCTGTCCGGCCTATTTTAAGCCGGTAAAAACATTTTTTGATCTGCGGTAAAGGCATCAGCAGAGCAGAAGCCAGAGTATCCGCCTGACGCTCAATTATGCCATGACTTTCGTCGGAAGAAACATTTCCGTTATAAGCAGCAACATCTCCAGTACCAGAGTACAACTTCTTATGTAGTACCCAATGAGCCAGCTCATGGGCACAGGTAAAACGGAGCCGCCCTAATTTTGACGGATCACAAAGCCGTTCATCAATTAAGATTGTACCGGCTCTTACTGCAATCATTCGATACTGTCTCTGTATCTGGTCATATAAGACAACAGCACCGTCATCGAAAATTGTTTCCCCTAATATCTTGGGGTTTTTTCTTAGTGTATGAAACTCCAGGATTAGATCAAACTTTGTCTCGATAATGGTTTCGATTGGCACAGGACATGGTTGCCCGGATAGCAGAGAGGGATCATATTCCATCAGGATTTTTCGCCCTACTGCCTCGATTGCTTCTGTACGGATTTGTGGAATTGACAAAGCTCTCCCCCCTATCGTTTACGCTCCTTTAGCATTTTCATAAATGTCTGCCATTCTTCATCGGTAGCATCTACTTCTTTTGCCACACGCAAGGCTGCCCGAACAATATCTTTTTCCATGATATAGTCTGGCAAATCAGCAGATACTGTATTGCGTGATTTTGCAGCCAGATCCAAAAGCAACTCATGTTCTGATTTATCCAAATTCAGAAAGGCAGAGATGCGTTCCACAAAATCTCCATTGGGTGCAGGACGGCGGCTTTGCTCAATATCACACAGATAACCGTAAGCAATATTCAAATGCTTGGCTGTATCGCGTAAATTGAATTTGTGCGCCTTGCGTTTCTCGGCTATAAATGATCCAAAAGTTATATTGCCCACAGCATTCACCTCTCATTTGTTCGACGAACTGCGAACATCTTGCTTATATTGTATATCGAACATCTGTTCACTTCAAGGATAAAAATTTCATTTGAAAAGAGGTGTTAAAAATCAATAACACCTCTTTTGCGCTATATAAATTCCTGAGCGATTTGCTGCATTTCCGTAATGCACTCTTTGGGAGAGAGAATTTTTATTTTCCCTTTGAATTTGAATATCCAGCCATAAAAAGTTCCACTGGGGTTCACTTCAATTTTGGCTGTGAAGTGTGTATCATCATACCTATCAACAGCAGCATCTTCTCCATAATGATCTATGATTACTCTCATCAATTCGTTTTCACATAGAAGGGTTACTTCCTTCGATGACTCCGATGTAAACATATCAACCATTTTATTTGTATAGGAGGCTACATCAAATCCCTCTATCGGCATAAAGTAAGTTTCCAGATTTTCTACACTTGTTAGCCGATCTACACGGAAGTGAGCAATTTTCTGATGCTTCAGAGAAAATCCAATCAAATAGTAATGGTCATTTTTCCATTCAAGCGCATAAGGATTTACGACATAATAATATCCATCATGCTTTAAGATTTTCTTTT